>VFQU01000236.1_pt1 | contig 58255 bp, 50 predicted proteins | sample 3512311 | NCBI WGS metagenome assembly VFQU01 (sample SAMN10412377, study PRJNA504923) | tailings metagenome | isolation source: Relicate 3 Philex TSF3 active mining site | place: Philippines: Tuba, Benguet | collected 2017-08-29 | reverse complement strand
AAATGATGTCAGTATAATTCTCATAAAAACCTATTTTACCTGTTTGTTAATGTCTGTAACTTCTAGTACGTTCTCTTTGGAATCTAACTTAACTAAATATCCTTCTTTCAAGTAATCTTTAGCAATACCTTGAAGTTTAATCGTTGTATATTCAGAATTGGTCTCACTGCAACCCCCACTAAAGAGAGCCTGTACAGCAGGCAAGACTTTCCCTTGAGTAATATTTGTCACTCTGTAAACAAGATGAATATAATCTCTATAACCAGACGTTGTACAGTTAGCATCAACCGTCTTTCTCAACACAGGACAGAAGCGTCCCTTTGAAGCAGTGACATCAATATAATTTTGTTCTTCAAGAGATAATTCAGGATTATAATAAGCATATTCTAATTTATAGCTGTCCGTCGTACTATTATCTGTTAAATGAATTCTAAAACTATATACCGAAGCATTACAATTCGAATTACACTTGCTCACTTCTAAATCAGCTTGATTAACAGACTTGAATTGACACCCTTTTGTATTGCTTACATAACTCTTTTCTTCGTATTTACCAGTAAGATTATCTGTAACTCTAACTGTAAAATCCCAAGTTTTATCAAAATTACCGTCCTCACAAGCTTTCATTGCATAAGGTATTGTTTGCACATTATCTCCGATGACAAAATCTGAATATGTTTTTTTACCCTCATCAACCAACCATTTATATTGATAAGTAAAATTCCCTGAACCGTCTTTAGTGTTAATCCTAAAAGTATTCTCAAAGCTACCTCTACACAACAAATCTATTTCTCCAATATAAACAGATTTAATACTCTCTTTGCAATTGTTAATCAAAAGAGGCAAAGAACTTATACTACTTTCAATACCTTTAAACTTTTGTTTGTATTGTCCTGTTATTTTAAATCCTCCACTTAATGTCGGAGCATCTACAGTCTCCACGTAAGTTGCCAAAAGTCTACCTGCATTGTCATAGACAAAAGTTTTTCCTAAATTATTGGCATCTAGGACTGTTACTAATTCATCTGTTTTATGATCATAAACATAACTGTTTACAGAAGATGAAATTGGACTTAGTCTGAAATCATCATAAAAATATCCTCCTGAAATATTTGATGCTCCAGAATTTTTAACGTGAACATTAATTGATTGATTTTCAGTAATATCAAAATAATAATTAAATTGTCTCCAACAACCCGCTTTTATTGTTTCAGAAACATTAATTTCCTGATTATTCACAATCAACTTAGTACCCGTGCTAACTCGATTAGCATCATAACCCCAAAACGACACTTTGTATTTTCCTGGTCTAAAAGTTTGCTGATAATTATCAGGGGTTTGATAATAATTAGTACTACCACTCACTCCGTTTACTTCAAAAACTTTTGCGTTATTATCTGTAGTCTTAACAGAATATTTCCCTGTATGAGCTACTTCATCTGTTCTGTACTGAGCTCCTAAAACCTCTCCTTCAAAGAACAAACTGTTGTTTTCATCTACATATTCTGCTCCCGAATAGTACATCTCTGTATATCTTGCATTTCCTGAGACAATAACTTTATTTTGCTTATCTGCCATTTTTGAAGATGCAAAATTGTTGTTGACATCTTTAGTTTCAACAGGGCTTGAAAAATGATTATAACGAGTTATTTCTGAAACCTTTTTCCAATTATTATTGGTTGAAGATCCTGTTTGCCAATTAAATGTAGTAATGCTATTATAATCATGAAAATAAGGTGAGTCAGACTTATAAACAAATGATTTATGCTTACGCCATATTTTTTCACGCTCTAAAACAGGTGTTTGCTCAAGTCCAATATTGTTCCTATATGTCCATTCCTTTTTCCATGTTGTTATTGCTGCTCCTGTATTCATCCAGCTTCCTGAAGCACCATAACGTTCAACAGATGTTATAGTCATCGCTTCCTGCGACAGCATATTTCTATTATTTAGATTAACTGCTTTAGAGCCCATTTCCGGATATTTAGTATAAGCAGGTACTCTTTCTACTCTTTTCTTAGTTCCATCTGCTTTCTCTGTTTCAACAATTAGAAATGCCCCAGTTGCAGGATCAGTTTTACTATAGCTTTCTACCATTTTACCATTAGCTCCAACCGTAGTGATACTTTGTAGAACACTCGAAAAATCTTCTCTTGTAGAAACTGACAACAATCTCTTCTTTATAGTAAGATTATTATCATCTTTATTTGAAGTAAAAATAGATTTCATGGATTGAAATGATTCCGTTATACTTCCTCTATTTATATTTGCTGCTTTTAAAGCATACCCACTTAAATATTTCTTCTTACTAGAAGTGAGTAACTGACCAAACTTATTATACGTTTCCAATGCTCTGATTTGACCTATTAAAGAAGTGTTAACATCAAGTTTCATCGATTTTGCTAATATTTTTCTAGATGGATTGAGATAATTACTATTTGTATTATGATCAATAACATTTGCTTTAAAAATTATTGTCCCATCTCTGTCCTTCATTTCAATTTGCTCATCAAATATATCTTTCAAAGGTTGTAATGTATAAAAGTTATAAACCGTTTTCCCTAATGTTTCTCCTGTTGAAGACTCTGCCACCATTGTAACATATTCATACATTACTCCAGGGCTAGGAAGTTCAGATTGATATGGAACAAACTTCTGTCCTTTTATAGGACTATAAGATGTTATTCCTGAAGATTTATAAGTAGGATCCGTTTTATCTTTTCCAACTATAGCCGGATTTGCGTCAGGAACATTATAATAATATCGTGTTTTATATTTATTATTATTTTCATCTTTTAAAGTAATAGATTTAACTCGAAGACCCCCACCATTTTCATCTTCAGGTACTTTATTGGCTAAGACCCTATATTTCATTGAATGATCTCTCATTATTCCTCCTCCACATCCTCCATTAGGAGTTGGACATACACCTCTAGGTTTTTCTACATAAGCATTTGACCCGTTATTTGGCCCTCCTTTACTATAGAAGGTATTTAGTGCTCTCCCTGGATCATTCCCCGTTAGAGTAAAGTCAGGGACTTTATCAACTAAAATTTTAACCCCATATTGGTCAACATAACTAACAATACAGTTGTCATCAGGTAAAATATTAATCTTTCCTCTGTCCGTAAAACTCGAAAACACACAATTTTCATCTACAATTTTACACAACCAATAATCTATATATACCCTTTCATTAAGTTTAAAATATCTCGAAAAATCATCAGTCTTAAGTGATGGTTGCAAACCATCTTGATCCTTAATTTCCAATTCAAGTTGACTGCCTAAATTAACTGCTTTGATTTTTAAATTATCTGTCCAATATCTTCTTGAGAAAGCCTCAACAAAAAAGTCATCTTCTTCATGTTCAAACTCAATCGAAGCACCTGTGGGTGTTTTGATTTTAGTCATTGTCCAAGCTGCTGCTGCCACTTCACTTTCCTGACCAGGCAAATCTTTGAGAAAACCCCATTCATCTTTAGCTCTAGCATCCGCTATCGGGGTTTCTACTATTGCTGGACTACCATTCTGTTGATAAGTAACATTCAATGGTGTTATTCCTCTCCAATTTTTTTTAAATATGAATTTACCGTCTTCATCCAGCTCTTTTTTTACAATTGCATTTGCCGGATATTTTATGTAAGGAAGTGAGGTTCCTTTATATTCTCCTTTGTATTCAAATTCATAAGGAGGCATGTAATCAAAATTATTTCTACCCAAGAAACGAACCTTCTTTAAACAAAGCTTTCCTTTATTTGGATTTAAACTGCATTGTATTGTACCCGGGCTACCATTTGATTTATTCTCATCATTATTAGTATTCGTATGATCTTTTACTGCCAAATTATAATTATATTCAAAATCAACTACTTTTACTGCATTTCCATAATCAAAACCTTCAAAATCTTTTACATCGTAAACACCGCTCTCAATATTTATATCAATCTGTGGTGGTTGTCCAGATACATTATACTCCTGAAAAAAATCACCTGAAGCATTGAAATTTAATGTGTAGTTTTTGATATAATCTGAAACACCCTGAGAATTAAGCTGGAGGGGATTGTTAATCGAGCCTTTTGATACAACTGCATCAGAATTCTTCACTAAAACAATCTTTTTTAACATCAACTGAAGTTGTCTTTTATAAGTAAAATTCTCAAAAGGCTGAATAGCCGGATTTAAAGCTGTTGGTATATGAGAACCATTATTGGTTATATTTTGTTCATTCGCAGGAAAATTTGAATCAGTAGTAAACTGATAACTCAAATCGGATCCTACAGAATCATAGCGTAAATCCTTAACAAAATAAGCGGTATGAGTAGATGAAACGACCTTATCTAGATAGTATAATTGTTTTCTTCCAAACTGATATGTACCAAAATCTTCAGTTCCAATGTTTTTCTCTATATTTGTAGTATAATCTTTTAGGCTTTTATCCGTTGGATTTCTCCATACATATCCATCTGACCATTTACCATAATCCATCCTTACCCAATAACCATAATCTGCCGGATCAGCAATATTATTATTGTTTGTATCAATATAATCTGGACCGGTAATTGCTGTAAGCAACCAATGAGTAGCATACGGTGTATACTGTCTCTTTTCGCTCACACTTGTTTCAGAATTATCTTTTAACACATTTCTCTCCACCATTTCAAAGTGATAAACCGGTTGCGAAAAATGATATACTTTGCCATCCGGAGCTGTAATTTTATAACCGCCTATTCCATCAGGTTTATACTTTTTCTCATCATTTCTAGAAAGAGCTTGTAAACTTAATCCATCACTTGCAGGATTTAATGGTGATAATAAACCATTGGAATTCCCAGAAATAATTTGTTGATTTGTAAATACTTCAATAAAATTACCTTGACTTAATCTGGGATTTTGCGTTGTTCCTCTACTTGTCAATATAGACTGTAAAGATGTTAAATTATTGTTCAGCGGTGTTAAAGGATTACCTAATGCGTTATTGGCAACATATCCATTAGCAGCAACATTTTGAGTAAACTGACCATCGAAATAAAAGTTAATATTATTTATAGAATTAGCATTCCCTATATTTTTTGTCGTAGTCAAAGTGTTATGCCAATAAACTCTCATTTTACCAATATCAGTGGAATTGCCTTGTGTATTGTAAGGATCTGTACCCGCATAACCCAATCCAAACACTGTAGAATTTTGTAAAATTTTTGGTTTTATCGTACCTGAAATCCCAGTCGCATTTACATCATAACTATCATATGCAGAAAATATAAAGTTCAACTTCTCTCTCTCAGCATCGTAATCTCCAACAAATTCCTTTTCAGATACAGGCAACGATTGCTCATATGCATCTGCATATCTATATCTGTTTTGGTAATCTGCATAAACGCCATCAGCATTAGTATCCACTTCTATCGCATCAAAACTATTATTTAAATTATTATTGTATAATATCCCAAAACCAGCTTTTCTATATCCTTTTTTAAGCTTATAAGTAACTTTCTGTTTTCCAAAACCAAAAGTCACTAAAAACGGCGTTTGAATTGGAATATACCATCCACTACTGCTTATCTCCCAATCTCCTGAAGAAAAACTAGCCATCGAAAGCGACCCACCTGCTCCAGCTCCTTTCATACCACCTTGACTGTTCATGTTTGAGTAGCCTAATGAAGCTCCAACACCTCCATCTAAACTTGCCCCAAGTCCTATAGTCATTCCTTCAGATGTCCTAACACCAACACCTGCACTAGCACTGATTTTTCCTGTATTTAAGTTTCCCGATATCCCAATTCCGCCTCCAAAACTCTCACCCGCACTACCATTTTTACCCGTTCCTGCCGAAACACCTAAGCTATAATTACCATCAGTACTAATACTCGCTGATGCTCCAAAATGATCCTTAAAACCAACACTAGCGAAAACAGATCCTGACATAGATTTATTAGAGCCCCAAGAAGCTCCTACACCAACCTCACAAGTGCTTGAAATACCATATCCAACATTAACTGTATAAATCACCTCAGCTTTACTATACCTGATAAAATCCAAAGAATTTCCCCCCTTCCAATCATCAGGTGTCGCACTCAAACCTCTATTTATAGCTCCTGTATTAATATTCCATCCTAAACCGGTCCATGTAGACTCTAAATCTAGTGGTATCCCCCCATGATAGGATAGAGAAATCGGCAAACCTCCTACTTCCATAACTGGTAAAACATAAGCCATATCTCCTGACGCCAAATTCACCATATCAGTGGCATTTACCGGTTCAAAGCCTGCTGCTTCGGGAGCATTTGGACCATTATTTGAGGCATATAACAAATTATAAGGTAATACACTTTGTAATATGTTTATTGCTAAAAAGAAAGCAATAATCTTATGTGTTTTTCTTGATTTAGACATATAGAAAATTTATAATTATTGGTTTATTATATCTGTAGAATATTTGAATTTAACATCTCCAATACCAAGTCCGATATCATTCACTGAAAAAATTAGTGTACTACTTTTCTCAAGATTTTCCTCTCTCTTAAAAATGAACAATAAACTTGTAGATCTCGCCATTCCATAGGTTCTGGGAAAATTATAATCCAAAAGTGGAATGGTATCTTTTTTTTCATTCAATAAAGCTACTTTTTCTTGCATACCAAAGGTCAATGTATTTTGAACTTCATTAAATTTTTGTCGACTTTCTGAAACTGATGACAAGATTTCATTATTATTTTTAGAATAATTGAGTATAAAATACAAATTTTGATTATACTTCTTCTTTAAAGAATCTTTCGAAATTTTTATATCTCCAAGTTGTTCAAGCTCCTGACTTACCATCAGTTCAGTAGGACGATAGGCGAGAGAAATCTTTACTCCATTAATTTCTTTTGTCTGGACATATCCATTTTCTTCATTATTTACATCTTTCAAAAGCTCAGCATAATTCTTATCATAATTTGAATTACACGACAAAAAGCAACTTATTATTAATAAAAAAACACTACTTCTTCTCATACTCTGCATTTAAACCTTTCAACACTTCTTCTGTTAAATCTGCAGCCTCATCTCCATACATGATACTCCCCCCTCCACTGGCACCAAAAATTATCTTATATCCCTCTTTTTTTCCGTACTCTTTTACATAGTCATTGATATCATTAATAACCGTTTGTGTCATCTTTTTATCCTCTTCCTGAATCTGCTTTTGGATAGCTTCCTGATACCCGTTTATTTGCTGTTGCTTATTGGACAACAATTCCTGTTTTAACTTCAACTCTTTATCAGACAATGACGAACGCTCCTTTTCATAACTCTTCAATTCATTCTGCCAACCCGTAAGTAATGAATCTACATTGGTCTTCATCATATTGGCTTTCTTCTCAAACTCCGCTTTTGCTACTTTTGTACGCTTATATCCTTCAATCAACTTGTTGACATCAACATAAACTAATTCTGAACTCTTTTGAGAATAATAAAATGCTACTAATGCCACTATTAGCGACAAAAAAGGTAAAACAGCCTTAACAATCTTCATGATAAATTAATTTTATCACAATTTTAACAAAAAAATATTCCAAATTGCTATTATTTTTTTTTTTTTTATCACTTCTTTATTTTTATATTTGGTTCGATTCACTGAAAAAAGACAACCATGTTTTATCAGATTTTTTTAAAAAAAGTTAAATCCTACAACCTTCAAGAAACCCTGATTGTATTGGCAATCATTGGTATATTGTTACTGATTGCACTACCCAATCTGATGCCTCTTATCACTAAAGCCAAAAGTATTGAAGCTCAAACACAGTTAAAAGCAATATATAATGCCGAAAAACAATATTATTTTATGCACTCCAAGTACAGTAACGATTTTGAAACCTTAGACTTTGAACTACCAAAAACCGTTAAAGAAAACGGAAATGCTAATTATTCTTACGAAATTATTCAAGCAGGAACGAGTGAGTTTAAAGTAAGAGCAACGGCTGTAACCGATTTTAACAGCAATGGAGTCTTTAATGTTTGGGAAATTGACCAAAACGGAAATCCTACCCAAGTAACTAAGGATTGATTTGTATCTTAAACTATTTTATGCTAACATTATATAAAATAGCTACTATTATAGTTCTTTTGACAATATTTTTTCAGGACATTAAAACTAGAATGGTATATTGGTTGTTATATGCAATATTTGGTGTCTTAGGATTTCTAATCATGATCGAACACCAAGTTTTCATTTCAGCAATAAACTCTTCAATGATTAATCTATCCATAATACTATTGGTTATTTCAACAATATTCATTTATGCAAGATTGATAATGAGAAAAGAGTTTTTAAACACTATTGGGATTGGTGATTTATTATTATTCTTTTTTCTTGCTTTCTGTTTTTCTAATATATCATTTATTATTCTTTTTGTCTTTTCCTTACTTTTTTCATTAATCTTATCTATTTTAATAAAAAACAAAAGTGATGAAAACACAATCCCATTAGCTGGATATATATCTCTTTTTTTTGTTTTTGTTTATTGTTTGAGTTTCTTTGATTCTTTCTCTTATTTATTTACATTATAAAAATAACTATAATGAGTGAAAACTTTAACATTCCTACCGATTTAAAACAACTCATCGAATCAGAATTTGCTTATGAATACCGTATTATTCCGCACGACAGAAACGGAGAAAAAACTGTATTTAAAACAGATAGTTATCAAATCGAAACTCTACAACACCAGTTGAGTGTATTATTAGGCTACCCTATTGAACTTATTTTTGAGAATACTGAAAATATAAACTCTTTCCTTTCCAGCAATTACAGAAAATCAAGTAGCACAACAGTTTCAAACATTCATTATACCAATGATTTTTTGGAAAAAATATTAATTGTTGCGAAAGAAATTGGTAGTAGTGATATCCATTTTGAATTATTTGAAAAAAAAGCCCGGATTCGTTTTCGTCTTGACGGCAAACTAAAAGAGCAATTTCATCTAAGTATAGAGGAATACCCTATTATAGTAAATAAAATAAAAATCCGAGCTCAATTAGATATTTCTGAAAAGAGACTTCCCCAAGACGGTCGAATAACAGTAATAACAGACCGAGATGATTTTGATATTCGTGTTTCTGTCATGCCTACTCTTTATGGAGAAAAAATAGTTTTAAGGATTTTAAGTAAAGACACCAATGCCATCGACTTAAAAAAATTAGGTCTTACTAAAGATGAATTGGCTATTTACCAAGAACATGTTAAAAACCCGAACGGAATTATCCTTATTTCAGGTCCAACTGGTTCGGGAAAAACAACAACATTGTATGCTACCTTAAAACTGTTAAATAAAGCGAATACCAATATTTTGACCGTAGAAGATCCAATTGAATACACTTTAGAAGGTGTTAATCAGGTTCAATTAAAAGAAAATATCGGTTTAGATTTTGCCACAACCCTTCGTACCTTCTTACGCCAAGATCCAGATATTATTATGGTAGGAGAAATTAGAGATGTTGCTACTGCCAACATGGCTATTCGCGCTGCCTTAACTGGTCACTTAGTACTTTCAACGATACACACTAATTCTGCCTGGGCCACTGTATCGAGATTAATTGACATGGGAGTTCCTTCCTTCTTAATTGCAAACACTTTAAACATCAGCATTGCTCAACGCCTCGTAAGAAAGCTTTGTGAACACTGCAAGACCAAAAACAATTCTATTAAAGGAGTATTTCCAAACAACTTTAATGTTCCAAAAGAATTGACCTATCATTATGAAGCGGTTGGTTGCTCACAATGTCATCATACTGGTTATAATGGAAGAAAAGCAATTTATGAATTGTTACCTATAGATAAAGAACTAATGACCTATATTAAAAACAATCATTTATCTATTGATGACTATTTAACTGAAAAAAAAATAATGACACTGAAAGACAACGCGGTTGAACTTATTAAGGAAGGGACTACATCTGTTGAAGAAGTTTTTTCTTTACTAATGGATTAAAAAAATTATATTTGGCTTTTTAACATTTGTATGATGAAAAAAATTATTTGTATTGCTTGTTTATTACTGTTTCACCTCTCTATTGCTCAAAACAATAATAGATTTGATCAAATAAAAAATAATCTTGAAACATTAATAGCTGATGTACCTGGTTTATCGCAAAAAGTGAATATTAACATTAAAGAGACATCTTTATCTAGTTTTCTATTAGCAGTATCTGAAGTTCACAAAGTTAACATTAGTGTAGAGCCTTCATTAAATACTATTGGAATCATCAATAATTTTTCAAATGTTACGGTAGCCGATTTGTTGGTTTTTTTATGCAAAGAATATGACTTGAGAATTGATTTTACAGGAAATATCATAGCGGTAAAAAAGTTTGAAAAACCTATAGAAAAACCACAAGAGAAAATTATTGATATTGCATACCAATACAGTAATGACCTTCTTTCGTTAAATTTAAAAGATGACAAACTCTATGATACCTTCAAAAAAATCACGGATGAAAGTGGTAAAAATATTGTTTTTTCGCCTGGTTTAGAAAACAAACTTTTAACCTCCTATATAAAAAACATCCCATTTGATGATGCCCTCAACAAATTAGCACTAGCCAACAATCTAATTGTATCGAAAACAAAAGATAATTTTTATTTATTTGAAACATTAGAAGATAGTGGAAATTATTCCCCAAACCAATCCAATTCAAATGGCCAAACAACAAAACCAAACAAACCATTTCGCTCAAGAAAATCTAATTTCTACTATAATATTATAGATGCCGATCGCAAAATAATTGAGGTAGATTTTGAAAATACTCCTATAGCTAATGTTGTTTATGACATTGGAAATGAATTGAATATTGACATGTTCATCTCATCTCCACTTGAAAGTGCAGGAAATGCAACTGTCAAAGCAAAAAACATCACATTTGATGAATTGTTGACTAAGCTTTTTGAATCAAAAAATAATGCCGTAAAAAATAGCGATACTAATACTAATTCTGGTTTTAACAGCCAAGAAACAGTTGGTAGTAATGAAATCTATTCCTTTTTTAAAAGTGGTACTATTTACTATTTTGGATTAAAGAATCAGCTTGTTATTCGCAATATAAAATCAATTCCATTGATGCATCGCTCTATTGAAATCTTGAGCGATCCAACGAGAGAGGGAAGAAGTGCAGGAAGAACAAATTTTCAGAATGGTTTTCAAGGAAATTTCCAAAACGGTTCAAATTTTAATTCCAACCAAAGTCAAAACTCTAACTCGTTTTCTAATAACGAAAAAAGCAGTTCTAATGATATTTTATCTATAATTCCAAATGAAGTAAAATCGGGATTGGATATAAAAACAGATGTTGAATTAAATAGTTTTATAGTTTCTGGTCCAGCAGAAAACATTAATCGGTTTGAGAACTTTATCCACTATATTGACAAAGAAGTTCCAGTAGTTCTTATTGAAGTTATGATACTCGAAGCTAGCAGGTCAGCCACATTAGAAACAGGAATATCTGCTGGAATTGGCGACAAACCCAGAACGACAGGCGGAACCGTTTTCCCTAATGCAGATATCACTTTTGGTGCACAAACACTAAACAACATTATTAACCATTTTGATGGTTTTGGCTCATTAAACATTGGTAAAGTAGTGCCCAACTTCTATCTTAGTTTAAAAGCATTAGAGACCAATGGTAACATAAACATCCGTTCTACACCGAGATTATCTACACTAAACGGTCATAGAGCACACTTATCGATAGGAGAAACCACCTATTTTGTTGTTACAAATCAGAATTTCTATGGTTCGCAAATTCCTCAAACTTCTGAAATAAAAAATTACCAACCGATAGACGCCGAGCTTTCTTTGTCAATAAAGCCTTTAGTTTCAGGTAATGGAGAGATAACTATGGACATCAAGGTCATCCAATCTAGCTTTAATGGACAAAAAGTTGATAAGGATGCTCCTCCAGGAATTAATTCTAGGGAGTTTACTTCTATAATACGTGTAAAAGATCAGGATATTATCGTTTTGGGAGGACTTGAAGAAAAAGTTAAAAACGACACCGGCTCTGGCGTTCCATTACTTGCTAGAATACCTATTATTAAATGGTTGTTTAGTTCGAGAAAAAGAGAAGATTCGAAAAAAAAGTTGTCTGTTTTAATAAAACCAACTGTAATCTATTAATGCTTAACAAGTTCAAAAACAAAATTTTAGGAAGTCAATTTATTGGCTTAGAATTTTTTTCTGAAAAAGGAGGAAATTCTATAGCCATGTTGGAAATAAAAAAGAAAAAAAACGAGCTGTTTATAACTCATTTTGAAAAAAGAGATGATTTAGTAAATTTAAAAAGTAAACCTGCTTCGGGAATACCTTGCTTTGTAATAATCAATAATTCCCAAGTACTATTAAAAGAGATTGATTCTGTTGAAGATAACGACTCAAAACTATTATATAATGCATTTCCTAATCTAAAAACCGAAGATTTCTACTATGAAATTTGGCGTACAGATGTAAAAGCAATAATTGCTATATGCCGCAAAAATTATGTTTCTGAAATAATTGAAAAGTGTTCAGAAAATGAAATTAACATTTGTGGTCTAAGTTTGGGAGTTAATAGTCTATCCAATATCCTTGCTTTTGCACAAGAAAAAAAATTCCAAACTAACTCCCAAATTATTGATTTAAATAGTGACCAACTCATAAAACCTTCAGATAAAAAAAGAGTCCAAATACACGAAATAAATGGACTTGAAGTTCAAGATACATTTCTACTATGTTTTTCAGGAATGCTTGGAATTATTTTAAACCAAACTAATTCTCTTGGAAATATTACTATTTTAAACGATTCTCTTTCCGATAGTTTTTATCAATCAGGTTTCTTTAAAAAGGGTTTACGCTTCACAGTATATTTCCTTTTAACTATACTTCTAATCAACTTTTTACTTTTTAACCACTACTACAAAAAAAGCAATAACATTGCGAACACACTTACAGCTAATGAAAATCTTTCATTAAAGATATCTAATCTTGAAGAAAAAATTAAAACTAAAGAAGAAAAAATTAAAACCAACTTTAGTCCAAACAATTCAAAAAGCTCATTTATAATTAGCAAACTTGTAATAAATATACCCAACTCTATACTTTTAAGTGAACTGACTTATCATCCTTTGTCCGAAAAAATAAAAGCTGACACTGAAATAAAAATAATTCCGGACGAAGTTATAATATCAGGTAAGACAACGAGCCCAACAGAACTTACTAAATGGATTGATATTATTAATACTATAAAAGGAGTTAAAAAAACTATAATCACACAATTCGGCAAGAATGAGAATAACGAGTCTATGTTTTCTATTACATTAAAATTAAACAGTAATGAAATTAAATAATAAAAATAAGTTACTTGTATTTAGTTTTTTTACTGCATTAATTATATGCTATATGCTTTCTTTTTCTAACACTATAGAATATTACAATCTCTATTCTGAACAGCTAAAACAATTAAATAGTAAAAACAACAGCCCAAACCATTATGCTCAACTTTTAAATAAAGAAAAAAAATATAATGCTATCTTAGCGGAATACTCTCTCGACAATTCATTGTATCAAAATGAACTTCTTAAACATTTGTCCTCGCAATGTGAAAAACATCATTTAAAAATTATAGAATTTGATCAACCTCATATCCATAAAAATGGTTCAACAGTAACTACAAGTTATAAATTCACATTAGAAGGAAATTTTACAGGTACTCTTAAGCTATTAAATAGTATAGAGAATAAACATATTTTAGGCACTATAAAACATGTAAGTACATTAAAAAAAATAGATTACAAAACCAATAATAACTATTTAAACACAATTGTAATAATTCAAAGAATTGATAACGAAAATTAATTTTCAGATTTTAAAACAATTTGCTTTTTATTATCTTTACTAAAATCCTAGTTATATGAAATCATACATTTTTATAGTCTTTCTTCTGACATTAACATCATGCAAAACTTTCAATATTAGCAATACTAATTATAAAACTTCAAAAAACAATATAGAAATTGGGTCTGTTGGTTTTTCTAAATCTGGTTTCTTTGAAAATAGCTTTACTACCCGTGCTTTCCCAATCCTAAATAACAAAATAAGAGTCAGTGTAGAAATTGTCCCTTTTAATAAGCAATCGAATAAATTGTATTTAAAAAAATCCAAACACAATCAGAGCCAGATACCCATAAATTATATTGACAGTTTAGAATTAAAACCAGAATTATGTATAATAAGAATTTTAGATGTAAATGGTTTCGTTTCCGAAATCAACAATAAAGAAAATAAAACGTTATCAGATTTTCTTAAACAAACCAAAAAATCTAAAATAATAAATTCCATTGTTGTTTCTTTACCTAAAGATGCTTTAGAAAAAATAAAACAAGCTAACACTTATTATATTGACAACACTCAAGAAAAAAAATATGGTCTTCTTTTATTTAAGAATGGAAAAAAAACAGATATAATCGACCTACAGTTTGGTAGTGTTGTATTAGGATATGAATTAAGTAAATGCTGTTGGTCTTTAGATAAAAAAGGACAATGGTATCTCACTGATTTAATAAATGAATATAGCAGTTGTAATGGAAATACATCCACAATTATAAGAGAAGAAAAAGAAATCAAAAATCTCCTTAAACTATGAAGGTTATCTTAACTAAATTATGTCGTAAAATTATTTTTTTAGTAACAGTAATAATGATTTTCATTTCCTGTGAGGAAATTGTATTAGAAAAAGATATTTCTGAAAAAACAATAGAATTAATTGCTCCGGTAAATAATGCTCAATTTTTATCAACCGGAATTAGCTTTACATGGAATAACGTAACAGATGCTACTCACTATCAATTGCAAATCGCAAGACCAAATTTTGACAATCCCTTACAGATAGTTTTGGACACAACGATTGTGAACACTTCTTTCACACAACAATTACCTTTAGGTCAATATGAATGGAGAGTTAGAGCCATAAATAGTGGTTACAATACTACTTATAGTAAACGTCTTTTTACGATATTAAGTAATGATGAATTTGAGAACAACCTAGTCCAGCTGATTTCTCCATCTGCCAATCTAATTACAAATAATACATCTCAAAATCTTAACTGGCAGGAAATTATTGGGGCAACGAATTATGAAATTCAAATAATCGATTCAAATAATTCCGTAATCTTAAACCAAAATATAGTAAATCCTTCTTATCTTTTCACTTTCCCTGAAGGATCGTTTCAATGGAAAGTAAGGGCTTCTAACGGAAGTAATTTTACGTTATTTTCAATGCGAAATTTATTAGTTGATTCAACCCCTCCTAATACCCCTTTACTCACTACCCCTTCAAACAACAGTATAGCAAGTGCCGGTAGCATTAGTTTTCATTGGAACAGAACACCAATTTTGGGAAGTCCAGAAAAAGATAGTATTTACATTTATACCAATGCCAATCTGACAACTCTGTTACAAAAAAATGAGTCGCCAAGCCCTTATAATACTAATTTAACTTCAGGAACTTATTATTGGAGAGTAAAATCATTTGACAGTGCTGGCAACAACAGTAACATAAGTACAACTTACAGTATAATTGTAAATTGATGAAAAATAAGAAAAGCATATATATTTTATTACCTCTTGTATTGTTTATTTGGGGTGCTTTGATATATCAATTTTTCACGTTCAACACTACTGAAAGTAACTTTAATCAAGATAGTGGAACCATTTTACCTTTAATCGGATTTAAACGCGACACTTTTAGCATCGATTTACCTTCCAAAGACCCTTTTTTAGGGAAAATTTCTTTTTACACTAAAGACTCTTCAAACATAAAATTGAAAAAAACAGTCGGAACAAAAAAAATAGTTACCGAAATTGTCTGGCCTTCAATATTCTACAAAGGAATAGTATCTGATATAAAAGATAAAGTAAAGGTCTTCATGGTAATTATAGATGGTGAAACTTATTTAATGAAAAAAGGAGAATTACAACGTGAAATTCTCTTAAAAGATGGAGATAAAGACCTTATTCAATTGTATTATAAAAAAGATTCAAAAGTAATTTTTATTCAATGATAAAAAAGTACATTAAATATAAGATGTTTTCAGGAGCTCTCCAATTCACTATTTTCATTAGCCTTGTAATAGCACTTATTTTAGCAGCTTTTTTATTGCTTAATCACACACACCGTTTCTTTCTCCAACAATCTAAATCAGGCATTGAGAATCTTCAATTATGTAATTCAGGCTTTAATTTTATTCTATCTCAAAATGATATCATGTCTGATACTCTTACAATTAACGCCCTGAGCAACAATAATCAAAAAGTTGAAGCTAGCTTATCCTATTGGGGAATCTTTCAAAAAGGGACTATTAAAGCTACACATAGAAAAAAAACATCTTATAAAGTAGCCCTCATAGGTGATCAGATACCTTCAAAGAATCGTCCTAATTTGTATTTAAAAGATAATTTCAAACCTTTGAAAATCGTTGGAAAAACCTTTTTAAAAGGCAATATTTATTTACCGGATCAAGGTATTGGTTCAGGTTACATAGCTGGGCAAAGTTTTAATGGTCAAAATCTAGTAGAAGGAAAATCTTTCAATAGTAGTCCTTCACTACCTAAATTAATAGAGCATTATGCAGAACGTATAGAAAATAGCGTATCAGTCAATAAGGAAATTTCATTAAACACAATTACAAAAAAGCTAACAAACTCTTTTTTAAAACCAACTATAAAAATACATTCTTCGAACGAGATATTATTGGAAAATTTAGTATTAATTGGTAATATTTGTATTCAGTCAGATGAGCGAATTAAGCTTTCTTCTTCCTCTATCATAAAAGATATAATTTTAATTGCCCCTATTATTGAAATCGAAGATAATGTGACAGGAAATTTTCAAGCTATTTCTGAAAAAGAGATCTTAATAGGGAAAAACTGTAAATTAAATTATCCTTCTTCATTAGTTCTACTTCCTCCAAAAAGTACAACAACAAATAACATCGTAGAAAATCAATCTATATTTATTGATACTAATACAGAGATAAGGGGTAGTATATTATGTTTTAAGCCCAATTTAGAAAGTTATGAAAATAATAATTTTAAAACAGATGTATTTTTGAATAATAGCACAAAAATAATTGGTGAAATATATTGTGAAGGAAATCTTGAATTGAAAGGAAAAGTTATTGGTTCGGTTTATACAAATCAATTTATAACCAATGCTTTCGGCACTATTTACATCAACCACATCTTTGGAGGAGAAATCACTAATGAAAATTTCCCAGAATCTTTCTGCGGAATAATATTTGAAAGAAAAACCAAAAATATTGCAAAATGGTTATATTAAAAAAAATTAAATCTGCAACATTAGTAGAAACACTAATTGCTACCGTTTTGATTGTGGTTATATTCATTATTGCAAGTCTTACAATAAATAACATATTACTTAACGACTTTAATAGAAATACTCTTTCAGTTGAAAATAGATTATATGAATTGGAATATTCTCTTGAACACAATAAAATTGAATTGCCCTATACAGAAAAATATGAAGATTGGGATATTATAATTGAAAGAAACAATCAATACCAACTGACTAAGATCATAGAATTTAAAGCAGAAAATAATAAACGTGCAAATGTTGTTATATTAAAAAAAAGAATTCATGAATAATAAAGTCAAATCTTTTACTTTATCTGAAATTTTGGTAGTTATTATTATAACAGTAATAGTTATTGGCCTTGCTTTTACAGTTCTCAATCTAGTAAAAAAACAAACTAACAGCATTGAGAGAAATTATGAGAGAATTTCCAAAATTACATTTCTAAAACAATCTCTATGGATTGATTTTAATAAATATGAAACCATAGAATATAATTCTAATGAAAAAACGCTTTTTTTTAAATCAGAACTCGATAGTATCACTTATCTATTCGATAATGAAATAATAATTCAAAATATAGATACACTAAAATTAAACTTAAAAATTGATAAAGTTTTTTTTGAAGGAAATGAGGTTCAAAATGGTATAATTGATGGGATTAGAATTTTTGATAATCGAGATTTTGAAAATCAAAGTTTTTTTATATTTAAAAGAAATGACGCTTCCACTTTTGTGAATCAATATGGCATTTAAATTAAACAACATCCCTAGTTCTTCTCAGAACAAAAGCACTGGTTTTAATATTGATTCTTTATTAAAAAAAGAAATCAGTCTTTTTGGAAATTCTTTTTCATCAAAGAAAAAATACGACTTTTATCATGAATTAGGAATCCTATTAAAAGCCAATATAACATTAAAAGAAGCTTTACAGCTTATAAAAGAGGGTCAAAAAAAGGAAACTGATAAATCTGTTTTCGAAAGTATTCTTCAAAAAATACTCATGGGGCAACCCTTATCAATAGCTTTAAAAGAAAGTAAACACTTTACCGATTACGAATTCCATTCTATACAAATTGGGGAAGAAACAGGAAGCCTTGCAAAAATATGCAATAGACTAGCTGTTTTTTTTGAACGTAAAAATGAGCAGAAAAGGATGGTTATAAGCGCTCTAACTTACCCTACTATAGTTCTTTCGACAGCTGTATTGGTTGTTGTTTTTATGTTAAATTATGTTGTCCCCATGTTTAAAGGCATTTTTGAACAAAACAAACTTGAACTACCTTATCTAACAAGACTTATTGTCTATTTTTCAGAAGCCATTCAAAACTATGGCTGGTTTTTACTTGTTTTTTCTTTCTTTATTATCATAGGATTAAAATTTTTATTGAAAAAAAAATATTTCAAATCATTATATCACAAATTTATTTTAAAAACACCAATAATAGGAGGCTTTATCACTAAAATATATTTAGCTCAATTTACCCAAGCAATATCTCTTTTAACTAGTTCAAAAGTTCCTATTTTGAATAGTATACAATTAGTAAAAAATATGATTGATTTTGTCCCACTTCAAAATGCACTTCAAAATGTCGAAGAAGGCATTTTAAAAGGTAATAGTCTTAGTGAAAGTTTACAAGGTAATCCGATGTTCAACGATCGGATTATATCGTTAGTAAAAGTTGCTGAAGAAACTAATCAAACCGAATATATATTTAACCAGCTTAATGAACAATACAATAATGAAGTTGTTCAGCAGTCAAAATTAGTTGCCACCGTTATTGAACCTTTCATTATACTAATTGTAGGATTGATTGTAGGAATATTATTGATTGCGCTCTATTTACCAATGTTCAAACTGAGTAGTGTTATTGGATAAGTTAAATTAAAACTACCTAAATTTTAAATCAACTTAAAGAAGTCCGCTTATCCTGAAATTTTTAATTTCAAAAAAATAAACCCTCTAAAATCATTTAATTTTAAAGGGTTAATTCAGTTTTTATTTTTCAGCAGAGAGGATGGGATTCGAACCCACGATGCAGTTACCCACATACAAACTTTCCAGGCTTGCTCCTTCAACCACTCGGACACCTCTCTTTTTGTGGATGCAAAGAACAACAAAATTTTTGATTTAAAAAAACAGATTTTTCAGTTATTATGACATTTCTCCTCGTAGTGATGTTTCAAAAATAGTTTTGAAAACCGATGGTGCGACACTCTGCCCCAAAAGATACATTAATTTAGTAATAGCGGCTTCAGTTGTAATATCTTTCCCCGAAATTACTCCTATTTTTTTGAGTTGTGTACTGGTTTCATATTGTCCCATATTTACACTTCCACCGGAACATTGTGTAACATTAATAACATATAATCCTTTCTTTAGAGCTTTTTTCAAAATAGAAATAAACCAATCTTCGGTTGGTGCATTTCCTGAACCATAAGTCTCTAGAACAATTCCTTTTAGGCTTGGAATTTCTATTATAGAAGACAAAATAATCTCATTAATTCCGGGAAACATCTTGACAATAATTACATTATCATCCATTTCTTTGTGAATTAACAACTTTTTACTTGTTTGTTTTTGCAATAAAGCAGAAGTTGCGATATTCAAATGTACTCCTGATTCTACCAACGCAGGATAATTTGGTGATGTAAATGCGTTAAAATGTTCTGCACTTATCTTAGTTGTTCTGTTACCTCGATATAATTTATATTCAAAATAAAGACAAACTTCCTGAACGACAGGCTTTTCTTTTTGTTGTAATGAAGCTATTTGTATTGCGGTAATCAGATTTTCTTTAGCGTCGGTTCGTAAATCACCTATCGGAAGCTGTGAACCCGTAAAAACTACCGGTTTTCCTAAATTTTCCAACATAAAACTCAATGCTGAAGCCGAATAAGACATTGTATCAGAACCGTGAAGAACTACAAAACCATCAAATTTTGTATAATTTTCTTCAATGATTGTAGCAATAGAAACCCAATGACTCGGATTCATATTAGACGAATCAATAGGATTTTTAAATGAAATTGTTTCAATATTACAATCCAATTGTTGTAACTCAGGGATTTTTTGCAACAACTTTTTGAAATTAAAAGCCTTCAATGCACCGGTTTCAAAGTCTTTTATCATCCCGATAGTTCCACCGGTATAAATTAAAAGTATGTTGGGTTTAGACGGCATTTTCATATTTCATTTTATTCACCACCGGATTGGCATACATCAACAAAAAGCTTTCTACCATCTGAGAATTTTTTTCATCAATTCTCATTTCTAATCGTCTTTCAAAAAGCGACTTTTCATTTTCAGTATAAAAATCTTTGTATGTATCTGATTTATGCAGCAAATCATAAGCTATGTAATTGGTTGGCCAAAGTTTATAAGACTGTAAAATAGAATCGTCTATTACTTGTGCCAATGCCTGAATTTGTTTGTTTCCGTTATCAAATTCTGTTGCAATATCATCCAATTCTGTATCCAAAATATCTCCAACATGAATATGGATGCGTTTCTTTTGACCGATAATTCCGCTAATCAACGTGATAAAATCTTCGTTTTTTTCTTTAATATATTTTTCGGCATTAGCTTCAGCCATCAATTGCGGCATTTTTAATGCATCCGTCGGATCATATTCATACGAAATAGAAACCGGAACAATTTTTAACTTCTTAAAATAATCAAGTATGCTGTTTTCATCCGAAGCCATTGCTAACATTTTCAAAACACCCGAATGTGTGGCATCATTGCCGTCTTTTGTTCTTCCTTCACGCTGTGCAATCCAAACGGAACGATTTTCACGTTGCAGCAATTGACTAATATATTCTGACATCAATTTTGAACTCTCCAATAATTCTCTTGGAGGCAAACCTCGTTGAACCAAGAAATTTCGGTTTAATCGGGATAATGTTTTCAGGAAATCTTTCTTTACCAAATTGTCTCCAATAGCCGAAGCTGTCATTACCAATCCGTGATCAAAAAGACAAACATTAAGCAATGATGTGTCTAAAATAATATCACGGTGATTTGAAATAAAAAGATAAGAAGTATTAGGTTCCAATTTTTCAAAACCCGAAGTAGTCAATCCTTCCGAAGACTTTAACAATACTTTTTGAACTGACTGATAAATAAAATTACATTGAAAATCTCTAATCGAATGAGTCCTTTTTAACTGTTCTTTCCAAATAGTATCATCAACATCAGGAAAAGTAAAATCCATTATTGCTTTCATCATTGGATGATTGACCGAACTACAAATAGCTTCATTTACTTCAGCATCATAAAACGGGCGAATAGAATCAAATTTTGACATTGCTTATTAAGATTTTCAAAAAACAAATGAACAAAAAAAAACGCAATTAGTCGTTATAAATTCATTAAATCCCAAAAACTTGTTTGGAATTTTCGGTGGTAATCCTTGCTATTTCTTCTAACGAAAGGTTGTAAATCTGCTCTAATTTTTCGGCGACAAGTTTTGTATAACTGCTTTCATTTCGTTTGCCTCGAAAAGGAACCGGAGCTAAATAAGGTGAATCTGTTTCAAGAACGATGTGTTTTAAATCAATTTCATTCAAAAACTGGTCGATCTTTCCATTTTTAAACGTTGCCACGCCGCCTATTCCGAGTTTCATCCCCAAATCGATGGCGTGTTTTGCCTGTTGAAAATCTCCGGTAAAACAGTGAAATATCCCAAACAATTCAGGTGATTTTTCGCTCTCCAAGACTTCAAAAACCTCATCAAATGCTTCACGGCAATGAATGTTAATCGCTAGTTTATGCTTTTTTGCCAATTGAATTTGAAAGGCAAAGGCTTCTTGTTGAATTTTCAAAGTGGTTTTGTCCCAAAATAAATCGATACCAATTTCGCCAACGGCATAAAACTTTTTTTCTGCCAATGATTTTTCCACATGAGCCAATTCCTGCTGATAACTTTCGGGTTTTACATAACACGGATGCAAACCCATCATCAAGAAAATATTCGACGGAAATTGAACTTCCAAATCATACATTTTTTGTGTATAACTTGAGTCAATTGATGGAATAAAAAAGCGAGAAATACCAACATCAATAGCCCGTTGTATCATTTCTGTTCTGTCATTTGCAAATTCTTCCGAATAAAGATGTGTATGTGTATCTGTTAAAATTAGTTTCGAGTTCAAAGTTTCGAGTTTAAAGTTGCAAAGTTACAAAGTTTGTTTCCGTTTTTTGAATTACTTTTGCCATCATTTCTGATTTATGAAGAATCTAGACGAAGTTCTAAAAAAAGAAAAATATAAGAAACTCAACTTTAAAGTTTCCAAAACACAACATTTATTGATTAAAGCAAAAATAAACGGTGTGACCGGAAATTTCATTCTCGATACTGGTGCGTCCAACAGTTGCGTTGGCTTTGAAAGTATTGAGTTATTTAACTTAAAAGCAGGAAAATCAAAAACCAAAGCTGCCGGAGCCGGAGCAACAGGAATGTTTACCCAAATTGCTAAAAATAATTCATTAAGAATTGGTCGATGGAAAACCGATGATTTCCACCTGATTATTTTTGATATGTCACATGTTAATGATGCACTAAAACAATACAAAGCCAAACCTGTTAATGGCATTATTGGTGCTGATGTTTTACTTGAAGGTAAAGCAATTATTGATTATGCAAATCAATGTTTTTATTTGAAGTAAAATGTTTCTTCAAGGAATAGTAAGCAATAAACGTACTCAATAACATTAAAAATCCTCCTAGAACAAATGGTGCACCTGGGAATAAAAACGGTGCTTCATCATGAGTAAAAAAGTAAAAAGTATTGGTCATCATTGGCGGACCAACGATAGCCGAAGCACTCATCAAACTGGCTAATGTTCCTTGAATTTCACCTTGCTCATTTGCCGGTACTTTACCTGAAACTACCGATTGCAATGCTGGCCCGGCAATTCCTCCCAAACAATAAGGAATTAAAAACACAAACATCATCCAACTCTCGTTAGCAAACGCAAAAAGCAACATACCAACGGTATAAAGCGCCAAACCAAGGTAAATACTTTTTTCATCTCCTAATCTTGGGCTTGTCCATCGAATTAGACCTCCTTGAACTATTCCTACCAAAAGCCCGACAACGCCAAGTGAAATCCCAACCATTTTTTCATCCCAATTGAACCGGTACATCGTGAAAAAACTCCAATTACTATGAACGGCATGTGAACCTACATACAAAAGAAAAATAGCAAGAATTAAACCTATTAATGATGGATATTTCTTCAGGTTAAGTAACGCTCCTATTGGATTTGCGCGTTTCCAATCAAATGTTCTTCTGTTCTTTTTAGGCAATGATTCCGGAAGAATAAAATATCCATACAAGAAATTAAGCATACATAAAATAGCTGCTGCATAAAAAGGAACTCTTGAACCATATTGTCCTAACAAACCGCCAATAACCGGGCCAATAATAAATCCTAAGCCAAAAGCAGCACCAATCATCCCGAAATTTTTCGCTCTGTTTTCGGGTGTGCTAACATCGGCAATATAGGCTGAAGCTGTTGTAATACTGGCACCGGAAACTCCGGCAATGATACGACCAATAAACAGCCAAGTTATTGTTGGGGCAAATGCCAAAAGCAAATAATCCAGCGAAAAAGCAAAAAGTGACAATAAAATAATTGGTCTTCTTCCAAATTTATCACTCAAATTTCCAATTAAAGGTGCAAAAACAAACTGTGTAATGGCAAAAGCAAATGTTAGCCAACCTCCATACTTTGCTGCTTCACTGATGTCTCCTTGAATTAATTCGGCTATCAGTTTCGGAATAACCGGAATAATAATTCCCCAACCCGTAATGTCGATAAGCATCGTAATAAAAATAAATCCGATGGCGGCTTGTTTTTTGTTTTGTTTCATACCTTAAAAATGAAGTGCAAAGAAAAGAAAAATCCCAAACTCTATTGAAATTTGGGATTTGAATTTTGATTTGTTATTTTCTATAGTTCCAATGCTTTTTTAGCATTTCCATTCATTAAATGTTCTACCGGATTTTCTAATGCTTCTTTAACAGCTACTAAGAAACCTACCGATTCTCTACCATCAATAATTCTGTGGTCATAAGAAAGTGCTACATACATTACCGGAGCAATAACAATTTGTCCATTTCTTACGATTGGTCTTTCCACTACATTGTGCATTCCAAGAATACCTGATTGTGGCGGATTAATAATTGGTGTTGACAACATACTTCCGAAAACACCACCATTTGAAATGGTAAAAGTTCCGCCAGTCATTTCGTCAACCGTAATTTGTCCGTCGCGAGCACGTAAAGCCAAACGCTTGATTTCAGCCTCAACACCGCGGAATGATAACGTTTCTGCATTTCTCATTACCGGAACCATCAAACCTTTTGGTCCAGAAACCGCTACTGAAATATCACAGAAATCATAAGAGATTTTCTCTTGACCGTCAATCATGGAGTTTACATCCGGATATAATTGCAATGCACGAGTTACGGCTTTAGTAAAGAATGACATAAATCCTAATCCTAATCCATGTTTTTCTTTGAAAGCATCTTTATATTCGGCTCTTAAATCATAAATAGCAGTCATATCAACTTCGTTAAACGTAGTTAACATAGCTGTTTCGTTTTTAGCTGAAACCAATCTCTCTGCTACTTTACGACGTAACATTGACAATTTAGTTCTTTCAGAACCACGATTTCCTCCTGTTGGTGTTCCCATTGATGGAACAGCGTTTACAGCATCATCTTTAGTGATTCTTCCACCTTTTCCTGTTCCAACGATGTCAGTTGGTTGAATGTTTTTTTCTTCTAATATTTTTCGAGCTGCCGGTGATGGCGCTTGAGTGGCATATGTTTTCTCTGCTACCGGAGCAACTTTTGGCGCTTCAGCTTTTTTCTCTTCAACTTTTGGCGCTTCAGCAACTGGTTTTGCTTCTGCTTTTGGAGCATCACCACTTGGTTTTGCTACGCTTGTATCGATTAAACAAACTACTGCACCAACGGCAACGGCATCGCCTTCTTCTGCTTTTAACGTAATAATTCCGCTTGCTTCCGCTGGTAATTCCAACGTAGCTTTGTCAGAATCAACTTCGGCAATGGCTTGATCTTTTTCTACATAATCGCCGTCTTTTACTAACCATGTTGCGATTTCTACTTCTTTTATCGATTCGCCCGGTGAAGGCACTTTCATTTCTAAAATCATTGTATATTATTTTAAATGATGAATTTTATATTTTAAATTATTTGTGTTGTTACTTCTATGTTTTAGCCCCGATTGAAGTGGAAATCCTTTTTATTTTTTCTTTAAAAATAAAAAGATTGCAACGAAAAGCGGGAAATAGCTCCTGAAAAATCTAATCTAAATTATGAGATTGCTTCGTTCCTCGCAATGACTATCTAAATAAATTTTTATCAAAAACCATTCTGATGGCATCAGCATGACGACGTCTATCTCTAGTATGACTTCCGGCTGCTGGTGCTGCATAAGCTTTTAATGAAGCTAACCTCCATGGTACTAAATTGAAATTCATCAACATGAAACTGTATGCACCCATATTTTTTGGTTCTTCTTGTGCCCAAACAAAATCGTCTGCATTTGGATAGCTTGCAATAATTTCTTTTAATTGTTCTGTCGGTAACGGGAATAATTGCTCGATACGTACCAAAGCTACGTCATTTCTGCCTAAATTTTCTCTTTCAGCTAGAATATCGTAGTAGAATTTTCCTGTTACGAAAACTACTGTTTTTACTTTTTTCTTGTCAACTGACGTATCATCGATGGTTTCTTGGAATTGTCCTTTTGCTAATTCATCAACGGTTGAAACACATAATGGATGACGTAGTAAACTTTTTGGTGAAAATACGACCAATGGTTTACGGAATTTGGTTTTCATTTGTCTTCTCAACAAGTGGAAGAAATTCGCTGGCGTTGTACAATCGGCTACGTACATATTATGACGCGCACAAAGTTGTAAATAACGTTCCATTCTTGCTGATGAATGTTCTGCACCTTGACCTTCGTATCCGTGAGGTAACAATAATACAATTCCGTTCTGGTTGTTCCATTTATCTTCTCCACACGAAATGTATTGGTCAATCATAATTTGTGCACCATTAGAGAAATCTCCAAATTGAGCTTCCCAAATAGTCAATGTGTTTGGGTTGGCTAAGGCATAACCATAATCAAATCCTAAAACACCATATTCTGAAAGGAATGAGTTGAATACATTGAACTTTCCTTTTTTATCTTTTAATGTGTTTAATAAAACAACTTCTTCTTCGCTGTCTTCAACTTTTACAACGGCATGACGATGAGAGAATGTTCCTCTTTCTACGTCTTGTCCTGAAATACGAACATCATAACCTTCAGTCAGAAGTGAACCATAAGCCAAAGTTTCGGCTGTTCCCCAATCTAAAGCATTGTTGTCATACATTGTTTTTCTATCAGTGACAATTTTCGAAATTTTGCTGATAAATTTTTTATCTGATGGCAAAGTCGAAACCGTTTCGATGATTTGATCTAGTTTTTTACGGTCGAATTTAGTATCTACTTTTTTCAACATTTCATCGTCTGAAACTTGTACAAAACCTTTCCATTCATCCTGCATAAAAGGTGTAATGATGGTTTTATCTTTTTTGCGTGATGCCTGAAGATTTTCATCAAGATTTGCTTTGTACTCGTTTTCAATCTTAGTGATATAAGCTGCATCAACTATTCCGTCAGTAATTAATTTTTCTGCATAAATATCTCTTGGATTTTTATGACGTGCAATGATTTTGTATAAAACAGGTTGTGTAAAACGAGGTTCGTCACCTTCGTTGTGACCATATTTTCTATAACCTAATAAATCGATAAATACATCACGACCAAACTGCATGCGGAAATCCAAAGCAAATAACATAGCGTGAACTACAGCTTCGGTATCATCGGCATTTACGTGAAGTACCGGCGATAAGGTTACTTTGGCAATATCAGTACAATACGTCGATGAACGCGCATCCAAATAATTAGTTGTAAATCCAACTTGGTTGTTAATTACAATATGGATTGTTCCTCCGGTTTTGTATCCGTCAAGTTGTGCCATCTGGATGATTTCATACACAATTCCTTGTCCAGCAACGGCAGCATCACCATGAACGGCAATAGGAAGTGCTTTGGAGAAATCTTCCGGGAAATATTTGTCTTGCTTTGCTCTGGTAATTCCTTCAATTACAGCACCAACTGTTTCCAAATGTGATGGGTTTGGTGCTAAATTAATATTGATTTTTTTACCTGATTTTGTTTTTCTTTCGGCTGTTAAACCTAAATGGTATTTTACGTCACCGTCAAAATATTCTTTGTCGTAATCTTTTCCGTCAAACTCGGAGAAAATATCTTGTGTTGGCTTTCCAAAAATATTAGCCAACGTATTCAAACGACCACGGTGTGCCATTCCCATAACGAATTGTTCCACTCCTTTTTCGGCTGCTGCTTCAATTACAGCATCCAAAGCCGGAATTAAACTTTCGCCACCTTCAAGTGAAAAACGTTTTTGTCCCACATATTTGGTATGAAGAAAATTTTCAAAAGAAACTGCTTCATTTAATTTGCCTAAAATGTGCTTCTTTTGCTCCGCATTGAAATTAGGCTGATTATCATTGGCATTGATTCGCTCTTGAACCCAGTTTACAAAAACCGGATTTTCCATGTGCATATATTCAATACCAATATGTTGGCAATACATATTTTGAAGGTGAACCAAAATTTGACGTAAAGTCGTAGGTTGTTTTCCGATTACTTTAGCAGCATCAAAAACAGTATCCAAATCAGCATCTGAAAGGTCGAAGTTAACCAAATCTAAGTTTGGCGTGTAAGTTCTTCTGTCACGAACCGGATTTGTTTTGGTAAACAAATGTCCGCGGGTTCTATAACCATCAATCAGTCGAAGAACGTTAAATTCTTTTTGTAATTTGCCTGAAACCAAACTACAATCCTGACCTTCAGAGTTTGTTTTTGAAATTTGTGTCAAAATTTGCTCTTCGGAATATGTTTCCATACCGAAGTCAAACCCTTGGAAGAAAGCTCTCCAACTTGGTTCTACACTATCGGGATTGGTTGTATATTGTTCGTATAAATCGGCAAAAAATTGAGTGTGCGCTGCGTTTAAAAAGGAAAACCTATCCATAATTTTTAGTTAATACACCGTTCGTTAAAAAATAGTTTTGCAAAAGTATGACTTTTGTAATAATCTTTCAATGATTTTAGTATATTTATAACGCTAATTAAATATATATTTTTCTATGAAAAAGAATAATTTACAAAGTCATTTAAAAACGATTTCAATTATTGCTATTTTACTGGTAAGCAGTATTTGTTTTTCACAACAAAAAAATCCTGATAGTCCTAAAAATGATTTTTGGAAAAATGTTCAATTTGGCGGTGGTTTAGGCTTAGGATTTGGAAGTGGTTATACGGATATTACTATTGCACCAACGGCTATTTATAACTTCAATGAATATTTTGCTCTTGGAACCGGATTACAGTATAGTTATTTCAGACAAAAAGATTTTTTCAAAAGTAATAACTACGGCGGAAGCATCATTGGTCTTTTTAATCCAATTCCCGAAGCACAATTATCGATAGAATTAGAGCAACTTCGTGTCAATCTCACTTATGAGAACGTTAATGCTACAGATAATTTTTGGAATACCGCTTTATTTATCGGTGGCGGTTACCGCATGGAAAATGTGACAATTGGCGCACGTTATAATGTTTTATTCGACAAAGATAAAAACGTGTATGGCGATGCTTTTATGCCATTTGTTAGGGTATTTTTTTAGTATTTATTCCTAAACCAAACTTTCATCCATTCTCTTTTTAGAATCAAAAAAGAAATTTGTTCAGCGAGTTCAACCGTATCAGAACCGTCGAGTTGTTTTACATTTTCTTCGGGAACATCAATAATATAAAGCAAATTGAGTAGTTCAGCATATTTGTACTGAATTAAGCGAAATACTTTTTCGTGAAGTTGAATTTTTAATTCTTCGGGCGAAGTACTTTTTGGGAAATCAATCGCTTCGTTGGCAAAATTGAAATCCTTATTAATTTGTTCAATCAGTTTTGAGTACAAATTTTCTTTTTCGGCTTCCGAAAGTAAATCATCTGTATTTATTGGTGCTACAAACATATTCAATTACAAAGTTCAACTTCAATTTTAAAATTCAAAATAATATCAATTTAAAGTATTGTAATTGATTTTTGAGATTGATTTTTGAAGTTGCTTTACACGTTTCTATTCATTAGTTTTTCTCCGAAAGCTTTTAAAACCATTTTTTTATCATCACTGATTTGCATTCTTTCTAAGGTTTCAAAGGCGCAAAAAGTATAATTTTGTATGGCTTTTTGAGTCGCTTCGCTCGCTCCGGTTTGGTTAAAAATATTCTTTACAGAATTGATTTTATCGGTATTATCATTAGGCTGAATAGAAAACAAATGTAACAATTGTTCTTTTTCTTCCGGTTTTGCAAACTCAATTGCTTTTAGATACAAATAGGTTTTTTTATTCTCAATAATATCACCTCCAACTTGTTTACCAAATGTCTCCGGATTTCCAAATGCATCTAAGTAATCATCTTGCAGTTGAAAAGCAATCCCTAAATTCAATCCAAAATCATAAATTAAATTTTTATTTTCTTCGGAAGTTTCAGCTACAATAGCACCCATTTTCATCGCAGCACCAACCAAAACGGCTGTTTTATATTCAATCATTTTTAAATATTCGGGAATTGTCACATCATCACGTGTTTCAAAATCCACATCATATTGCTGACCTTCACAAACCTCAAGTGCTGTTTTACTGAATAATTTGGCTAATTCTTGAAAAATTTTTGGTTCATAATCTTCAAAAAACTGATAGGCCAAAATCAACATCGCATCACCCGAAAGAATTCCCGTATTGATATTCCATTTTTCATGAACCGTTTCATTTCCTCTTCGCAACGGCGCATCATCCATAATATCATCATGTATCAACGAGAAATTATGAAAAACTTCCACCGCAGTTGCTGCTGATAACGCTTTAGTACAATCTACATCAAAAACTTCCGTAGCCATTAGCGTTAACACCGGACGCAATCTTTTTCCGCCAAGCGATAATATATATTGAATTGGTTCGTAAAGATTTTTGGGTTCTTTATTTAAAGTTAGTATCTCAAGATGATTTGAAATTTTTTCTTGATAATTTGAAATGGACTGCATGAAAAATATTTTCGGCTAATTTACTCTATTCTTTACGGATATTAAAATACTGTCTTTTTTCAAATGTTAAATTTATGTTAAGTAAAAGGAAACTATTTTAGTGTTAAAAGTTTCCGTAATACATTTGCACCAAATTTATTACACTACTCATCTATGACTACCACTATATTAAATGTAGATGCAACGGAAACTGATCTTTTATTAAGAGCCAGACAAAGTGCTATTACATTTTTAGCCGACACCATTGATAAAATTGAAGGTACAATAACCTTGTTAAACAATGAATTATCGAATGCCTCTTTAGAACTTAGCTTTGAAGCTGACGAAAACAACGGAATCATAAAGCACTTAAGTAAACCTCAAAAAACAAATAGTTTTCTTGAAATCAAACAGCAACATTCCATTCGCTTTAAATCGGTTTCATTTGAAAAGGTTAATACTGATATTAATTTCTTAAAAGGCAACCTAACTATAAATGACCGAACAAACACAGTAGAATTTGAAGCAAGAATTGTACCCATCGAAAATCAAAATATCACTCATAAAGTATTATTTGAAATTTTAGGAAAACTAAACCGTCAGGATTTTGACTTAAACATGAATACTGAAATTGATTATAAAAGTTCATCAATAAACCAATTTATCAATGTTACCGCAAGTTTCGTTTTTACAGCAACTCAACAATTAAATTAAACAGTTATGAAAAAACAAATAGTAATAATTGGCGGCGGATTTGCCGGATTGAATTTTGCCAAAACTTTAGCCAATAAAGAAGCTTTTGAAATTACACTCGTTGATAAAGTAAACTACAATTTTTTTCCTCCATTATTATACCAAGTTGCAACAGGTTTCTTGGAAATATCTTCAATAAGCTATCCTTTTAGAAAAATGTTATCCAGTTCAAGAAACATCCGTTTTTGGATGGGCGAACTATTAGAGATTGTTTCAAAAGAAAACAAAATCATTTTGAATAACGGCGAGTTAAAATATGATTATTTAGTCATAGCTACCGGAACGACTACCAATTATTTTGGAATGGAAAACGTGAAAAAAAATGCTATTCCGATGAAAACATTGGAAGATGCGTTGAACATGAGAAACACTATGTTGCAACGAACCGAAATTGCTTCAAATTCAAACAATCTTCAGGAACAAGAAGAATTAATGACAATTGTTGTTGCCGGTGGCGGACCAACTGGCGTGGAACTTTCGGGAATGTTTGCCGAAATGAGCAAAACCATCATTCATAAAGAATATCCTGAACTATCCCATGTAAAAAATGCCAAAATCTATTTGGTTGATGGCGGACCGGCATTGTTAGCACCAATGAGCAAAGATTCTCAAGAAGAAACATTAAAACAAATAAAAAAATTAGGCGTTGAAGTAATACTGAACAAGCAAGTTGTAGATTATGATGGCTATACAGTTCAATTTAAAGATGGTTCAAGCATAAAAAGCCGTAATCTCATTTGGGCTGCCGGTGTAACTGCCATGCGATTCAATGGTTTATCCGATGAAATGTATGGTCGAAGCAATCGTTTACTAGTTGATGAATTCAATAAAATCATCGGAACAGAAAATATTTATGCTATTGGCGATACCGCTTTTATGGAAAGTGACAAAAATTTCCCGAATGGTCATCCGCAAGTAGCACAGACAGCAATGCAACAAGGTAAAAATCTGGCTAAAAACCTATTGTTAGCTCTAGCAAACAAACCTCAAAAACCTTTTCAGTACAATGATAAAGGTTCAATGGCAATTATAGGAAGAAATAAAGCTGTAGTAGATATTCCGAAACCAAAATTACATTTTAACGGCTTTTTTGCATGGTTGGCTTGGCTATTTGTCCATTTAATGTCTTTATCAATGCCGCGAAATAAAGTCAACACATTATATCATTGGGCGCTTGCTTATTTCTCTAAAAACTCATCTTTACGAATGATTATCAGACCGAAAAGCAATATTTAATAACAAGAAAAAGACCAATGTTAAATTTACGTTAATACTTTGGAAACTATTTTAGTGTTAAAAGTTTCCATCATACATTTGCAGTCGAAAATTCAGAGAAAATGAAAGAGAAAATAATTAAAAAGGCAACCGATATGTTTTTGAAACTTGGTTTCAAGAGCGTTACTATGGATGATATTGCCTGTGAAATGTGTATTTCTAAAAAAACAATTTATAAATATTTCAGTAACAAAGAAAAACTGATTGAAGAAGGAACAGAAGTAGTACACCAAAAAATTCATGCCATCATGGATGAAGTTATTGCAAAAGACTACAATGCTATTGAAGAAAACTTCGAAATAAGAAAAATATTCAAAGAAATGTTTCAGTCGTTTGACCATTCACCTGCTTATCAATTGAAAAAACACTATCCCGAAATTTATCAAAAAATGATGGAAAATGAAATTGAAGATTGCAGCAATGTCTTTGGCCAAAATATTGAAAAAGGAATAAAAGAAGGGTTGTATCGTCAAGACACCGATATTGAAGCTTCTGTAAAGTTTTATTACACTTTAATCTTTTCTATTAACGAAAATACAATGTTAGAAAGAGAGGCTTCGGAATTGGAATTGAAAGCCTTGGAATATCACACTCGTGCCATTGCTACCATAAAAGGAATTACAGAACTCGAAAATCAATTACTTAAATCAAATATATAATCATCAATGAAAAATAAATTAATAGTTCTTTTAGTTGCATTTGCTTTCCAGTTACAAGCACAGGAAGCAAAAACACTTTTGCTGAAAGATGCAATAAATTATGCTTTACAAAATAAAGTGGAAGCAAAAAAAGCAGCTTTGGATGTAGAAAATGCCGAATATAAAATTCAGGAAGTTCGCTCACAAGCTTTACCTCAAATTTCTGCTAATGGGAGTTTGACCTATAATCCAATTTTACAATTAAATGCTTTGCCAGGAGACTTTTTTGGAGCACCGGGAACAACGCTTTTAGCACCGCTTGGTCAAAAATGGACTTCAGTAGCAGGCGTTTCATTAACTCAAACCATTTTTAACGAACAAGTTTTTACCGGATTAAAAGCAGCAAAAACGACACGTGAATTTTACAAAATCAACAAAGAACTCACCGACGAACAAGTGATTGAACGCGTAGCAACAGCTTACTATCAGGTATATTTACAACGTCAAAAACTTACGGTTATTGAAAACAACTTAAAAAACACTACCAAAGTTAAGGACGTTATAAAAAATTTATTTGACAATGGTTTAGCTAAAAAAATAGATTTAGACCGAATTACAGTAACCCTGAATAACATTACTACTTCTCGTCAACAATTGCTTAACGCTGTTGAAATCCAAGAAAATGCTTTGAAATTTTATATGGGAATGCCGGTAAATGATAAAATCATCATTCCGGAATCAGAAGTAAAAATACTTCCCGTAGTTTTAGAAGAAACTGCCGAAACAGCAAATCGTTCAGAATACCGATTGATGGAAACGCAAAAAAGATTATTAGAATTCAACAAACGTGCTATGAAATCTTTGTATTACCCAACACTTTCAGCAACTGCAGGATACAATTATATTGGTCAAGGTCCTGAAATGCCTTTGGGAGCAAAACCTTCAGAAGGTGTTTATTGGTCCGATTTTTCTTCTATTGGGTTAAATCTACACATTCCTATTTTTACCGGTTTTGGAACCCGAGCCAAAGTTCGCCAAGCAGACATTGATCTTCGTAAAGCCGAAGTTGATTTAGCCGACACCAAATTGGCTTTGGACTTAGCCTACAAGAATGCTAAAACACAAGTAGAAAACAGTTTGATTACTATTGAAAATCAAAAGCAAAATGTTTCTCTAGCTCAAGAGGTATATGAAAACACCCAAAACAATTATATAAACGGATTGGCAACACTTACCGATTTATTGGATTCTGAAAATTCATTGGTAGAAGCTCAAAACAATTACAATACTGCACTTTTGGACTATAAGTTGGCAGAAATACAATTAATCAAATCAAGAGGAGAATTAAAATCATTAACTAACTAATCTAAATATACTTTATACAAATGAAAAAGTTATTATACATAGGAATAACCGTTGGCGTTTTAGCATTATTCGGTTTTATACTTAGCAAAAACAAAGCTCAAAATGAAGCAGAAACAGCTGTTGTAGCAGAAAAAAACAGTTCTGTTTCAGTAAAAAGCGAAACCGTAAAAAGCGAAATAATTACTGCCGATTTTATTGCTAACGGGACTTTTGCTCCATATCAAGAATTAAATTTTGCTGCTGAAAAGTCAGGAAAAGTAACTCAAATTCTTGTAAAAGAAGGCGACAGAGTTTCTGTAGGACAAACACTTGCTGTTATTCGTGGTGATGTTGCCAATGTTGAAGCTCAAGCTGCAAATGCTTCTTATCAAACCTCCTTAACCGATTATAATCGTTTTGAAAGCGCATACAAAACCGGTGGTGTTACCAAACAACAACTAGATCAAGCAAAAATGGCTTTAATCAATGCCGAATCAAGGTTAAAACAAGCAAATATCAGTGTTGGTGATACTCGAGTTAAAGCTCCAATAAGCGGAATCATCAATAAAAAATATATTGAAGTTGGTTCTATGCTTACTTCAATGCCTGCAACTGAAATGTTTGAAATCGTTAATACATCTAAATTAAAACTGAATGTAACTGTAAACGAAAATCAAGTAAGCAGTCTTAAAACAGGAAATAAAGTAAAAGTTACTTCAAATGTTTATCCAGACAAACAATTTGACGGCAAAATTACATTTGTGGCTGCAAAAGCAGATGCCTCATTAAACTTTGTTGTTGAAGTGGAAATTGCAAATAACCCAAGCGGCGATCTAAAAGCCGGAATGTATGGGACAGCTCATTTTGAAAATAATGACAAATCAAAAACGCCTATAAAAATTATACCTAGAAATGCTTTTGTAGGAAGCGTAAGCAACAATGAAGTATTTGTAGTAAAAGACAATACGGCAAAATTGACAAAAATCGTATCAGGAAGAATTTTTGGTGATAGAGTTGAAGTTTTAGAAGGTTTAAATGACGGAGATGTTGTAGTAACCGGAGGACAAATTAACCTAACTGACGGAGCAAAAGTAGAAATAGTAAAATAGTCTTCCGTTGATAGTTTTTAAGTATTGACAACAATAAAATGTTTAACAATACAAAACTTGAAACACTACACTTGAAATTAAATTAAAAATATGAAATTAGCAGAAATATCTATAAAACGTCCAACCATCATTGCAGTATTATTTATAATACTCACACTTGGAGGTTTGTTCAGTTATTCTCAATTGGGCTATGAATTAGTACCAAAATTTGAGATGAATGTTATCACAATTTCAACAATATATCCGGGAGCATCTCCAAGTGAAGTTGAAAATACTGTGACCAAAAAAATTGAGGATGCCATTGCTTCACTCGAAAACGTAAAAAAAGTAGAAGCAAAATCATACGAAAGTCTATCATTGGTAATGGTTACACTTACCGCAGATGCCAATGCCGACTATTCACTCAACGATGCACAACGAAAAATTAATGCAGTTCTAAAAGACTTACCGGAAGATGTAGATCCACCATCATTGGTAAAATTCTCTATCAGTGACTTGCCAATTATCACCATTGGGGCAACTGCCAAAATGGACGACGTTGCACTTTATGATTTGTTAGATAAAAAAATACAACCCGTATTATCTCGTGTAAAAGGAGTTGCTCAGGTAAACTTAGTAGGTGGTGAAGAGCGTGAAATTCAAGTAAGTCTTGATGCCACAAAACTTCAAGGCTATGGACTTTCTGTTCCACAAGTACAACAGATGATTTTAGCTTCCAACCTTGATTTCCCTACCGGAAATGTTAAAACAAGAGAAAACAGTACACTTATCCGTTTATCCGGAAAATATAAAAATGTTGAAGAACTTCGTAACTTAGTAGTATCAAGTCGAAACGGAATTCAAATACGTTTAGGCGATGTAGCTGATGTTCAAGACTCCCAAAAAGAAGTTGAAAAAATCGCACGTATCGATCAAAAAGGCGCTATTCTATTACAAGTTATTAAACAATCTGACGCTAATGCCGTATCAGTAAGCGAAGCTGTCCTAAAAACAGTAAAACAATTAGAAGAAGATTACAAAGCAAATGGCGTTAAACTTACCATTGCTGATGATACTACACAGTTTACATTGGTTGCCGCAGATTCAGTAATGCACGATTTATTCATCGCCGTATTCCTTGTAGCATTTGTAATGCTGTTTTTCCTTCATAGTTTCAGAAATGCATTAATCGTAATGGTTTCCATTCCGGCATCATTGATTGCTACATTTATTGGTATCTATTTATTAGGATATACTTTGAACTTGATGAGTCTATTAGGATTGTCACTCGTTGTAGGTATTTTGGTGGATGACGCAATTGTAGTTTTAGAAAACATTCACCGTCATATGGAAATGGGTAAAAATAAAGTTCGTGCTGCTTATGATGGTGCTTCCGAAATTGGATTTACCGTTACCGCTATTACCTTGGTAATCGTTGTGGTATTCTTACCAATTGCTATGAGTACAGGATTAGTATCCAACATTATTACGCAATTCTGTATGACCGTTGTAATTGCTACTTTATTATCATTATTAGCTTCATTTACAATTGTTCCTTGGCTATTCTCACGCTATGGAAAATTAGAACACATCACTAATAAAACATTCTTCGGAAGAATAATTCTTGCTTTCGAAAGTGGTTTGGATAAATTCATTCATTGGGTAACCGGAATTTTAGAATGGGCTTTAAAATATAAGAAAACAACATTGTTGATTGTTTTAGTCTTATTCTTCGGTTCTTTCGGATTAGTTGGCGGAGGTTATATTGGTGGTGAGTTCTTTGCTAAAATTGATAAAGGCGAATTTATGGTTCAAATTGAACTCCCGAAAGATGCTTCGGTAGAACAATCTAACTTTATTACACAAAAAGCTGAAGCTTATTTGAGAAACAAAAAAGAAGTTACAGGACTGATTACAACAGTCGGTCAAACCAGTGATGGATTTGGTGGTTCACAAACAACTGTTTATAAATCTGAGATTAAAGTAACGTTGAATGACAAATCACAACGTGATGACAACACCTTCGTTTACGCTGCCAAAACGAAACGCGAATTGGAAAAAGTTTTGGTTAATGCTAAAATAAAAACTGTTCCTGTTGGATTATTCGGAGCCGATCAAGCACCATTGATGTTGACAGTTACAGGTTCTTCACAAAAAGATGCTATGGCATTTGCCGAAAAAGCGGCAGAAGAACTTAAAAAAATACCGGGAGCATCCGAAGTTAAACTAACGTCAGAAGATGGAAATCCTGAAATCAACGTCCAAGTTGACCGTGATAAGATGGCTGCCTTAGGATTAGATTTAAGTACTGTTGGTATGACAATGCAAACAGCTTTCAACGGAAATACCGATGGAAAATTCCGTGCAGGAGAATACGAATATGATATTAACATCCGTTATGACGAATTTAACCGTTCCAACATTGATGATGTAAGCCAATTGATTTTTGTAAATAATGCCGGTCAACAAATCAAACTATCACAATTTGCTACTGTTACACAAACATCAGGTCCGAGTTTATTGGAGCGTCGTGATAAATCTCCTGCAGTAAGTATTCAAGCACAAACAGTTGGTCGTCCTGCGGGAACTGTTGCTGCTGAATGGGAAGCCGTTTTCTCAAAAATGGAACGTCCTGCTGGTGTAAATTACGTTTGGGGAGGTGATATGGAAAATCAAACCGAAGGGTTTGGTACATTAGGAGTAGCATTATTGGCGGCAATTATTTTGGTTTATCTCGTGATGGTTGCCTTATATAACAGTTTTGTGACACCTTTTGTAGTATTGTTCTCCATTCCGCTTTCGTTTATCGGAGCTTTGATGGCATTGGCATTGACAAATAATTCCTTGAACGTATTTACCATTTTAGGTATCATTATGTTGATTGGTTTAGTATGTAAAAATGCTATTCTACTTGTAGACTTTGCTAATCATAGAAAAGAAGCTGGGGAAACGACACATAATGCATTAGTACAGGCAAATCACGCTCGTTTACGTCCAATTCTAATGACAACCATTGCGATGGTTTTCGGTATGATTCCAATTGCTTTGGCAAAAGGTGCTGCTGCCGAAATGAACAATGGATTAGCTTGGGTAATTATTGGTGGTTTGATTTCATCATTATTTTTAACCTTAGTTATCGTTCCTGTTGTGTATGCTATTTTTGACAGCATCAAAAACAAAATAAGAAGAGGAAAAGAAGATACCAACTACGCAGAACTAATTTCAGCCGATTATACTCCGACTGAATTAAGCGAAGATGGATTTACAGCAAAACATAATATGTAATTTATTAGGTTTTTTTATTGGTTAAGCAAAAAAAGGGTCTCAAATTTGAGACCCTTTTTTATGAATTTTAAATTAACCAAGCTATTTATTCACAATAGCATCTTGTTTCCAAGACTTTACAGAAGCAATTCTGCTGTTAGAATAATCTACTTCACTTAATGATTTTTCACTCCAAAAAAACCATTTTCCGGATTTTTCTCCTTCTTTATATTCTCCCATTGAAGTTTTATTACCTTGTTCATCAAAAGCAACCCATTTTCCATCAAGTTTTCCATCTTTAAAAAAGCCTTGTTGTTGGATTTTACCATTTGAATGATAATATGTTGCCTTCACTAAATTTCCTTCTTGCTCCAATATCGGTTTTTTCTCTTGTGCAAATCCTAATCCACTGATTAAAAATGCACTCATAATCAACATCTTTTTCATAATCGTAGGTTTTAATTAATAATTACATAACAAATGTATTGATTAATTTACATTAAAAAAACTTTTACTTAACAATTTGGTAACATTAAACAAAAACTTAACATTGGAAAATAAAAAAGCCTTGTCAATTGACAAGGCTCTTAAAATCAATTATAGATTAATTACTTAAGTAAAGCATCTAACTGTTCTTTTAATTTTGGACTTGAAGGTCTTGCTGCATCAGCATCTACCACTACTCCATTAGGATCAATTAAAATAAATCTCGGAATAGAAGTAATTCCAAAAGCTTTTAAGAAATCTGATTCCCAATTTTTATCAGCATATAACTGAATACCGCCTAATTCTTTCTCTGTCACGAAAGTTTTCCATTTTTCATAATCTTTTTGAACATCAGCAGAAATACTTACGAATTCAATGTTTTTACCATGATATTTTGCCTCAATTTCTTTTAAATGCGGAATTTCAGCTCGACACGGACCACACCAAGTCGCCCAAACATCAATGTAAACGTATTTCCCTTTCAAACTTTCCAATGAAGTTTTTCCGCCTTTATGGTTTTCAAAATCAAAATTCGGCGATTTAGTATTGTTCAGTTTTTTATTCGCAGAAATTTGAGCATAATACTGTTTTAACCCTTGAAGTCCTTGAGTAATGCCGTTTTTAAAAGTTGTAGTAAAATTAGCGTCCAATCCTGCTTTTTCAACTCGGGCAACATCACCGTTTACTTTTTCATCAAATGCTTTATTAAATGCAGCTTCATCCAAAGCTAACATCGCATTATAATCTGTTTTTTGCTCCAATAATGTATTCTCGGCAATGAAATTGTTCTCTTTTGCTCCTTTTCCCGAAAACTTTATTGTTTCGTCAAATTTAGAAGCATCCATTGTCATTTTTAAATCATATCCGGGTTTTAAATACAACTGAGCATATTCTTTTCCGTCAAATAACTGATACAAACCTTCTTTTATTGGAAACTTTGCTTTGAAATTACCTTTTTCATCTGCTTTTATTTCCTTAACAATTACACGATTATTTTTGATGAACAAAACATCTCCGTTTTTATTGGAAATAGTTGCTTCAAAAGACATTTCTTCTTGTGCAAAAAGTGATAGCGAAACCAAAAACATTGCACATAATGTGAACCATTTTTTCATGAGTATTGTGAATTTTAATTTTTCGAAATCAAATATAGTTTTTTATGAATCACAAAAACAAAGATTAACAAAAAATTTCAAGTGTCGTTTACTCCTTTTAATTGATTTTTGTTTTTTACTTTTGCACTCGATTCGCCTTGGCGGAAAATTATATAAAACAAAATTTATTTCAAATGTACAGAAGTCATACATGTGGAGAATTAAATGCTTCACATATTAATAAGGAAGTAACGCTTGCCGGTTGGGTTCAAAAATCAAGAGATAAAGGTTTCATGAATTGGGTTGATTTACGTGACCGATATGGAATCACGCAGTTAATTTTTGACGAAAGCCGTACAGACAAATCTGTTTTTGAACTTTCTAAAACTCTAGGGAGAGAATTCGTTATTCAGGTAAAAGGAACTGTAATTGAGCGTGAAGCTAAAAACAAAAATATAGCAACAGGTGAAATCGAAATTTTGGTTTCAGAGTTGAATATTTTAAATACTGCTTTGACACCTCCATTTACTATCGAAGATGAAACTGACGGTGGTGAAGACATTCGAATGAAATATCGCTATTTAGATATTCGAAGAAATCCTGTAAAAAACAGTTTGCTTTTCCGTCATAAAGTAGCGCAAGCTGTTAGAAATTATCTTTCCGATTTAGATTTCTGTGAAGTGGAAACACCTTATTTAATCAAGTCAACTCCCGAAGGTGCAAGAGATTTTGTTGTTCCAAGCCGAATGAATGAAGGACAATTTTATGCCTTACCTCAATCGCCGCAAACATTCAAACAATTGTTGATGGTTGGTGGAATGGACAAATATTTTCAAATTGTAAAATGTTTCCGCGACGAAGATTTACGCGCAGATCGTCAACCTGAATTTACTCAAATCGACTGCGAAATGGCTTTTGTAGAGCAAGAAGATATTCTAAATACATTTGAAGGTTTGACACGTCATTTATTAAAAGAAATCAAAGGCATCGAAGTTGATAAATTTCCGAGAATTACTTATGATTATGCTATGAAAACCTATGGAAATGACAAACCGGACATTCGTTTTGACATGAAATTTGGAGAATTAAATGAAGTAGCACAACATAAAGATTTTGGCGTTTTCAATACAGCCGAATTGGTAGTTGGAATTGCTTCTCCGAATTGTGCAACATATACTCGCAAAGAAATCGATGCTTTGATTGATTGGGTAAAACGTCCGCAAATAGGTGCTTCAGGAATGGTTTATGTAAAATGTGAAGCCGATGGAACGTATAAATCATCTGTTGATAAATTTTATAATCAAGATGATTTGAAAAAATGGGCTGAAATTACCGGTGCTAAAGCCGGCGATATGATTTTTGTACTTTCCGGTCCTGCAAACAAAACCAGAACACAGCTTTCGGCACTCAGAATGGAATTAGCAACCAGATTAGGCTTGCGAAATCCTGATGAATTTGCTCCATTATGGGTAATTGATTTTCCATTATTAGAATTAGACGAAGAATCCGGAAGATGGCACGCTATGCATCATCCGTTTACTTCACCAAAACCGGAAGACATGGACTTATTGGCGACTAATCCAGGAAAAGTTCGTGCTAATGCATACGATATGGTTTTAAACGGAAACGAAATTGGTGGTGGTTCTATCAGAATTCACGATAAAGCAACCCAACAGTTAATGTTCAAATATTTAGGCTTTACCGAAGAAGAAGCTCGTAATCAGTTTGGTTTCTTGATGGATGCGTTCCAGTTTGGCGCACCACCACACGGAGGTTTGGCTTTTGGATTAGACAGATTGGTGGCAATTCTTGGCGGACAGGAAACTATTCGCGATTTTATTGCTTTCCCTAAAAACAATTCAGGACGTGACGTAATGATTGATGCACCTTCTACTATTGATGAAGCACAATTGAACGAATTACATATTAAGTTGAATTTAGCTTAATTAATATTAAATTCACATCTTTTTAAGAAGCATCTGTTAAAATATTTAAAAACAGATGCTTTTTTTATTGAAATATTTAAAATATCTCAATATTTTAATTAAAAATTTTCAAACATTACTACAAAAAATTAGAAAGTTGTCAATTATTTAACATTGAAATAGTTGTTATGTCGCAATAAAATATATCTTTGACAATTATTAATTATTTTTTATTACAAAATGCGAACAGGCAAAGTTAAATTCTTCAACGAGTCAAAAGGTTATGGTTTTATTACTGATGATGAAACAGGAAAAGACATTTTCGTTCATGCTTCAGGAGTTCAAAACAAATCTTTGAACGAAGGAGACAAAGTTTCTTATGTAGAAGAAGAAGGAAGAAAAGGTAAAATAGCAGCACAAGTTGTTGCTATCGAAGACTAATATACATTATTTTTTGATTACCTGGCAAAGTAAAGCGTCTCGAAAATTCGGGACGCTTTTTTTATACAAACAACTTGTTATTTAAATTCGTTTTAAATAAAGCTTTTTTTAACTATAATTGGCAAACGTTTAGGGTTTGTTTCTTGCGTTTTCAATATTGCGATGTATATTTGTAACTATTTTAATTTTGAGCAAAATTTAAGGTTATGCAATCAAATCAATTGGATTATTTTCCAATATTAATGCAAATGCTTTTAGCAGTTGGATTTGTAGTTGGAACTATCATTATCTCAGGCTTTTTAGGTCCAAAAAGAAGTTCAAAAAACAAAGACAAAAACTTTGAATGCGGTATTGAATCTGTTGGAAATGCTCGTATTCCGTTTTCTGTAAAATATTTTCTTGTTGCTATTTTATTCGTTCTTTTCGACGTAGAGGTTATTTTCCTTTACCCTTGGGCTGTTAACTTTAAAGACCTTGGTGTAGAAGGAATGATAAAAATGGTAATTTTTATGACATTGTTATTAATTGGTTTCTTCTATATCATTAAGAAGAAAGCATTGGAATGGGAATAAAAAGCAATTGCTATGAACGAAACAAAAACAAATATGGTTGCTCCACCGGAAGGAGTTGTTGGTGAAGGTTTTTTTGCCACAAAACTAAACGATGTAGTTGGACTAGCTCGAGCCAATTCACTTTGGCCATTGCCTTTTGCAACATCATGTTGCGGAATCGAATTTATGGCAACTATGGCTTCTCATTATGACTTAGCTCGTTTTGGTTCAGAAAGAGTAAGTTTCTCTCCAAGACAAGCAGATATGTTGATGGTTATGGGAACCATTTCCAAAAAAATGGCGCCAATTCTTCGTCAAGTTTACGAACAAATGTCGGAACCACGATGGGTAATTGCTGTTGGCGCTTGCGCAAGTTCGGGTGGCGTTTTTGATACTTATTCTGTACTGCAAGGAATTGACAAAGTAATTCCGGTTGATGTTTATGTTCCGGGTTGTCCTCCAAGACCGGAACAAATTGTTCAAGGCGTTATGCAACTTCAGGAATTAGTTAAAAACGAATCGGTTCGAAGAAGAAATTCACCGGAATATAAGGAATTATTAGCTTCATATAATCTGTAATATGGCATTAGAAATAGTTAATATACAAAATAAAATAACTGAAACTTTTGGAGAATCTGTTTCAAATTTCAGAATGCAAAGAGACATTTTTTGTTTTGATGTGGATTCTAAAAAAGCATACGATTTGGTTAAATTCTTAAAAGAAGACGCTGAATTAAACTTCCATTTTCTTACCGATTTAGCCGGAATTCATTATCCTGATAACGAAAAATCACAACAATTTGCTGTCACCTATCAATTACACAATTGGATAGAAAACACACGCATACGTGTAAAAACATTTTTAGATGGTGGAAATCCGGAATTAAAATCAATTACTGATTTATTCCTTTCTTCAAATTGGATGGAAAGAGAAGCTTGGGATTTCTACGGAATAAAATTTGAAGGTCATCCGCAGTTGAAACGAATTCTGAATATGGATGAAATGGTTTCACATCCTATGAGAAAAGAATTCCCAATGGAAGACGGCGGAAGAACCGATAAAGATGACCGTTTCTTCGGAAGAACACCCGTTAATTGTTAATATAAATAATTCAACATTATATAAATGTCAGATTTATTATTACCACCAGAGCATCGATATGCTAAAGTAATTGAAGAAAGACGCAACGAAGACGGAAGCGAACTTTCCATACTCAATTTAGGACCTACACATCCGGCAACACACGGAATATTCCAAAACATTTTGCTTATGGATGGTGAACGTATTTTAGATGCCGAACCAACTATAGGCTATATTCACCGTGCATTTGAAAAAATTGCTGAAAATCGTCCTTTTTATCAAATCAACGTGTTGACTGACCGAATGAACTATTGTTCTTCGCCTATCAATAACATGGCTTGGTGGATGACTGTTGAAAAACTATTGAATATTGAAGTACCAAAACGAGCTCAATATTTAAGAGTAATTGTAATGGAGTTGGCTCGTATTGCCGATCACTTAATTTGTAATTCAATCCTTGGAGTTGACACCGGAGCTTATACCGGTTTCCTTTATGTGTTCCAATTCCGAGAAAAAATATATGAAATCTACGAAGAAATTTGTGGAGCTCGATTAACAACCAATATGGGAAGAATTGGCGGTTTCGAAAGAGCATGGTCTGATGAAGCTTTTAAGAAATTAGAAACATTTCTTCAGGACTTTCCGGTCGCATGGAAAGAATTTGAAAATCTTTTTGAAAGAAATAGAATTTTCATTGACAGAACCGTAAATGTAGGGCCTATTTCAGCCGAAAAAGCAATGCAATATGGATTTACAGGTCCAAATCTTCGTGCAGCCGGAATTGACTATGATGTTAGAAAAGCTGCACCTTATTCTTCCTATGAAGATTTTGAATTTGACATTCCGGTTGGAAAGTCAGGTGACACTTATGATCGTTTTTGCGTAAGAAATGCCGAAGTTTGGGAAAGTTTGAAAATCATTCGCCAAGCATTAGATAAATTACCTGATGGTCCGTATCATGCCGATGTTCCCGATTATTATTTACCTCCAAAAGAGGATGTATATCATAATATGGAAAGCTTAATTTACCATTTCAAAATTGTAATGGGCGAAGTTCCGGTTCCTGTTGATGAAATTTATCATGCAGTAGAAGGCGGAAACGGAGAATTAGGTTTCTACTTAATAACTGATGGAAGCAGAACACCATACCGTCTAAAGATGAGAAGACCTTGCTATATATATTATCAGGCTTATACCGAAATGATTAAAGGCGGAATGCTTTCGGATGCTATCGTAATTTTATCAAGTTTAAATGTAATTGCGGGCGAACTAGACGCATAAAAGAAATTATAAATGATGAATTTTAAATTCTAAATTATCAAAACCATTTAAAATTTATAATTTAAAATAAGTAAAGATGGAAAGATCACACATCAAACAAGAGATAAACATAACTGAACCGTTGATGAACCGTATCAACGAATTAATCAGTCATTATCCTGCTGACAAAAAAAAATCAGCTTTGTTGCCTGTTTTGCATGAAGTACAAGATGCTCATGACAACTGGTTAAGCATTGAATTGCAAAACAAAGTAGCCGAAATTTTAGAAATTCTTCCAATTGAAGTATATGAAGTGGTAACCTTTTATACTATGTTCAACCAAAGACCGATTGGTAAATATATGTTTGAATTCTGTCAAACTTCACCTTGTTGTCAAAACGGTGTTGAGGATTTGATGGATTATACGTGTTCAAAATTAGGCATAAAAGTTGGCGAACCTACAGCCGACGGACAATTTGAAGTTCGTGGTGTAGAATGTTTAGGTGCTTGTGGTTATGCTCCAATGATGCAATTGGGCGATTTCTATCAAGAACATTTGACCAAAGAAAAAATCGACCAGCTTATCGAAGATTGCAAAGACGGAAAAATCACTTTACACGATAAATAATATCATGGGAAGAAAAATATTATTAGACAAAATCAACGTTCCGGGAATTAAAACCTACGAAGTGTATCGTCGTGAAGGCGGTTATGCTTCGGTAGAAAAAGCCCTAAAAAAAATGACACCGGATGAAGTGGTTGAAGAAGTAAAAACTTCAGGGCTTCGCGGTCGTGGTGGCGCAGGATTTCCTGCCGGAATGAAATGGAGTTTTATCGATAAAAAATCAGGCAAACCACGTCACTTGGTATGCAATGCCGACGAATCGGAACCGGGAACTTTCAAAGATCGTTATTTAATGGAATACATTCCCCATCTTTTAATAGAAGGAATGATTACCTCAAGTTACGCTTTGGGAGCGAATCTTTCCTACATATATATCCGTGGTGAATATATGTGGGTATATAAAATTTTAGAAAAAGCCATCGCCGAAGCCAAAGCTGCCGGCTGGTTGGGTAAAAATATATTAGGTTCAGGCTATGATTTAGAACTTTATGTTCAAATTGGTGGCGGAGCTTACATTTGCGGAGAAGAAACCGCACTTATCGAAAGTTTGGAAGGAAATCGTGGAAATCCTCGTTTGAAACCACCTTTTCCGGCAGTACAAGGTTTATGGCAAAATCCAACCGTGGTAAACAACGTAGAAACTATTTCGGCAGTGCCATGGATTGTAAACAATTCTGGAGCCGACTATGCTGCTATCGGAATTGGTCGTTCAACCGGAACCAAATTAATTTCAGCTTCCGGAAATATCAAAAATCAAGGTGTTTTTGAAATCGAATTGGGTGTTTCGGTTTATGAATTCATGAATTCCGATGAATATTGTGGCGGAATGCAAACTGATCGACCACTGAAAGCATTAGTTCCCGGAGGAAGTTCTGTGCCGATTTTGCCAGCCAATTTAATTTACAAAACTGCCACCGGAGAAGACCGTTTAATGACGTACGAAAGTTTGTCTGATGGTGGATTTACAACAGGTTCCATGTTAGGTTCAGGCGGATTTATCGTATATGATGATAGAGCTTGTATCGTTCGCAATACTTGGAATTTTTCACGTTTTTACCACCACGAATCTTGTGGACAATGTACGCCTTGTCGTGAAGGAACAGGTTGGTTGGAAAAAGTATTATGGAGAATTGAAAACGGTCAAGGTCGCGAAGAAGACATTGAATTGTTATGGAGTATCCAGTCAAAAATTGAAGGAAATACGATATGTCCACTTGGTGATGCGGCTTCATGGCCAGTTGCTGCGGCAATTCGTCACTTCAGAGATGAATTTGAATACCATATTCGTTTCCCTGAAAAAGTAAAAAATAGAGATCATTTTGTTCATGAGCCTTTTGAAAAGGTAAAACATTTAGTAGCAAAACAAGAAGTATAAGTCAAAAGTTTAAAAGTCATAAAGTTAAAAGTCAGTGATAAAATCTTCTGACTTTTGACTTTCGACATTAAGACACAAATATGAAAGTAACCATAGACGGTCAAGAAATTGAAGTAGCACCGGGAACAACCATTCTGCAAGCTGCTCGTATGATTGGTGGAGAATCAGTTCCGCCAGCCATGTGTTATTATTCTAAACTAAAAGGAACCGGCGGAAAATGTCGTTGTTGCTTAGTTGATGTTACAAAAGGTAGCGAAGCAGATCCAAGACCGATGCCTAAATTGGTCGCTTCTTGCGTAACGGGTTGTCAAGACGGAATGGAAGTAGCCAGCAAATCTTCTGAAAGAGTAACCGAAGCTAGAAAAGCCGTAACCGAATTCCTTTTGATCAATCATCCACTAGATTGTCCAGTTTGTGATCAAGCAGGAGAATGTGATTTACAAAACTTAAGTTTCGAACACGGAAAATCCGAGACTCGTTTTATAGAAGAAAAAAGAACTTTTGAGCCTGAAGATATTGGCCCATACATTCAACTACACATGAATCGTTGTATCGTTTGTCAACGTTGTGTGGAAGTAGCTGACCAATTAACTGACAAACGTGTTCACGGGGTATTAAATCGTGGTGATCATTCACAAATTTCAACTTGTGTTTCGGCAGCTATCGATAACGAATTCTCTGGAAATATGATTGACGTTTGTCCTGTTGGTGCTTTAACCGATAAAACATTCCGTTTCAAATCGAGAGTTTGGTTCAATAAACCATTCAATGCACACAGAGAATGTACAACTCCGGGATGTTGTGGAAAAACAACACTTTGGATGTTTGGAAACGAAATTCAACGTGTTACAGCAAGAAAAGATGAATATCATGAAGTAGAAGACTTTATCTGTAATACATGTCGTTTTGAGAAAAAAGAAGTTTCGGATTGGGTTATTGAAGGTCCAAGAAAATTCGAGAAAGACTCAGTAATCAACCAAAACAACTATACCCGAAAAATTGAAAAAGTTGTTATCAATACTGAAAAAGGAATCTTAGAAGGTAGAGATATCGACCGTAAAAAAATCAGTATGGCTGAAATTGATTACAACGAAAAAATTGATGGAAACCCAATAAAATCTGAACAATAATGGATAGTGCATTTATTATAGAAAAAAGTATTTTCATCGTTGTTATTTTTGCTATAACTATGATTATGGCGATGTACTCTACTTGGGCTGAACGTAAAGTTGCCGCTTATCTCCAAGACAGAGTTGGTCCAAATCGTGCCGGTTGGGGCGGATTATTGCAACCGCTTGCCGATGGTATGAAATTATTTGCCAAAGAAGAATTTTTTCCAAATACTCCAAACCGATTTCTATTCATCGTTGGTCCGGCAATTGCCATGAGTACCGCATTGATGACTAGTGCCGTAATGCCTTGGGGTGACAAACTGGAAATTTTCGGAAGAACAGTTATCTTACAAGCAACTGATATTGATGTTTCCATTCTTTATGTATTCGGAATTATCTCGATTGGGGTTTATGGCGTTATGATTGGTGGTTGGGCTTCAAACAATAAATACTCATTAATGAGTTCTGTTCGTGCTGCTTCTCAAATGGTTTCCTATGAAATTGCCATGGGATTATCCATCATTGCGTTATTAATGATGTCGGGAACACTGAGTTTAAAAGAAATTGCAGCACAACAAGCCGGAATGAATTGGAACGTATTCTATCAACCGGTTGGTTTCTTGATTTTCTTGATTTGTGCTTTTGCCGAAACCAATAGAACGCCTTTTGATTTAGCCGAATGTGAATCAGAGTTGATTGGTGGTTATCACACCGAGTATTCTTCGATGAAAATGGGATTCTATTTATTCGCTGAATATGCTAATATGTTCATTTCATCCGCTATTTTGGCAGTATTGTATTTTGGTGCTTACAATTATCCCGGAATGCAATGGATGACTGATAACGTTGGTGTAAATGCTGCAAATATTTTGGGAATCATAGTATTATTTATAAAAATATGTTTCTTCATCTTCTTCTATATGTGGGTAAGATGGACGATACCACGTTTCAGATATGATCAATTAATGCATTTGGGTTGGAAAATTTTAATTCCATTGGCAATTATTAATATTATGGTAACCGGAATTTGTATTTTGGTTTTTAAATAAAAAAGTATGTCAACAGCTATTCAAAATATATCATTATCAGGCAAGAAAAAAGAAGTTTCCAATAAGGAAATGACATTTCTTGAAAGAATGTATCTTGTTGCTATCGTAAAAGGCTTATGGATTACTATTAAGCACTTTTTCAGAAAAAAAGCAACAATTCATTATCCTGAACAAGTTAGAGAATTCAGTCCGGTTTATCGTGGAAGACATATGTTGAAACGTGATGAGCAAGGAAGAGAAAATTGTACCGCTTGTGGCTTATGTGCTCTTTCTTGTCCGGCAGAAGCCATCACGATGAAAGCAGCCGAGAGAAAAAAAGGCGAGGAAAATTTGTACCGTGAAGAAAAATATGCCGAAATCTATGAAATCAATATGCTTCGTTGTATTTTCTGTGGATTATGTGAAGAAGCTTGTCCAAAAGATGCTATCTATCTAACTCTTTCAAAAGAATTAGTTCCGGCACAATACGACAGAGAAGACTTTATTTTCGGAAAAGATAAATTAGTAATGCCGCTTGAAATGGCTTTGAAAAATACCCAACTAAAAAACGCTAACTAATGTCACCAGTCTTAATTACATTTTATTTTTTAGCAGCCATAACATTGGCAACAGCGTTTTTAACTATTTACAGTAAAAATCCAATTCACAGTGCTATCTATTTAGTATTGTGCATGATTTCAATCGTTGGTCACTATTTACTATTAAACGCTCAATTTTTAGCTATTGTACAACTTATCGTCTATGCCGGAGCCATCATGGTTTTGATGCTATTTACCATCATGCTCATGAATCTCAACAAGGAAGACGAAGTACATAAACCCAGAATTACTCGTCTTGGAGCTATAGTTGTTTTTATTTTAATGAGTATTGTTTTAATAACCATTTTCATCAATTCTAAAACGATAATGGGTGAATATGATAGTTCCGGTGAAGATTTTCAATCACTAAAAGTTCTAGGAAAAGTATTGTTGAACGAATATATGGTTCCGTTTGAATTTGCTTCTATCCTACTATTAGCAGCAATGATTGGAACCGTATTATTGACTAAAAAAGAAAAAGACCAGAAATAATGATAGAGAATATTTTAAATATCATAGGTATTGAAAACTACATTTTCCTAACCGTACTTCTTTTCTGTATTGGAGTTTTTGGAGTATTGTATCGTAGAAATGCCATTATAGTTTTTATGTCCATCGAGATTATGTTGAATGCGGTTAACTTACTATTTGTAGCATTTTCAACCTATCATCAAGATGCTGAAGGGCAGGTTTTTGTATTTTTCTCAATGGCAGTTGCCGCAGCAGAAGTAGCCGTTGGTTTAGCCATATTAGTTTCGGTTTTTAGAAACTTAGGCTCGATAGATATTGACAATTTAAAGAATTTAAAAGGATAATTGAAAATGGATACAAACTTGGCTTTATTATTACTACTATCTCCATTTGTTGGATTTCTTTTCAATATTTTCTTTGGAAAAAAAGTAAGCAAAGGAATTTCCGGTGCTATTGGTACACTAACTGTAGTAGTATCTTTTTTACTTAGCATTTGCTTTTTTGCACAATTAAATCAAAACGGAAAACCATTTGAAATCTCACTTTTCGATTGGATACAAGTAAGCAATTTCAAATTGGATTTTGGAATTTTACTAGATCAATTATCATTACTTTGGTTATTATTCGTTACCGGAATTGGTTCGTTAATTCACATGTATTCGATTAGTTATATGCACGATGATGAGAATATGCATAAATTCTTTGCTTATCTGAATTTATTCGTGTTCTTCATGATAACATTGGTTGTTGGAAACAATTTATTAGTAATGTTCATCGGTTGGGAAGGCGTTGGATTATGCTCGTATTTATTAATTGGATTTTGGTATAAAAACCAACCGTATAATGATGCGGCTAAGAAAGCGTTCATTATGAATAGAATTGGAGATTTAGGTTTCCTTGTTGGAATGTTTATCATCGCAGCATTATTTTCAACTTTAAATTATGCGGAAATTAAATCCGCAGTTGCTATTGGTGATACAAATACAGCTTTACTTGGATTAGCAGCTTTATGTTTATTCATTGGAGCAACCGGAAAATCAGCACAATTACCTTTATATACTTGGTTACCTGATGCGATGGCCGGACCAACACCAGTTTCAGCATTAATCCACGCAGCAACAATGGTTACTGCAGGTATTTTTATGGTAACTAGAATGAATTTCTTATTCGATTTAACTCCAAACGTTCAAAATATCATCGCTATCGTTGGAGCCATTACCGCTTTGGTTGCTGCTTCTATCGGATTATTACAAAATGACATTAAAAAAGTATTGGCTTATTCTACTGTTTCACAATTAGGTTTGATGTTCCTTGCTTTAGGACTTGGTGCTTACACAGTTGCTGTTTTCCACGTAATTACTCATGCGTTTTTCAAAGCGTGTTTGTTCTTAGGTTCGGGTTCGGTAATTCACGGATTGCACGGCGAACAAGACATGAGAAAAATGGGTGGTTTGCGCAAAGCGATGCCAATCACGTTTTGGACTATGATGATTTCAACATTGGCTATCGCAGGTATTTTCCCTTTTGCAGGTTTTTGGTCCAAAGATGAAATCTTGATGGTTGCCTTCGGACATAACAAAGCATTATGGATTATTGCTTCTATTGCTTCGATTATGACGGCTTTTTATATGTTCCGATTGATGTATTTGACATTCTTCAGAGAATTTAGAGGAACAGAAGAGCAAAAACACCATTTACATGAAAGCCCAAAATTAATCACTATTCCATTGGTAATCTTAGCAGTTTTAGCTGTAATTGGTGGAGCAATCAATTTGCCTGGAAGTATGTGGTTAAACCATTTCTTGGAACCAGTTTTAGTGGCAAAACACGAAGCACATCATTTAGGCACACAAGAATTTATCTTGATGGGAATTGCTTTAGTTGGTGCAATTGTTGGAATTGTTTGGGCAAATGCTAAATACATCAAACAAGGTTTTATACCAAAAGAAGATTCGGAAATCGTTGGTTTTTCAAAAACAATTTACAACAAATATTATGTGGATGAATTCTACACATTCCTTATTGTAAAACCACTAAACGGATTGTCAAACTTTTTCAGAACTACGCTTGAACCTGCTTTAGGAAAAGTAGTTTACGGTTTTGGAACAGTTGCAAACGGAATTGGAACTCAAGGCAAAAAATTACAAAATGGTAATATCGGTTTGTACTTATTTGTATTCGTACTTGGTATTTGTGCCATCATAACTTATTTATTCATAGCTCAATAATTTTCATATAATGGATGTAACTACATTATTAATACTACTTTTAATTGGAGCCGTTGTAACACTTGTTTCGGGTGACAAACTAGCTTCAAAAGTAGCTTTACTATTCAGTTTAGTCGCTTTCGGATTATCAATTAATTTATTATTACAATTCAATCAAGGAACTGATATTGGTTTCGTTTCCAATTGGATTGCTAATCCAAAAGTTGCTTTAGCACTAAAAGCTGACGGTTTATCTATGGCAATGGTTTTATTGACTACCGCATTAACACCGTTAATTATATTATCCTCATTTGGAAATAGTTTCAATAACAGCAAAAACTTCTATGCTTTGGTATTGTTCATGGCATTTGCTATGGTTGGAACTTTCCTTGCTGCAGATGGTTTATTATACTATGTTTTCTGGGAATTGGCATTAATTCCAATTTATTTCATTGCCTTAATTTGGGGTAATGGTGACGTTGACGAACGCAAAAAAGCTGTAGTGAAATTTTTCATTTACACTTTAGCGGGTTCATTATTTATGTTGGTTGGATTTGCTTATTTATATTCAAAAGCAGGAAGTTTCCTTTTGGAAGATTTATATAAATTAGAGCTTTCACATTACGAACAGTTTTGGATTTTCTTTGCTTTCTTCTTGGCTTATGCCATCAAAATTCCAATCATTCCTTTCCACACTTGGCAAGCAAAAGTATATCAAAAAGCACCGACTGTCGGAACGATGTTACTTTCTGGTATTATGTTGAAAATGGGATTGTATAGTGTTATCCGTTGGCAATTACCAATTGCTCCAGATGCTGCAAAAGAATATATGCCAATTTTAATCGGATTGAGTATTGCCGGGGTAATTTATGGTTCAATCGTTGCACTTCGTCAAAAAGATTTGAAAAAATTATTGGCCTACTCGTCTTTGGCTCACGTTGGTTTAATTGCGGCAGGTTGTTATACTTTAACCGCTGACGGATTAAATGGTGCAGTTTATCAAATGATTGCTCACGGATTTGTAATCGTTGGGCTATTCTTCGCTGCCGAAGTGATCTTTAGAAGATTTGAAACCAGAAAAATAGATGATTTAGGAGGAATTCGCTCCCAAGCATCAGGATTTACTTCCATGTTTATGATATTGGTGTTAGCATCGGTTGCTTTGCCTGGAACATACAACTTTGTGGGTGAATTTACCGTTTTGTATAGTTTAAGTCAAGTGAACCTTTGGTTTGCAGTTATTGGTGGAACAACCATCATTCTTGGAGCTTACTATATGTTGAAAATGTTCCAAAACGTAATGCTTGGCGAAACCAACACCAAAGTTTTTGCCGATGTAACTGTTAGCGAAGCAATTGTTTTCGTAGCAATTATTGGTTTCCTTTTGTTCTTCGGTTTATATCCGAAACCAATCAACGATTTAGTAAATCCGGCAATTAAAGAAATTTTAGCAGTAATAAACAAATAATAAAATGCAAGTATTAATATCAATAGTATCATTAGGAGTTTTTTGTCTATTGGCAGAGATTTTCAATTTAAGAAAATTGCTGGTACCGATTACTGTAATAGGTTTACTTGCCGTTTTAGGCATTTCTTTAAACCTTTGGTCGATAGATAGTTCTTTGGACACGCAATATCTAAACATGATGGCAACAACTAAGTTCTCATCAGCTTTTTCATCTCTTTTCATTCTGTTGACTATATTCTTATTGTTGATGAGTGATGACTTTTACAGTGACGTTCCAACCAAATTCTCCGATTTTATCGCCATCAAAATATTTATTCTTGCAGGTGCTGTAGCTATGGTTTCATTTACCAATTTGGCAATGTTCTTTTTAGGCATAGAAATTCTTTCCATCTCATTATATATTTTAGCGGCAAGCCGAAGATTGGATATAAAAAGTAATGAAGCCGGAATGAAATATTTCTTAATGGGTTCATTTGCTTCGGGAATTATTCTATTTGGAATTTGCTTGGTTTATGGTGCCACAGGATATTTCAATCTAGATGAAATTTATGCTTTGTCCGAAGGTGTTGGAATGCCTATTTGGTTCCCAATTGGTGTTACATTAATCATCATTGGTATGTTATTTAAAATTGCAGCAGCTCCATTTCATTTTTGGGCACCAGATGTTTATGAAGGTTCACCAACTTTAGTTACTGCAACTATGAGTACACTAGCAAAAGTAGTAGCAATGGCAACTTTGTATAAATTACTAAGCGGTCTAACGGTTGCTCTTGGTTATAAAGTGGAATTGCTAATCGTAATTATTTCAATACTTTCCATGACAATTGGAAATATAATGGCGTTACGTCAAAAGAATGTCAAAAGAATGTTGGCTTTCTCGGGTATTTCACACGCAGGATTTATGTTGATGGCGTTGTTGACTTTATCAACTGCAGCTTCAACACTTTTATATTATACTGCTGCGTATGCTTTGGCTGGAATTGCAGCTTTTGCCGTAATAATTTTGGTTACCAAAAACAAGGACAATGAAAACACAGAAAACTTCAATGGCTTAGGCAAAACCAATCCGTTATTAGCAGCTATATTAACAGCATCATTGTTATCAATGGCAGGAATTCCAATTTTCTCCGGATTTTTTGCAAAATTTATGCTGTTTAGTGATACAGTAAAAGCAGGGTTTTTAATCGTAGTAATTGCCGGTGTAATCAATTCGATTATTAGTGTTGGTTATTATTTCAAATTGATTTTAGCAATGTACACTAAAGAAGCTGACTCTGAAAAACCTGCTGTACCATTTGTCTATTATATAGTAGCCGTAGTAGCTATATTACTTAATATTATAATTGGAATATATCCTTCTTTATTAACTAATTTATTAAGTTAAAAGGAAGAAAATTTTAATTAGCTTAAACAAAAAACCATCAGGCTTCCTGATGGTTTTTTATATTAATAATATTGACATGATATACCTATACAACAAAAAACAAATCAATTGCAAAAACTATAAAAAGACCTTATTGAGCACCTATAAATTTAATCTGAATACATCAAAATCTTTTTTTAATTTCTGAATCATCCTATATTTCCCCAAATAATCCAAAAATCTGTGCTTTGTTATTAAAATCCTGCAATAACAATGCTTAAAAACAACTTAACATTACTACAACAAATACAAAAAACAACACTTAGGGAAACATAAAAAAGAAAGAATATCAATTAATTAATGTGTTTTTTACACATAAAATAAAAAATGTATAGTTTTTATAGCATAAGAGTAAATTTTAGATAAAAGAACATATTATATTTTTATAAACAGCAAACTTTATAAACTATGAAAATGAAACTACTAAATTCATTTGAAAAAACATTTTTACTTTTATTATTGTTATTTTCTGCAGTAATAAGTTCAAATGCTCAAAACATTTTGACCAATGGAGATTTCGAAAGTGGTGGAAGTGGTGTCGGATTTTTTGTCCATGACTACACTTTAATCAATCCGTTAACCGGAAACAGTACACCCGGAACTTATGCTCGAACTACTAACCCAACCTTGATGAATTCCACTTATATTTCTGGTGGTGACCATACGACGGGAACAGGAAATATGCTGGTAGTTGACTGTGCAACGACAACCAGTAGATTCTTTTGGACAACAGGAAGTACCGGTGGTGCTATTGTTGGTTTTACTCCGGGGACAACTTATACATTTAGTTATTGGATAAAATCTGTTTCCAATGCTACAACAAATGATCCTGCAACTCGTGCAAACATTGGAGTATTTTTTGTAAATGCATCTGCAATAAATCCTCCGGGACAGAGCGATTTAGCGCCATTACCTTCTGAAGGATGGAAAAAAGTAAGTTACTCTTTTGTTGCAACTGCCGACAATGTAATGGTTAGGCTAAGAACATTGAATGCCGGAACAGTAGGTTGCGATTTTGCAGTAGATGACTTCTCCATCACACAAGGAGGTCTTCCTCTTGCAGGTTCATATTCCACAGTAAACCCAACTTGTCCCAACGCTACTGATGGTTCAATTACAGTTACATTAACAGGCGGAACTCTTCCTTATGGAACATACAATCTAACAGGAACATCAACTCAGTCCAGCACTAATGGAATTTTCAACGGATTAGGCGCGGGAACTTATAACGTTTCTGTTTTAGATTCTCAAGGTCAAGAATATACCGCTTCAAATATTACATTAACTATTCCAAATGAATTGCAATTAAGTAGTCCAACCACAATATGCCAAGGAGAATCAACTTCTCTATCGGTAACAGGAGGTGATGGTACTTATACATGGACAGCTAATCCACCGGATAATTCTATAACTAACCCGAATGCGGCTAATCAAAATGTAAGTCCAACAGTAACTACAGTTTATACTGTAACTTCAGGATCTCTTTCATCACCTACTAACTTGGTTGTTAATGGTGATTTTTCTCAAGGCGATACTGGTTTTACTACAGGTTATACTTCCGTCGCCGACCCAAATCCATTTGGAGTACAATCCTCATACTACATTGTAACTAATCCTAATGCTTGGTTTACTGCCTTTGCTGCTTGTGGAGATCACACTACAGGAACCGGAAATATGATGGTTTTTGATGGTGCAACAAATCCAGCAGGAACAACTCCGGCTTGGTGTTCAGGAAGTACAATTACTGTTGAACCTAACACAAACTATACCTTTTCATATTATGTAGCTTCTGTGGCTCCTGAAAATCCGGCAAGATTAGAAGTTCTAATTAACGGCGTTTCATTAGGAGCACCTACTATAGCGCCTTCATCTACTTGCCAATGGACATTGGTATCACTCACCTGGGATTCCGGTACAAGTACTACTGCCGATATTTGCATCTATAATAGAGAAACTGCAGGTGGTGGAAATGATTTTGCCTTAGATGATATCTCTTTTAAAGAAACTGTAACCTGTTTGTATGAAAAAACAGTTACTATAACGGTAACTCCTCAAACTGTTCCAACCTTTTCATCAGTATCTTCAATTTGTTCAGGAGGGACGTTAAATGCGTTACCAACGACATCGTTAAACGGGATTTCAGGAAGTTGGTCACCGGCGTTGAATA
>VFQU01000235.1_pt1 | contig 58295 bp, 52 predicted proteins | sample 3512311 | NCBI WGS metagenome assembly VFQU01 (sample SAMN10412377, study PRJNA504923) | tailings metagenome | isolation source: Relicate 3 Philex TSF3 active mining site | place: Philippines: Tuba, Benguet | collected 2017-08-29 | reverse complement strand
AGAAGCACAGCAATTGCTCGATCGCGTAAAAGCAATGGAATTTGAGCAACAAATTACTTTCTTCCGGAACTATGTTGCACCGATGGGCGTTGACCCGAACGCTGTCGAACACGATTCTGAAACCGGATTGTAACTAGCTGCATTTCGGCTTCGCTTCGCCCTTCGCATGGGGTGAGCGGAGCCGAAATGCAAATCCTACAAGAGATTGAGATTAATCAATTTCTATCGGCAAAATCACCGTAAATGTTGAGCCTTCGTCGAGTTGCGATGAAAGATAAATCTGACCCTGCAACAGTTCTACTAGCCGAGCCACGATCGCTAATCCTAACCCCGTACTATCCGGCGACTTGAATGACCCAACCTGTTCAAATGGGACAAACAGACGTAACTGATCTTCTGGTGCAATGCCAATTCCAGTATCAGCAATAGAAATCGACCATCGATTATGACTGAGTTCTTGGCAGGTTAGCGTGATCGTCCCTGTCTCTGTATAGCGGACTGCATTACTCAACAGATTGGTCAGAACTTGCTGCAATCGTAGCGGATCGCTAATGACTTGTTTCGGTGCAAACTCAAGGTTGACCTTTAGCTGCAACTTGCGATTATCAACTAAGGGCTGAATCACTTTCACCACTGCTTGCATCAACTCTGATACTTCGATCGCTTCTGGAATGACCTGCTTTTTCCCCGCTTCGTATCGCGATAGCTCCAGCGCATCATTGATTAATCGTAGTAGTCTTCGCCCACCTTGTAGAACTTGCTCAATGTGATCTAAGCTCGAAAGCGAATCACGGTCACGTTTGCGGATGCCAGAGGTATCATGCTCCTGTTTCGATTGTCTTAAAAACAGGTCAGCATATCCAATAATCGAGGTCAGCGGCGTTTTCAGTTCATGTGCCAAAGTCGCGAGGCTATTTTCATTCGATCGAGCTAATCGCTTCAATTCTGAAACCGTCAACGAAAGCTGACTTTGAACTTGCTCAAGTTCCTGTAATCGCTCATTCACATAGCTTTTAAAACACTGTGAGATCGCAGAATCAATGACAGAATCAATCACATTGACCGCTCGAAATAATTCTTCAGCCGTTCCTTTGAGCAATTCAGATCGGATACTCTCAAAAATGACTTTTCGCAGCAAATGATATTCTTGGGCGATTTCTGTCGGATCAAATCCCTGATTCGCCCGCAGCACCCCATGAGAAATACTAGCTGCCTCAACTGCTGCGGTATCATCTTCTTCAATCTGGGACAATGCTTGTGACATTGCGACTAAGACTAAATCAATGTGATCTTCGATCGCAGTTTGACTCAGACTTTCTGCGCTGGGAATTTGGCGATCGTGAGCGACAGCATCTGCCCAGTCATGCCGAATTGAATCCACTTTGTCTTTGAGTAACTGACTAAAATCCTGCATGCGAAGATTGTAGGTGAGTCGAAAAAATCCAGAGCCTATCTAGCGAAAGATTAATCTTCGGGAGGCATTTCTAATGCGATCGCGCCTAAATTGCCTTTGCGAAAATCCGTCAAAATCTGCCGCGCTGTCCGCTCTGCATCATTTTTATAGTTCGCCTCTGCCAAAGCTTTGAGATAACTTTCTCCGGTTAAATCTCCAAGTTCCAATCCATATCGGGTCTCCAATGCCGAAGACGATCTGATCAGTTCAATCAACTCTGAAGCAACTCGCTGATTGTCATACGCTGCCTCTCCAATATCGTCACAGATGGCTAACTTAATCGCGGCATCCTGATTCGTCAATTTATTCGGCAAAACTCCCGGTGCATCCAGTAGCTCAATCTGATCGGAAATTCTCACCCATCGCAATTGCCGAGTCACGCCAGCGCGCCGAGCACTTTCGACCACTCGCTTTTTCAGCAACCGATTAATCAAAGCTGACTTGCCGACATTCGGGAATCCAATCACCACAGCACGAACCGGACGGGTTAACATTCCGCGATCGAGCCGTCTTTGATTCATTTTCACCCCGGCTGCCTGAGCCGCTTTGGAGATCGCTTCAATTCCTTTGCCATGCTGAGCATCTGTGAATAAAGGCTCCTCTCCGCGATCGCGAAACCACTCTGTCCACTGCTCTTTAGCTTTCGGCGGGATCATATCCATCCGATTCATCACCAAAATCCGCCCTTTCTCTCCAATCCACTGATCGACCTGCGGATGATGCGTCGAAAGCGGAATCCGCGCGTCTCGAACTTCTAGCACGACATCCACGCGCTTCAACTGTTCGAGCAGCGCTTTTTCAGCTTTGGCAATATGACCGGGATACCATTGAATCGGCGGGGAAGACATAGCAAAGATCTAGAGTGACAATCCATGCTAGTACGATCGCGCTCTTATCGGTTAAACAAATGCTTCGACCTCAGCACGGATTGCGGAAATTGAGAGTGAAAATTGAGCGGAGACGATTGCCCGCTTTCCCTGCAATTGCCCGACTTTTTTATCCGATTTAAGGAACGACTAAAACAGGACAAGGAGAAAGACTGATCACCCGATTCGTAACGCTATCCGATGCGCCTTCGGTCGTCAGTCCCAATCCTCGACAGCCCATGATAATGAGATCCGCCCCTATCTCATCTGCAACATCGCAAATCGTAAAGGCAGGCTTGCCCTCACGCTCGATCGCTTCTGCTTCAATTCCACTCTGAGAAAATACCGATTTTGCATTTTGCAGCAAATTCGCTACCGCTTCTGCCGAAGCCATTGCATCGGGGTGATCAGAATTTGCTTCCACCACAGATAATAAAATCAGGCGACTCTGGTGAAATTTGACAAGCTCTACAACAGTCTCGACGGCTTGACGAGAATCGCGGCTTTCATCGATTGGAAACAGCACAGTTTTAAACATAATGTCCAGAATTTCTCAACTTACTTATCAGCATCGCAGAATCTTCGATCGTAGGTGACGCGATTAATGGAAAAATAAGAAATAGGTAGAAAGACTCACTTAGGAGCCAGCACTGTGCCGAAGAAAACTATTAATGATTTATCGTCCGCCGATTTACAAGGCAAGCGTGTTTTGGTTCGCGCAGATTTTAACGTACCGTTAGATGAACAAGGCAATATCACTGACGATACGAGAATTCGTGCCGCGCTGCCAACAATCAACGCTTTAACTTCCAAAGGCGCAAAAGTGATTTTGTGCAGCCATTTTGGTCGTCCGAAAAACGGTCCCGAAGATAAATATCGTCTCACCCCCGTCGGCACTCGCCTGTCAGAACTTCTGGGTAAACCCGTCGTCAAAACCAATGATTGTATTGGCGACGAAGCAACGGCAGCCGTGAATGCAATGCAGCCCGGTGATGTCGTTCTGCTCGAAAACGTTCGGTTCTACAAAGAAGAAGAAAAGAACGATCCTGCATTTGCTGAGAAATTGGCATCTGTTGCTGATCTCTATGTTAACGATGCATTCGGAACTGCGCATCGGGCGCATGCTTCGACTGAAGGGGTCACGAAGTATCTGAAGCCTTCGGTTGCAGGTTTGTTGATCGAGAAAGAGCTAGAGTATTTGCAAAGCGCGATCGAGAACCCCAAACGCCCATTAGCTGCGATCGTCGGTGGCTCGAAAGTTTCGAGCAAAATCGGTGTCATCGAAACCCTGCTCGACAAAGTAGACAAACTGCTGATCGGTGGCGGTATGGTCTTCACCTTCTACAAAGCGCGCGGCTTGGCAGTCGGTAAGTCTTTGGTTGAAGAAGACAAATTGGAATTGGCAAAAGCCTTAGAAGCGAAAGCCAAAGAAAAAGGAGTAGATTTACTCCTCCCAACCGATGTTGTGGTTGCCGACAATTTCGCGCCTGATGCGAATACCCAAACCGTCAGCGTTGACAACATTCCCGACGGCTGGATGGGCTTAGACATTGGTCCCGATTCTGTGAAAACCTTCCAAGCCGCTTTGGAACAGTGCAAGAGCGTGATCTGGAATGGGCCGATGGGCGTATTTGAAATGGACAAATTCGCGAAAGGAACCGAAGCGATCGCACATACCCTAGCAGAATTAACTCCCAAAGGAACCTCCACGATCATCGGTGGTGGCGACTCTGTTGCAGCCGTTGAGAAAGTTGGCTTAGCGGATCAAATGAGCCACATTTCTACAGGTGGTGGTGCAAGTTTGGAACTGCTCGAAGGTAAAGAGCTTCCAGGAATTGCAGCGCTAGACGAAGCGTAAGTTTGTTGGGGAGTAGGGAGTGGGGAGATAGTATTCTAGATTCTTGCCCCCCACTCCCTACTTTCTGTCATGCTCACCAGTCTCCAAAATCCATTAGTTAAGCAACTCCGAAAGCTGCATCGCGCCAAAGAACGGCGAGAACAGCAGCTTTTTTTATTGGAAGGAACACATTTAATTGAAGAAGCCTGTGCAGTTGGGGTTGAGCTGAATACGGTTTGCTATACCGAGCATTGGCAGCAAAATCATGAATCACTGTGGCAAAAGATTCAAGCTCGATCGAGCCGCATCGAACTGGTTTCACCGGAAGTTTTAAAAGCGATCGCAACCACCGTTGAACCCGATGGAATTGTCGCAACTGTCGATCGCTTTCACACTCAGCCCGTTCAGTTTACAAAACTCGGTCTAGTGCTCGAAACGATTCAAGACCCTGGCAATCTCGGCACAATTATTCGCACCGCAGCAGCAGCGGGAGTAGAAGGACTTTGGCTAAGTGCTGATTGTGTGGATTTAGAAAGCCCGAAAGTTTTACGATCGTCTTCTGGGCAATGGTTCCGCCTACCAATGTCTACTTCAGATCTCAGAACCGATATTCTGAAAGCAAAACAACAGGGAATGCAAGTCATTGCAACTGTTCCAAGTGCAACTCAAACGTACTGGGAAATTGATTTTACTCAGCCGAGTTTGGTCTTGATGGGGAATGAGGGAGCCGGATTGTCTGACGAATTGATTGAACTCGCAGATATTCAAGTCACTATTCCATTAGCTCCAGGCGTAGAGTCTTTGAATGTTGCGATCGCGACTGCTTTGATCCTGTACGAAGCCCGAAGACAGCAAGAAAAGATATGATATCGATCGGGAATGGAGGCAGCTTCCTATGGCATATACACCGCTCAGACTGCTCAGTTTCGAGGAATTCATTCAACAGTATGGCGATCAGTCTCGCTACGAACTGGCGAACGGAGAAATCATTGATTTGGAACCAACCGGGCCTCACGAAGCTGTTGCGGGAAAAGTTGCCAGCAAAGTGAGCTTAGAAATCGATCTCCAAAATCTACCGTTCTTGATTCCAAAAAGCTGTATCTTGCGTCCTTCAGGAGACGAGGCAACTGCTCGCCGTCCAGATATGATTGTGCTAGATGAAGCCGCATTAACAAATGAACCCTACTGGCAACAAGAACCCGTCATCGTGCGAGGTGAATCGGTCAAATTAGTGGTTGAAGTTGTCAGTACCAATTGGGAAAATGACTATGCTCGAAAAGTTGAAGAATATGCGCTCATGGGCATTGCTGAATACTGGACTATAGACTTTCGCGGACTTGGCGGCATTCGATTCATCGGTGATCCAAAACAACCTACTTTTACTGTCAATCAGCGAGTTGGCAAGCTCTACGAACAGCAGCAGTTTCGCTTAGGTGAAAATATTATCTCTCCTTTGTTTCCTGATATCAGCTTAAGGCTGGACGATGTATTACCTCGCTAAAATCTAGGGCACGACAGGAGCGTAAAACTTTCATCGCGTTTAACTCATCACAAGTGACAATTCTATTGGCGGCAGAAGTGAATTTTTTAATGTAGCGATTGCGACTGCTTTGATTCTCTATGAAGCTCTAGGAGAGACGGAGAGGAATTCAACAAGTCTCCATACTGAGCATAAGTTATACTCATCTTAGTTGCCGTACTAGGAAATATGTTGCCTGATCAAAACGACTTCATATCAATTTCAGAAGATGGTCGAATTAACATTGCAGTTCAATCAGTTGCAGAAGCAAAAATAGCAATCAAAGCGTTGAAGCTGAAGAAGAAAGAATTTGCTTTGACAAAAAGGGAAATCTCTCAGCAACAAAAAATAATTCGAGCAGACTACACTGATAAAGTCCGGCAACAAGGCTCCAAAGTCAGAGGTGGTGGCAGTATCGGTCGCTTTGTACGAACCTTGCAGACTATTAATCGTGATGCGGATCGTCGCGCTCTAGCTCAACGGCTTGCGCCATTGGAAGAACAAAAGAATGCTGTTGATAGAATCATTACTGCAATTGATCAGGCGATTCTTCAACTTGAAAGATACATCCTCGAAAACTCTTAAATCGATATCCTGATTTAATGGCAGGAATTCTCACATGGAAAATATTGCTCATTACTTCCAAATTCTTGAGATTGAACCAGGAGCAACTCAGCCTGAAATTAAACAAGCCTATAGAGATTTGATCTTGGTTTGGCATCCAGATCGATTTTGCGATAATCCGAGGCTGCAGCAAAAAGCAGAAAGCAAAATCAAGCAGATTAACTCTGCCTATGAGTTTTTGAAGTCGTATCAACCTAAAGGTGATCAACCTAAGTCAACAACCTCTCCACCGCCTGAACAGCCTATTGAAATACTGATCAACTGCGACAAACTTCAGCAATTACTGGAATTGAAGAAATGGAAGGATGCAGATTTTGAAACAAAGCGGCTTCTACTGGAGCTAGCACATAGGGAGAAAGATGGCTGGTTGCAACCAGATGACATTAAAAAGCTATCTCCACAGTCTCTACTTGCAATTGATAAATTATGGACAAAATACAGTGACAACCGCTTTGGATTTAGTATTCAAAGTAAGCTCTGGCGCGGTTTAGGGTGTAAATCCTCTCCAAACATAACCACTCAAACGATGAGCGAAACTAATTTTGGTAGAGCAGTATATTGGTATGTCAATAGTATGTGGCTGTCCCCGTGGGATGATTTTGACTACGACTCTCAGAATCGTATAGGAAGTTTGCCCAGAGATTATATATTTGCCCTAAGTGGTTGGCAAAGCTATACCAAAGGCTGGACTGGATACATGCTCTGGAGATTTGACGAAATTTTTCTAAAACTTAATGTTTAAATGATTCAATTTCTACACTTTCAGGCAAAAAAAGGAGGTCAATCGACCTCCTCATTCCCTTAGTTCATCCTAGGTTTCTGAACGTTTCGATTAGCGTTGCGGTGTGTACCATTGAATCAAATTGTTGACTTGACCAGAGCGGCGTTGAGCATTGAATAAATCAACCGCCGTCTTATTGTTATCAGAGTTGATTTTCACTTGAGCATCAATTCCATACTTGTTCACGTCAGCATTGATATTTGCGATATCTTTTGCAGTCCGGTTTGTATCAACTGTCGTAATAATTGCAGCAGCAGCAGCGTTGTTAGAATCGCAATCTTTCACTTGCCCAACTGCTACGGTAGAAGTACTACGATCGCTGTAAGAAGAATTGCTAGAGCGGCTGGAGTTTTGAGCAGCATTGTTCCGACCGTAAGCGCTGGAACTGCTCGACTTGCTCTCTTGGCTGCCTTGTGAACCACCTGATCCACCCACGCTGAACAATCCAAGCACACTCACCGATCCGCCACCGCCATCGTTATGCGTTTTCTTGCCCGATTGGCTGTTCGAGGCATTGCCCCAAGCCGAATTGCTGTTAGAAGCCGCAGATTGACGAGAAGAACTGTTGCGTTGAATGTTATTGCGAGTATTGTTACCGAGCGCAACATCCGCTGTACTGCACTGAATCTTGTCTGCCAATTTCCCGAACAAATCATCATTTGCACGAGCCTGCATGGGAAGTAAACCAGTAAAGAGAGTCGAAGCAAGAACCAAAGCGCTGGAGAATTGAATGAGTTTCATGATTGTTTCCTCTGATTGAGTGTGTGTTTAAGGTGTTTCATCCTCTACACTCACTCAGTAGGGACAGCGATCGAGCCTTATGCAGATTTGGCAAAAAATTATTTCCAATCGTCGGTCTTTTTTGCTCAATCGAGCCTGACTTCCTCTAAACAAGCTGCTACGATCGCTCTGTGCTGCACTGGTAAACTCCAATCATGACAACCTTGCCTAAGCCCTCTACCTTGCTTCCAAAAGGATTACAGATTCAGCAGATCAATCACCTCACTTTGTTTAAATTTACGGATGAGTTGAGCGATCGCCTACAAACTCTTCTGGATAAGAAAAAAGCCGACACCCTGAGTTCAGAAGAAATATTAGAACTAGAGGCGATCTCAGAACTCGACGAAATTTTTAGCTACATCAACGCCGTAAGTGCTGCTAGGGTAAGCGAGCGTTTCTGAATCTACTTATCTATTTCCAATCGTCGATCGTGTCTTCTCGATCGAGCAAAACTTCCTCATACTCTGGCATTCTCAACTCTTCAAGCGGTTCTTCTCTCATCTCAAGCTGTAAGGGGCGAACCACTCGCATCACCGCCTCTTGCATAAAGGCTTTGATAAATTCATCGCGCCGATTTAACTGAAACTGTCGCTGCACCACTTCTGTCACACCGCCATCTCCCCAATCTTGATCATTGCGGAAGTACTCAATAAAAGCTCTACCTGCAATTCGCGTCAAGTAAGCCGCACTCACCCCTTGAATCGCCCGACCGAGTAAAAATCCGCCGACGCTTACTTGCAATGCTGTACTTACAAGCTCGATCGCACCTTTTACAATCCCCAATCCGACCATCGTTTTTGCTAACGACAAAGCCATCTCTTTCGCCTGCTCTGTCGAAATCTCACAGCCATAAATCCGACCAATCTCAACAATCATTTGAGCATTGACTGCGGCGGTTGCTAGTAAATCCACACCGGGAATCGCAGTGACAGCAATCACCCCTGCTCCAATCCATTGATATCGATCGACCAGTTTTTCTGCCTGTCTGCGCCGCTGCTGATCAATTAATCGCCGCGCCTCTTCTCCCAAGCGCTGAGATTGAATCAAGATATTTTCGGCGAGTAAATCCTCACCTTCGGTTCGTAAAATCTCCGCGACTCGCTCAATCAACATCATGACTTCTGGATCAGGCTGTAACCATTCGCCCTCTTCAGTTTGCATCATCGGCGGATTCGCTGCGATCGCCACAACATCCTCCGCGCGCACAACTCCCCGAACCCGCTCTCTTAACCGAGCTAAAATCGCTTCTAAATCCTCTTGCGTATAGAGATCAGCTTTGTTGAGAACCACAATCGATCGCTTGCCAATTTCTGCTAAGCCTTTCAATGGGTCATACTCCGACTGGCGCAAATCATTATCCAGCACAAATAGTAAAAGATCCGCCTCAGTTGCATAACGCCGCGCCAAAGTTTCGCGATCAGTTCCCGCAACTCCAGCTTCGAGAATTCCAGGAGTGTCAATGAGAATCACTTCTCGATCGACTCCCTTTACCTTTAATCGATACGTTGCACTCACATCAGTTGTCCCCATCGGTGCGCCGACTTCACCCACAATTTGCCCCATCAATGCATTGACGAGTGAAGTTTTACCCGACGAACCTGTGCCAAACACAACCACCTTTAATTCGCCTCGCGCTAAATTCTGCTCAATCTCTTTCGATCTCAGAATCAATTCACGCCGCGCCACTTCATCTTGAATCTGCGCCATCTGCTGCCGTACAGCCTGTAGATTCTCCTGCGCCGCCTCGGATTTGACCGCTGAAACTTTCGGCAGCGATCGCCGTTGTTTTTTCCGCTTTGCCTGCTTTGGCAACCAGAAAAAATAATACGCAAACGCTGCAATCAGCCCAACCAGCAAAATCATCACCAACCCGATCAGCGCATTTGCCAGCAACGGATTCCCGATCGCCCAAGTTAACTGAGTCAGCGAACTGACAAGCCAAATGATCAATCCCAAAATGACAGAAACGCCGACAATCAGTGTTACCAGTCGAGATAAAGGCATAGCGTTGGTCAAAACGTGAGGGGCAACCTTTATTCTGACGAATATTCTGATGAATTTTGCCAATTCAATGATTCTGAAGCAATCCTAACGATACAGAACCACCTCTTGATTTCCTCAGACAAATTTTTTATCGTCAAAAAGTTCGTGCGCTTTCAAAATAGAAACGCTTCAAGGAAAAACCTTATGAGTCTATTTGATCAAATCATCAGTGCGGTTGCGAATCCGCAGCAACAAGGTTCAACCGACCAGCTTGGCAATATTCTAGGCATTGCTCAGCAAGTGGCTGGCAGTCAAGGTATCGATTCTGGCGCAACTCAAGCGGTCATGTCGCTCCTCGGCGGACATGTTCGTTCCTCGCTACAAAACCAAGGAAACGACCAAGCTTACTCGCTGGTCAACCAATTTGCTGGACTCGGCAACAATCCCCAAGCTGTGAACGCGCTCTTTCCTGGCTCTATGCAGCAGCAAGTCGCCGAAAGTATCTCACAACATACAGGCATCGACTCCAACTTGATAATGTCGATGCTGCCCGTACTGGTGCCGCTCGTTCTCAATATGCTAAAAAGCGGAGCGCCCGCGCAACAGCAAGACGGTCAAACGGGCAATCCCGTCCTGAATGCTTTTCTAGATGCCGATCGCGATGGCGATGTTGATATTGGCGACATGATGGGGATGGCTGGTCAATTTCTCAGCCAACGCGGGTAGAAACGCGAAAGCGGACTGCATCACGTGAATTCAGTCCGCTTTGGGTCTCAAGATTAATAATTATTTCTAGCGCCGCGTGGACCGCCTCCAGCCGCACCTGCACGAGGCTCACGCGGTTTCGCTTTATTGACTTTTAGCTCGCGACCTAACCACTCTGCGCCGTCTAGTTCAGCGATCGCGGCATCTTCTTGAGCATCATCTGCCATCTCGACAAAGGCAAATCCACGTTTTCTACCTGTCTCGCGGTCTGTCGGAAGGCTAACTCGGCTGACTTCGCCGTATTCTGCAAACACTTCCTTCAGATCTTCTTCAGTTGCCTGAAAAGACAAGTTTCCAATGTAAATAGTCACGTTACTCTCCAAACCATTCGTGTGAGGGGCAAAGTCGGTGATTGTCAATTCAGCAGGAATCGATATCCTCTCCCCCAAATCGCGATCGCCAAACTTTCGTTGTTAGAGTATTATACCTGACCCTCTCTAGAATGAGAAGCACAAGAACTGCCATTCGTCTACCTGTAAAAATAGGAATTTTTATCAAGTCGATAAACAGAGTCGTTAATTCTTATGCTAGAGAAGGCAACGAACTATTTCTAGATGTAATTTGCTCTGAGAAACTTGTCTCAGAAAGTTGACAAAACGTTACAATATTAGAGAACCTTGAAAAAGAGTCAGTGCTAGTTCGCTGAATCTAGAGTGATCGAGTTTATATGTTGTGGTGAATCTTAGCGATCCTTTGCAAGAAGAGCCACTTCTGTCTGTAACGCAGGCAACATAAGATTGGTTTAAGAGTAGAAAATTTCTGCCCTTAATCTTGTCTTAAATCTATAGGTGTACTCTGTGGGAGATACCTATAAATCATGTTGCCCTGCGTTTTATTTATGGCATTTTCTCACCGAAAACTTCATTTGGGAGTGTCGATGACCTCCCTCGCTGCTCTGATCATGGGACTCGCGGCATGTGCGCCTCAGACAGCGAATACTCCTCCTCAAGGTGCAACAGGCAATGCTCCGGCTGCACCCGCCGCTGCTCCGGGAGGTGCAACTTCAATTAATGGTGCTGGCGCGAGTGCGCCCAGCTTGCTCTACCAGCGTTGGTTCCAAGAGTACAACAAGAAAAATCCAGGCGTTCAGATTAGCTACGATTCGGTCGGAAGTGGTGCAGGGGTGAAACGCTTCATTGATCAAACGGTCGATTTTGGCGCTTCGGATGATCCACTCAAAGACGAAGATCGCTCGAAAGTTCCTAGCGATCGGGGTAAAGCGGTACAAGTTCCATCGACGGGTCTGTTTATTGTGATGGGCTACAATGCACCGGGTTTGACCGATCTAAAACTGACTCGTGAAGCTCTGTGTGGCATTGTCGATGGTTCGATCAAATCCTGGGATGACCCCAAGATCAAGGCAAACAATCCATCCGCACCAAGCCAGCCTTTGACCTTTGTTCACCGTTCTGATGGCAGTGGAACGACCGCAATTTTTACCAATCACATTAAAGCAGCTTGCCCTAACTGGAAAGCAGGAGCAGGCAAATCTGTAGAGTGGCCGACTGGAACGGGCGGGAAAGGAAACGAGGGAGTCACGGCTCAAATTCAGCAAACCGCAGGAGCGATCGGCTATATCGAGTATTCCTTTGCTAAGGAAAATAACATTGCGACTGCAAGCTTACAGAATAAAGCAGGTGAATTTATTGCTCCAACCCCTGAATCGGCAGCGAAAGCGTTCGTTGGGGCTACAGTTCCCGCTGATTTTGCGATGAAGGTTCCTGATCCAGAGGGCAAAGAGGCTTACCCGATCGCAGGCTTGACTTACTTGCTGTTGTACGAAAATCCCAAGGATCCAGCGAAAGCGAAAGCATTCAATGAATTCGTTAAATGGGCGTACAGCGATGGCAAAGCATTTGCAACAGAGCTAGGATTCATTCCTCTGCCAGAGGATTTATCGACAAAAGCTGCGGCTGCATTAGAGACAGTGAAGGTCGCAGGGAAATAAGATGAAGTTAGGGGAGCATATAGAAAAATTGCTCCCCGGCTGATTCCCGTCCCAATCCCGTGATATTGTTGCATCACTTTTTGTTGTATTACTTTCTCTGAATAGGTTTTTTATGGCTTCGCCTGCTGATCGATCTTCGCGCATGTCTTGGAAACGCTCAGATGCGTCCCGATGGATTGACGATGGCTTTGTTTGGTTGACGGCTGCTTTTGCGCTCGGGATTGGCATCCTGCTGTTGACGATTGCAGGTCGAGTCGGAACGGATGCACTTCCAGCCATTCAGAAATTTGGATTCGGGTTTCTCACGACTAGTCGTTGGAGCGTGAATGATGAAGTGTTTGGAGCGCTAACTCAAATTTATGGAACGCTAATCACCTCGTTTCTAGCGCTGCTCCTAGCGGTTCCGGTGGGAATTGGAGTCGCGTTATTTCTGAGTGAAGACTTTTTGCCGCCGCGGGTCAAACAACCGATCGTGTTTATGGTGGAATTGCTGGCGGCAATTCCCAGTGTGGTGTACGGATTGTGGGGTATCTTCGTGTTGATCCCCGTTCTGCGCCCGTTCGGAATTTGGTTAAATGCAGCTTTTGGTTGGATTCCCATTTTTAGTACAGCTCCTGCGGGACCTGGAATTTATGCAGCAGGCATTATTTTGGCAATTATGATTTTGCCGATTATTGCTGCGATTTCCCGAGATGCCTTGGTCGCCGTTCCGTCTGAATTACGCCAAGCTGCGTATGGATTAGGAGCAACTCGATGGGAGACAATATTCAGGGTTTTACTGCCAGCTGCCTTTTCGGGCATTGTGGGTGGAATTATGCTGGCGCTGGGTCGTGCCATGGGCGAGACAATGGCAGTCACCATGGTGATCGGAAACGTCGATTCGATCCGAACTTTCTCGATTTTGTCGCAAGGCTCAACGGTTGCTTCTTTGCTCGCGAACCAGTTTGCTGAGGCAAGTGGACTGCAGGTTGCCTCGCTGATGTATGCGGCACTGATTCTCTTTATCTTGACGCTGATTGTGAACGTGCTAGCCGAGTGGATTGTTCGCCGCTTTAGCATGAAGCTCTAGGCAGATTTAGGACTCTCACTATATGACTTCTCCAGAATTTTCAACTTCATCTGCCGCAAGAAGCTTAAAGCGATCGCCAACTTCCCCGCGAACGCTATTTTCTTCAGGAATGACCGTTCTCGCCTTTGCGTGTGCCGGACTTGCCTTGATTCCGCTAGCAGCGGTCATGATTTATGTCTTGGCAAATGGTTTGTCGCGACTCACGCCGTCTGTCTTTCTGGAGCTTCCCCCTGCACCAGGGCTAGCTGGCGGTGGATTTGGGAATGCGTTTGTCGGAACGTTGTTGACGGTCGGCATTGCCTCATTGATGGCAATTCCTTTCGGGATTGTTGGTGCAATTTATCTTTCGGAATTTGGGCGCGATACGAAGTTTGCAGAAACGGTCAACTTCTTGACCAACGTTTTGAGTGGAGTGCCCTCGATCGTGATTGGGGCATTTGCTTATGCGCTTGTGGTGCTGCGAACTGGAACCTTTTCTGCTGTAGCTGGCGGCTTTGCTTTAGCAGTATTGATGCTGCCAACCATTGTTAGAACCTCTGCTGAAGCCTTAGAGTCGGTTCCAAATGAATACCGTCAGGCTGCAATTGGGTTAGGATCGACAAAGATGCAGACAACGCTCAAAATTGTTTTACCTGCTGCAATTCCAGCGATCGTGACTGGAATTATGCTTGCGGTAGCGCGTGCCGCAGGAGAAACGGCTCCAGTGCTGTTTACGGCTTCCTTTAATCGATTTTGGAATACAACCTTGTGGCAGCCGACAGCAACGATGTCGCGTTTGGTGTTTGACTTTGCCACATCGCCTTTCAAGGCTCAACAAGAGCTAGCTTGGGCAGGTTCTCTCGTCTTGGTTGCACTCGTGTTAATCACGAGTATCCTGTCTCGGATGGTAATCAAACGTCGCTAAGTGCCGATTTGCAACGCATTCAACTTTATTTCCTTATATAAACGGTATGACTTCCAGAACTCAAGACGCTCGCACAACCGAATCAGTCTTTCGCACGCAAGATGTGAACATCTATTATGGGAATTTCTTGGCGGTGCGCGATGTGTCGATCGAGATTGCCAAAAACGCAGTCACTGCGTTTATCGGTCCTTCGGGATGCGGTAAAAGTACGGTACTGCGTTGCTTCAATCGCCTGAACGATTTGATCAAGTCATTCCATCTGGATGGCAAGATGTACTACCACGACCAAGATCTGTATGCGAAGGATATTGATCCGGTCGAGGTGCGCCGACGGATTGGGATGGTGTTCCAGAAGCCGAATCCATTTCCGAAGTCGATTTATGACAACGTTGCGTTTGGACCTCGCTTGTTAGGCTTCAAAGGCGATATGGATGAGTTGGTCGAGCGATCGCTCAAGCAGGCTGCACTCTGGGACGATGTGAAAGATAAGCTAAAAGCGTACGGAACCGATCTGTCTGGTGGTCAACAGCAACGGCTTTGTATCGCGCGTGCGGTTGCGGTGCAGCCGGATGTCATTCTGATGGATGAACCCTGTTCGGCACTTGACCCAATTTCGACGCTGAAGGTTGAGGATCTGCTGCAAGAGTTGAAAGAGAAATATACGATCGTGATCGTGACTCATAACATGCAGCAGGCTTCTCGTGCGTCAGACTACACGGCATTTTTCAATGTGGAAGCGAATGCGAAGGGGCATAGAACAGGCTACATTGTGGAATACGATCGCACAGAAAGAATCTTCCAAAACCCCCAAGAACAAGCAACTCAAGCTTATGTAAGCGGTCGTTTCGGTTAATCCTTCGTCTAGCCGTCAAACTCAAAAAGAACTCCAAGTTGTTAGAAAACCTGGAGTTCTTTTTGATTTAGAGTTCAACTGCGGAGTGGTTAGAAGATGAAAGCAGTATGTCTCAAGCTCTTGCGGGATCGCTAAATCGAATTTTGAGATAGTCCTCTTCCATTTTTGCTCCAGACGGCTGCAGGGCTGCTAACGCTTGCGGTAACACCAAATTGCGCCGATGATTCCCGATGCGTACATTCAGTTCATCGCCTGTTTTGCTCAGTTCAATCTGAGATTTCTCGATCCCTGGCAAATAAAGCTCCAAGCTGTACTGGTTCTGCTCTTGAACAACTCGCAAGGTCGTTTCTTTGTAGTAAACCTGTGACGGATCTTCGTTGTTGGGATACAGCGTTTCTTTTAAGCGATCGAGCGCCTCTAATCCACACATTTCTTGCGAATATAACGGGACTTCCTTAATCGGCAAGGGCGTAAAATTCGAGTGAATCTCTTCGCGATATTGTTTTTGGTTCTCTTTCCACTGTTGGAAAAAGGGATCAGTCACTGATTCAGGAATAATCCGGTTTGCCACGACTAAATCTGTCGCAACGTTATACAAACTCAAATACGCATGAGCGCGCAGTGATTCTTTAATCACCATTTTTTCGGGATTCATCACTAATCGCACCGTGGTCTGAGTGGGATCAGTGAGCACTTTTTCTAACGCTTCAATCTGCTCGTAAAACTCATAGGGCGCATCCATCACCTCTTTGTCCGGCAAGGAAAAGCCAGCGATCGGGCGAAAAATTGGCTCAACCAGAGGACGTAACGCGACCGAAATGCCCTGAAATGGTTTGTAAAACTTCCGCATATACCAACCGCCGACTTCCGGCAAACTCAGCAATCGCAATGCTGTTCCCGTCGGAGCCGAGTCAATAATCAGCACATCAAATTCGCCTTCGTCATAGTGCCGCTTCATCCGCACTAATCCAAAGATCTCATCCATTCCCGGCAAAATCGCCAACTCTTCTGCCTGAACGCCTTCTAAACCGCGCGCCTGCAAGACTTGGGTGATATAGCGTTTGACCGCTCCCCAATTGCCCTCTAATTCCATCAGCGCGTCGAGTTCTGCTCCCCAGAGATTTGGGCGAACTTGTTTTGGCTCATGTCCCAACTCCAGATCAAAGCTATCGGCGAGAGAGTGTGCTGGATCAGTACTCAATACTAAAGTCCGGTATCCCAATTCGGCACAGCGAAGTCCTGTTGCTGCTGCGACCGAAGTTTTACCGACTCCGCCCTTCCCTGTCATCAGAATTACGCGCATTTAATCGAGTCCTGTCTGAGAATTTCTTTACATTCTTTTACTTAATTCTAGCGTCGATCGACAGTTTCTCCGAACTAAAAGCCCCCGATCAAATAATTGATCGAGGGCAAATTCAAGGCAGTTCTTTGAGGGGTGGCGTAGAAGTTCCCGCAAAAACCTTATGTACGTGATTATACAGTGGCATTAGCGCAAATACGTAACCGTATTTACAGAAACTACACATTAAATCGGAACAGCATCACATCGCCTTCTTGGACGGTGTATTCCTTGCCCTCGCTACGAACTAGCCCTTTCTCTTTAGCAGCATTCATCGAACCGAGTTCGACTAAATCTTTATATGCCACTGTTTCTGCTCGAATAAATCCCCGTTCAAAGTCAGTATGAATTACACCTGCGGCTTGGGGAGCGAGCATACCAGCACGAATTGTCCAAGCGCGGGTCTCTTTAGGGCCTGTTGTAAAGTAAGTCTGTAGTCCAAGCAATGCATAAGTTGCGCGGATTAACGATTTCAATCCGCCTTCTTCAACGCCTAACGAGGCAAGAAAGTCAGCGCGATCTTCTTCAGGCAGTTCGATGAGTTCAGATTCGACTTGTGCCGAAATGACAACGACTTGAGCATTCTCTTGGGCTGCAAGTTTCCGCACTTGTTCAACCCATTCATTTCCGGTGGCTAAATCATCTTCCGAAACGTTACAGGCATAGATGACAGGCTTACGCGAGAGCAATCCTAGCGGTTTGATAATTAGTTCTTCTTCCTCATTCAGAACCACTTGACGAGCCGATTTTCCCTCGTTCAAGGCAGCACTTAGCCGTTCTAGAATTTCGACTTCTTGTTGGGCTTCTTTACTGGTACGAGCTTGTTTGCGACTGCGCTCGATTCTACGATCGATTTGATCTAAATCCGCTAGTCCCAATTCTAAGTTGATCACTTCGACATCTCGTGCTGGATCAACTGAGCCAGAGACGTGAATGATGTCATCGTCATCGAAACAGCGGACGACATGCACGATCGCATCGACTTCACGGATATTTGCCAAAAACTTATTTCCCAAGCCTTCACCCTGAGATGCACCTTTGACGAGTCCCGCAATGTCTACAAACTCAACGCGGGCTGGAATAATTTCTTCTGATTTTGAGATGTCAGAGAGAACTTTCAAGCGATCGTCTGGCACAGCGACCGTCCCGACATTGGGTTCGATCGTACAAAAGGGATAGTTGGCGGCTTGGGCTTTTGCATTGGCAACGACCGCATTAAATAAGGTTGATTTTCCAACGTTGGGCAATCCAACAATCCCGGCTCTTAACATGTTTGTGTGTGAAATAAAAGGATAGATCGGTTACGACGGAGTCGGAACAGGGTCAGGCATCGGCTCCGGTTCAGTTCCAGGAACAGGTTCCGGAGTCGGATCAGGTATCGGTGCGGGGATCGGACTCGGTTCTGGAGTCGGATTTGGCAACGGCGATGGAACCGGATTCGGTGGCGAATAAACCATAAGATATCCTAACGATAATTTGGCTTCTCTAACCTAGAAAGTCAGAAATCAAGATTCATCTGTCATTCGGTCAGCGTTTGAGGGTGGAGTCAGATCACATCGATTGGTGAACAGATTTATAATGTCCAGTGTCCTTCTTCATGAAGCGCAGTGCAGCAGTCTCAAACCGAAACGCAGCTAAACATTCAGGTTCCTGAGAAAATTCGGCAGGCACTAGAAGCCTATGCGACTGCAAATCAATTTCCGATCGAACTCGTGATTGAGATGGCGTTAGCTCAATTCCTGGATATTGATGCGGTGACGTTTGACGATTGCAATCCCGTCATGAGTCCTGGACAACTGCGCGAAGAACTTGAAATGCTCAAGCGTCACAAGAATGCAGTTTGATCGACTCCCATTACTCGAAATCTTGGCAGAGTGTGCTGAAAGCCAAAATGCTGCGTTTCATACACCGGGGCATAAGCGTGGTCAGGGGAGTTTCAAGGCATTTCAGCAACTCGTTGGCGATCGCACATTACAAGCCGATTTGCCCGAATTGCCGGAACTCGATAATTTATTTGCGCCTCAAGGTGCGATCGCGCAAGCTCAAACTTTAGCTGCCCAAACTTTTGGGGCTGGGCAAACCTGGTTTCTTGCCAATGGCTCAACTGCGGGCATCATTGCGGCGATTCTGGCAACCTGCAATCCAGGCGATAAGATTCTTCTGCCTCGAAATGTGCATCAGTCGGCAATTTCTGGCTTGATCTTGTCGGGTGCGATGCCGATTTTTTTACAGCCTGAATATGATGCAAATCTAGACATCGCGCACAGTGTTACACCTGAAACAGTTGAGATCGCACTTCAAACTCATCCTGATGCCAAAGCGATTCTTATCGTTTATCCAACCTATTACGGGGTCTGTGCGGAGATTCAAGCGATCGCAAATCTTGCCCATGCTGCGGGAATTCCGCTTTTAGTTGATGAAGCACATGGCGCACATTTCGCCTTTCATCCTGATTTGCCTATTTCAGCCCTATCAGCAGGCGCAGATCTAACAGTGCAATCAACGCATAAAACGCTCTCTGCACTCACTCAAGCCTCGATGCTGCATGTTCAGGGAGAGCGCATTGATCGAGATCGGATTGCTCGATCAATGCAACTCGTTCAATCCACGAGTCCAAATTATTTACTCTTAGCTTCTCTGGATGCGGCACGGGCACAGATGGCAATTGAAGGAAAAGAGTTGATGGCAAGAACTTTAGAGCTTGCCGATCAAGCTCGATCGAGTATTGCAGAAATTCCAAATCTTTCAGTTTTTCAGCCCCCAGAACCATTTCAATTCGATCGAACTCGTCTGACTGTTACCGTTTCTCAACTCGGAATCGATGGATTTACAGCAGACGAAATCCTCCACCACAATCTGGGTGTAACGGCTGAATTACCCTCGCTTCAGCATTTGACGTTTATCATCAGTTTAGGAAATACAGAAACGGACATCGATCGATTAGTGCAAGCCTTGAAACAGCTTCCTTCTGGGTCATTTTCGCCGATGCAAATTTCTGAATTTGATTTGCCTGAAACCGTCATGTCTCCGCGAGAAGCGTTCTTTGCAGGATCAGAAACAGTTGAAACTCATCTGGCAATCGATCTCGTCAGTGCTGAATTGATTTGTCCTTACCCGCCTGGCATTCCAGTCTTGCTACCAGGAGAGCGAATTACAAAAGGCGCGATCGCGTCTCTCAAAGCAGTCCTTGCAGCAGGCGGATTTATTAGCGGCTGTAGCGATTCCTCTCTCAACACCTTAAAAGTCTTACGCTAGATTTCGATTCCTGAATCACAATTCCTGAATCACAATAGGGTTAAGCCTCTTGCCTCGCGTTTATTATGTCTTCTCCTCTCTGGTCTTATGTGACTCCCGGTATTCCTGATGAGCTATTTGAAAACCTACCTGGAATTCCCATGAGCCAGCGTGAAATTCGACTGCTCATGCTGTGTCAGCTTCGGCTCAAATCAAATTCAGTCTTGTGGGACATTGGAGCCGGAACCGGAACCATCCCTGTCGAAGCGGGATTACTTTGTCCTCAAGGGCAAATTATCGCGATCGAGCGCGATGAAGATGTTGCTAATCTCATCCAGCGCAACTGCGATCGCTTCGGAGTGAAAAACGTCAAAGTCGTTGAAGGCAGTGCGCCTGACTGTTTGAAAACGCTGAAGCAAATGCCCGATCGAGTCTGTATTGAAGGCACAAAATCCATCAAAGAAACCCTTAGCGAAGTCTGGAAACACCTCAAACCTCAAGGTCGAATCGTCGCTACTGCTGCAAATTTAGAAAACCTCTATAAAATTTCAGAAAGTTTCGCTGAACTTCACGCCCGCAATATTGAAGTTGTCCAATCCGCAATCAATCGCCTGGAAACCCGTGGTACAAGCCAATCTTTCGTCGCAGTTGATCCAATTTTTGTATTGAGCGGCGAAAAACTTGAATAAAAAATTCCACATCCTGGACACGTCACTCTGATAAAGTGATCCAAATGACTCTTAACCTTCTTAACCAAAATCTTATCCAGTCCCAGATTCAGGAGTGTGCCAGATCAGTTGACTTAAGAAGGGACAGTTAGACCAAGTTCTTGTCGTGAACGCTAAACAGTCTTATGCCTTGGTCTCGCATCTTTAGTGGAATTGTAGCGATCGTGATCGCGTTGGTGATGTTTCTGCTGGGCGGCTGGTATTTCACCGCTTTTTTTGGCGTAATCATTTACCTGGGGCAGCTAGAATACTTCGAGCTTGTCCGCGCCAAAGGCATCGCTCCTGCTGGAAAAACAACACTCGTTGTCACTCAGATCCTATTGTTCATCTCAAATCTCAATCCTTCGCTTGCCGATGCCATTTTTCCGGTAGCCGGAACGTTGATTTGCTTCTACCTGCTATTTCAGCCAAAATTCGCCACGATCGCGGATATCTCCGCTTCGATCATGGGACTCTTCTACGTAGGATATCTGCCCAGTTTTTGGATTCGACTGCGATCGCTTGGACAAGCCGATCTCAGCAATCTTCCACTGGACGGGTTCTGGATTTTGTCCTGGCAGGGGTTTGAGAACTTACCTCAAGGCTTAACCCACACCCTACTCGCTTTCGTTTGTATGTGGGCAGCAGATATCGGAGCCTACACCGTGGGTCGTTGGATTGGTAGAACTCGCTTATCGGATATCAGCCCGAAGAAAACGGTTGAAGGCGCAGTGTTTGGAGTTTCTGCCAGTGTTGCTGTAGCAGTTATTGGCTCTTGGTATCTCGATTGGTCAGGATGGCCAATTACCGGAGTTATTTTCGGCTTGTTGATTGGAATCGCTAGTCTACTCGGAGATTTAACCGAGTCGATGATGAAACGCGATGCAGGCGTAAAAGATTCAGGGCAACTGATTCCAGGACATGGCGGAATTCTCGATCGCGCAGATAGCTACGTCTTTACAGCACCGCTCGTCTATTATTTCGTCACCTTAGTTTTGCCGCTGCTTCCTAAGACTTGATGCTCAATCGTCCTCAGCCCTGTCGTTCATCACAATCAGTCTGATAGGGGGATAGGGAGAAATTCAAGGTTCCCTACTCCCCAAATGGCTAGGGAAGCACCATTAATTTACCAATACAAGTCACCTTGTCAGGTTCGATCGTCAATTCGTGAATCTCCGTCTCGCTGCCTAAATTAAAGGTATACCCGTCTAGATCTGAAAGCGGTAAGCCTCGTTTGGCAGTTGCATGAGGTAGCCATTGCGGATTGACCAATTTCAATAAATTGGGTGCAGCTAAATCAAAACCTGTCCGAATTGCGATCGGCGTTGCATTTCCACTATCTGAGATCAAATCTGCCCCTAACACCACGAGATTGGAGCGCAGTTGAATCGAGAGATTCTGCAAATTCAATTCGCGATTGCTACTGACTCCTGCGGCACCTGATCTCAGAAGAGTCTGTAAAAATTCAATCACGCCAGTTCTCAGTAAAGGCGCATTTAGAGACGAACTCAGATCCGTCGCTTCTAATAAAACTGATCCCTGAACAGAGATCGGCTCAAGCAGTCGTAACGGCTTGCCTCGGACAATTTGACCAGCGTTTACGCGAATATTTTGCCCTGTCAGTTGAATCTGGCTGAATGCAAGACCTTGATAAATCGCATTTCTCGCGGTCAGCGCAAGTTGAGGAATACAGCCTGAGAGAATTTGCCGATCTCCTGATTCAATCTGAACTTGTAACTCCTCAACTTGCTCGACTTGAGATCTTAACCAGAGTCGAACAGCCGGAGCCAAAACTTTACTGATTAATCGAGTTCCTGTTGCAGCAGTCTCAATTTCATTCGTATCGCGATCGCTCAAAGTCATATGTCATTCAGTAAAGAGGCTTTAGAGCAGTGTACAGGAAAGCCCCTGCGAACTGCATTTGTCATCAAATCTTGACATTATGCGATCCCAGAACGCTAAAGTGATCCCAAATTGTTATAATTTGATGACATTGCGATCCCTGAATTGCCTGAAAAATCGTAAAAGCCTGATCAATCAAGCGCTTTCACCCCTTGATCCTGGGAGAAGATTCCGGCACTATGTAAGGCATCTTGCGATCCCCAAAGATTAAGAGAAATTAAGTTGGGTGATCCCCCGACCGCTTGAGATAAGGACAATCAACACAATCACGGAGAAGTGATATGGCTACAGAACGTCCCCCTCTCACTGAAATGACCTTGCGGCAATTGCGTCGAGTTGCTAGCGAATATGGCGTATCTCGCTATAGCCGAATGCGAAAAGACCAGCTTCTCGCATCGATTCAGGAGATTGAACGGACACGATTTTCGACCCCTACCCCGTCCCCCCGTACCATAGAGGCACAAGAAGCTGTGGAAGCAACTAAATTCGATGTTGGACAAGACGACGCTCAATCCTTCACGGCAATGACTTTAGCAACGGTTGATGCCGATTTAATGGATCTTCCAGAAGGATATGGAGAAAGCCGCATTGTATTGATGCCCCGCGATCCTCAATGGGCATATACATACTGGGATATCCCCAATGAGCACAAGCAAGACCTACGTCGCCAAGGTGGACAGCAATTAGCACTGCGTGTGTACGATGTCACTGACGTGAATTTGGATTACCAAAGCCCGCACAGCGTTCAAGAATATCCCTGTGATGAGATGGCGCGGGAATGGTATTTGCCTGTTCCGGTCAGCGATCGCGATTATGCGATTGAAATTGGCTACCGGGCGGGAGATGGTCGCTGGTTAGTTCTGGCACGCTCCGCATCGGTGCGCGTTCCTCCGGTTTACCCGTCTGACTGGATCGAAGATCATTTCATCACCTTGGCTTGGGATGAAGATCTGCGCGGCAAGACGCTTCTGGAATTGGTTCCGCCGACTAAGAAGCAAGCAATGGGCACAGGCGTTGGCGGTGCTCAAAGCAATCCGATTTACGACGAAATCTTTGGCATGGCGCAAACGACCGAAGCAATGCGAATTGCGGGATCGCTCTACGGTTCGATGCAGCACTCTGCTTCTGTCTCGCATCTAGACACGATCAGTTCTTACGTCTTCCCATCGGGTGTAGGCATGTGGGCATTGCCGACTGCTTCGGGAGTCAATATGTCGGGTGTTGGGTTCTCAGCGTCTGCTCCGCCAATTCGTCCCCGGAAATTCTGGTTGATTGCGGATGCGGAATTGATTGTATATGGTGCAACTGAGCCAGATGCAACTGTGACGATCGGCGGTCGCCCCATCACGCTGAATCCCGATGGTACGTTCCGATTCCAAATGTCCTTCCAGGACGGTTTGATCGACTTCCCGATCATGGCGGTTGCCGCAGATGGCGAACAAAATCGCGAGATTCATATGAAGTTCGAGCGTGAAACGCCTGCGCGTCGTACGAATACGAAAGAAGAAGCGATCGAAGAATGGCTCGTCTAATGTAATGCCAAGAGGTGAGCAGCGCTTCGGCTCACCTCGTTCTCAGTTCTCCCTTCCAATCGATCGAGTACTCGATCGATTTTTTTTATGGGCAGAATCCTGATTACATTAGAGGGATGAGACACGACGCTAAGTGGTTAGTGTTCTGCATTCTCTAGTTATCTGTGCTCTATTGATGAATTTGATGAATTATGACGTTAGATGAATTGTCTTCGACGTTGACTGTTCTGTTTGGGGATCAAGTCCAGGCGTTGGCTCCAGGTTCATTTCAAGTTGAAACTCCCCAGTTTCGATTATTGATATTACTTTCAGAAGATGAGTCTTGGGTCAGGGCATTGCTCCCGATCGCACCTGCTCAAGATGCGGAACCTTATTTAGAACAGCTACTCGAATCGAATTTTGATGTCACGCAAGAGGTGCGCTATGGGTTGCATCAAGGCGTACTTTGGGCAGTGTTTCAACATGCGATCGCGGGATTGACGACCAGAGATTTTCAAGCTGCGCTTGAACGAATGATCGCGTTACAGCAGGCAGGATTAACAGATCTGTTCAATGCCTTTGTGGAGAAGCAGATCCGACAAATTGTGCAGGCAGCGAAGCTCCAGGGGCAATCCTTAGAGGCAACGATTCAGATGCTCGATCGCTTTTATCAAGAAGGAATGATGGGTGATTTGGCGATGGGAGCGCAGTCGAGAGAACAAACCATGGACGCTTGGCAGCGTCAACTGCGACGACTCTGGGATGAGGGAGAAGACGTATGAATTTGGTGAAAGTGTTGCGCGAAGATTATGCGAGATTTCCAGCTAACCAAACGTACAGCATTTATGCACAGGATGTTTGGTTCAAAGATCCGATGAATGAGTTTCGTGGCATTGATCGCTATCAAAAAATGATCCGGTTTATCGAGACTTGGTTTGTGGATGTCCAGATGGATTTGATCTCGATCGTACAAACCGAGAATGAAATCAAGACGCGATGGATTTTGAGTTGGAATGCGCCTCTACCCTGGAAGCCCCGGATGAGGATTCCAGGATGGAGTGAGTTGCACGTGAACTCAGATGGTCTGATTTCAGAACATGTGGATTATTGGGAGTGTTCTCGCCTAGAGGTGCTGAAACAGGTGTTCCGCAGTTAATTTTCTAGTTAATCCTCTGGGGGCGGTTGCGTATTCAGCGCTTCTTCAGCGGTTTGTGCAGGCAGCCCAGAGGATTGACCAGAAGCATCTGTGGAGGTTTCTGATTGCTTGGATTCGGGTGGCATTTTTGTCGCCGAGACTGGGGATGGTATTTCTGTATTCGTCGCGATCGCGGCTGGTTTGGGATCGCTGACCTTGATGATGCGCTGCCAGTTAATCGCACCAGAAGGTTGAACCGTGACTTGAATTGTTTCCTTGGGTTGATCGGATTGCTTTGCCGGTTTGTCTTCTGGTTGATTGGAACGAACAGTTTTTTCAGATTTCTCTTCATGCTTGAGGAGCTGACATTCAAAAGTTTCGCCAGGTTTGACGGGTCGATAAAGATTTGTTCCCCCACAATCGATCGCAGCTCGACCCATTTCTTTTTGCAGCCCTTGCTCAAATTCGGTTTTCAGTTGTGCCATATTGAGCAAGCCTTTGACGCTGGTTGCGTCCCAAGTGATACTGCCCTGGTCGTCTCGCTGTTGAACAGAAATCGCAAATCCAACCTTTTCGTCGAGGACACCGACACATTCAAAGGTGCTCGCTGCTTTTGGTTTGATATTGGCAGGACAAATGACGGATTTTACAGCGCTTCCACCTTGTTTTGTGATGCCAGATTTGATGATTTCTTCGATTTTTGCAGTATCTAAGGTTTTTTCACAACCTGCCAGAGTCACAAAGAGAGCTACAAAAGGAATGAGTTTGAGAACGCGAAAGTGATTCATAGTCTAACGTTTGGGTAAACCGATACGAGAATCTAAATTGAGCGATCGAGCTAGTCTGAGTAAGATAATTTCCGTATTGTCGATATAGGGAGGACGAGCCATTGTGAATGGGTAATTATTGTCATTTGCAACCAGAATGGTGTTGGCATCAAGCACGAGCAGATTTTCGATCGTGACGAATGGAAACTGAAACTGTTTGTTTTTATCTCGATTCAGATCATTTGGATCTTCAATATTTAATAAGTCAGCAATCTCTTGTTTTTCAAAATACTGATTTTTATCTTTCCTAGTTAAATCAATTTTGTATATTTTTTTGAATTTCGCTTCTTTTCCCTGTTTTGCATCTCGCTCAATCACTAAATATTCATTTTCATTGATGACAGTCATATCACCCGGTGCATGTTCTGAATTTTCGAGCTTGTAATAACCAGCTAATCCGTTAAATTTCCCCGTTTGTGCATCCACTTGATAAATTCTCAACACGCCTTCAGGATCACCTTTCACAGTTCCTTCAAGCATTGGATAAATTTTGGTGCGATCGGGATTGATTGCCATCGCTTCAAATCCCTTTGATGCAGCGAGGTTGGGCTTGTCTGAACTTTGAGGCGATCGTACCCATCCTCCTTTGAGATCGGGAGTCGAAATCGGTGGAGCTAGAAGCTTGCCGTATTGATCAAAATGCAATAAGTAAGGACCGAATTCATCCCCGATCCAAACTGAGCGATCGCTGGCAATCACCAAGGATTCAGGATCAAAATCTGCACCCGTGAGCATACGGCTCTCTTCGTTGACCAACTTAAAGGGCACTTTGCGATCGTGATCGATCAGTTGAAAAAATTTGAGTGGTTTCACTTCTCCGTTTCCGCCTCTGCCTCGGAAATTCGGTGTGACTTGGTAGAGTCTGAGTAAGAAGTCTGAGCTGTTCTCTTTTGATCCAAATCCGTTGTCTGTCAAGAACCAGAAAGAATCGCGATCGGCAAATTGCACCGCGCTCAATCCTTGAATCGGTTGTCCATTAAAACTGCCCGTCCGCCCGTTTGCTGAGATTTTTGCACCTGAATTTGCACCCGGAACAAATACATCCGCAGGCAAAGCAGCAAATCCAACTAAGGTCGTCAGATTTTGAGCGGTCACAGCAGATCTGAGAAAAAGAATGAGCAATACGATTGCTAAGAACGGTGCAATCCAGCTTTTGTGAAACAGTTTTCTCATAAGCAGTAGCATTTCATAGCAACATTAAGAAGTGAGTATGAAAAGAACAACGATCGGTTAAATCGATCGCTGCTTTCAAAGGAGGCTTTAGAAGTATAAAAAGTCTCTTTGCTCACCTTGCCATCTCACCCTGGAATGAAATTCGGGGCTAGTGAAGTGAAGTCTGTGCAACTTTCTAATACAAAGGTTTGAGCAATCCAGTTCTCGTCAAAGGACTTCGCACTGCTAACCTGGAATGGAATTTCAGGGCAGGTGAATGCGTCTCAATGATTACTTTCAAAACATTCTCACACCCCCTGATTAGGTTTGATTCGTCAGAAATTGATTCAACGCTTCCAGCATTTCCACGAGTTGCATGATGAGCAGGGGGGCTTGTGTTAAATCATTTTGCAATGCCTGAACTTCTAGCATTGATGCAACTGATTGCATTTCATATAAACCCACATTCGCACTTGCCCCTTTAATGTGATGCGCTGCACGAGAAAGGTCGATCGCGTTTTCGCTGGCCAATGCAGTTTTTGCAGCATTGAGATGCTGATGCGAATCTTCTGCAAAAATTTGCAATAATTCTCTCTCAAACGCTTCATTCTCGTCTGAGATTTGATGGAGATGCTCCCAATCGATCGCTAAAGTCATAGTCTGTTTTACTACTTGTTGTTCTAAAAACTCACCCCAGTAGGTCAGCTTTTCGCTTAGCTTCTCTTTGGAAATTGGCTTACTCAAATAGTCATCCATTCCTGATGCTAAACAGAGATCGCGATCTTCAAGCATGGCATTTGCTGTGAGCGCAATAATCACAATGCGACGTGAGGATTGCTGAGATCGGATCAAGCGGGTCGCTTCGTAGCCATCGACAATTGGCATCTGACAATCCATCAATACAAGGTTGTATGGAATTTGATGCAGGATGTCGATCGCTTCTTTTCCGTTTGCCGCAACGTCAGCAGTGTAGCCTAAATGTTTCAGTTGATTCAAAGTTACTTTCTGATTGACAATATTGTCTTCAACCAAGAGAATTTTGAGCTTTGAGTTTGTTTTTTCAGACAACACCGGAATTGCTGTGTTTTTCTCGATCGCGTCCACGTTCTGCATCGTATTCATCATGCAGTCAAGCAACCGGGATTGTTTGACTGGCTTGATCAGATATGCGGAAAACCCAAGCTCTTTCATACGTTTCGCACCGCCCCAGCGATGGGCAGAGGTGAGCATAATTAACCGGGTATGCGCAAGTGTTGGATCGGCTTTAATCTGTGCGCCTAACATTTCGCCATCAATCTCAGGCATTTGCATATCAAGAATCGCAAGATCGTAAGGCATTCCAGCATGAGCGCGATCGCGTAATTTTTGCAGAGCGATCGTTGCATTCTCCGCCTCTTCGACCTCAAGCCCCCACGCCGAAACTTGAGAGCGAACAATCGTTCGATTCGTTTCGTGATCATCGACAACCAGCAATCGCAAATTGGCTAAATCTGGAATTTGGGTCAGAGCATTGTCATCACTATCTTGTGCAACAAGCGGTTGAGATTGCTTTGCAAACGTCAAGGAAAACCAGAATTTGGAGCCAGCGTTTGGCGCGCTTTCAACCGAGATCGAACCACCCATCAATTCGACGAGTTGCCGCGAGATTGCTAATCCTAGCCCGGTTCCCCCATATTGCCGAGTCATTGATGCATCAACTTGAGCAAAGGGTTGAAAAAGCCGTGCTTGAGCCTCTTGAGGAATTCCAATTCCCGTATCGCTGACACAAAAGAGAATCGTTGCTTCGCTAGCGGTTTGAGAGTCTAAAATCGCTTCGATCAGGACTTCACCCCGTTTGGTGAATTTAATCGCGTTCCCAACGAGATTCGTGAGAATTTGGCGTAATCGGCTAACATCGCCGCGCAGCGCGATCGGTAAATCATGATGAATCAACGTTGCAATCTCTAATTCCTTCGCAAAAGCAGCAGGTGCAAACAGATCAGCGACTTCTTCAATACAAGTCGTGAGATTAAAATCGAGCGTTTCTAGCTCCATTTCTCCCGCTTCTAGCTTCGAGAAATCGAGAATCTGATTCATCAGGGTCAGTAAGTTATCGCCGCTCGCCCGAATGGTTCCGACAAAATCTCGCTGAGTCGGATTCAGGTCTGTATCTAAGAGCAATCCAGTCATCCCGAGTACGGCATTCATGGGTGTCCGAATCTCATGGCTGATGGTGGCAAGAAACGTACTTTTCATCTGGGAAACTCGTTCTGCTGCGGCTCTTGCTTGCTCTAAAGCTAAATTCTGCTCGGTTAAACGCGATCGCTGCTGTTGCTCTTGATCGAGCAGCCTTGCCTGCATTAAAGCGATCGCCACTTGATTCGCGAGCTGAACTAAAAACTCGACTTCAAACGCTTGCCATTGACGCGTGCTTTCGCACTGATGCGCAATTAACAACCCCCATAATTGCGGTTCTACTGCATCGTCTTGATGCTGCAAAATTGGAACGACTAAGGTCGCCTTGACTTCAAGCTGTTGGAGTAATCGCAGCTGATACGGCATCAGGTCAGCAAGTTCAGTATCATCGACCACGATCGTTCCGCCCTGCTGATACCATTTCCAAGGTCCCTCTCTGAAGCAGGCTTCCTCAAAGTGTGCACCCAGTGCCGAACTCCAGCCCGCACGAACAGATTCAACGACTACTGTTCCTGATAGCTCTCGCTCAAATCGATAAATGATCACTCGATCAGTTTGCAAAAAATGCCGCACTTCTGCCACAGTCGTTTCTAGAATTTCATTCAGATGCAACGATTGCCGAATCTTCAACGTAATGGCTGCGAGTAATTGCGATCGCGCATTTTGCCGTTGCGCTTCTTCTTCGGCTTGTTTGCGCTCAATAAATTGTCCAACTTGTGCCGCGATTGCCACCATCATCGCGGTCATCATTTCCGCATCCGGCGGTCGTACCCGATGACTAAACAGCGCAATGACACCAACCGTCTGCTCTCGGCTCAGAATCGGACAGCCCATTGCCGCGTGCAGTCCGACTCGAGCCGCAATATGCGATCGTAAAAACATTTTGTCATAGACCACATCGCTCATCCAAAGCGGTTGCCCACTGCTCCAAACTCGTCCGGGCAACCCATAACCCGGTGCAAATACCCACGATTCCGAGGAATTTGAAAACTCATGAAACTGAGCGGCTAATCGACTCCAATGTGCCTGACAGCGAATCACGTTGGCAGTACGATCGGCAATCCACAACTCCCCAAAATCCCAATTGGTATGTTCACAGATTGTCTGCAGCAATCGTGGTGTTGCTTCATTTAACGATGGCGCTTCCGCGAGAACGCGTGTCACAAGATGCTGAAGCTGGAGCTGAAGCTGCATTCCTGTGGATCGCCCTTGTGCAGCCCTTTGCTCTAGTTCAAAGATTTTTCGCTGCTGCTCTAGTAATGTCACAGCTTGTTGAGCCAGCGATCGCAACGCCGTTTTCTGCTGCGCATCTAAACTCTGGGGCACATAATCCATCACGCAAAGCGTCCCCAACGCGTACCCCTCTGCATCAATTAATGGCATTCCTGCATAAAATCGAATGGGGGGAGTAGCCGACGATCCTAAAGGATGACAAATAAACCGTTCATCTCCAGACGCATCCACGACGACGACGACATCCGATTTCGTCAATGTATGGTTACACATGGATTTACGGCGGGGCATTTCAGTCGCATCGATTCCGACACTGGACTTAAAGACTAAGCGATCGGTATCCATCAACCCTAACAGTGCGATCGGAACGTCACAAATCTGTGCTGCCAAGTGAGTTAGGCTATCAAACAGTTCCCGACAGGACTGGTCTAGAATGCCGTACCCGTAGAGGGTGATGAGTCTCGCCGCTTCTTGTTCCGGGGATGCGATCATAATTTTCTTCGCGGACAACTGGCGGTTTTTTTATACCAGGTCAAACAGTGCGCAACTGTATTAATCGCTATTAATCGCTGCGATACGGATATGAGAGCCGCACTAAAAAATGGTCAATCTTTCAGGAGCCAAGTCAATCCACTGAGTATGGTAAACCAGAAGACCCAAACGGGAACCTGGAAATATGTGAGGACTTCTGAAGGAAATAAGATTACTTTAACCACGCTAAGCCCTAGAAATGGTAGCACAGCCAAAATGAAAAATGGCATGACTCTCCTGACTCTGAATGTATCAATAAATGCTGATTTATATGGCGCTACAGGACGCTTGCCACCGGCAGTCTGAAAAGCGAACACTCACTGACGATCGCCCCTCTCTTCGGTTCTAGAATACAAATTAGATGCGGTTAAGAAACGATTATTCACACTTCACGCAGGGAATTTTACAATGATCAGGCGACTTTTGAGCGGAGTGCTAGTGAGTGCGATCACTCTTACTCTGCCTGCACTGGCACAACACAATAACTTTAAAACTTTGACCATCGACGATCAAACTTCATCGGGAATGATGATGGGATCGACTGGAGGAACAACTTCCCTACCTGCCGTTGTCAGCAACAGCGATCGATCCGAACGCAAATGTCTTGGCTTTGGCGATCCGAATCCCGATCATACGATCGTGCTGAAAAAACCAGTCTCTACTCTGACGCTTCGGGTCGATAGCGGCGGCAGCGACACCACTTTACTGATGTCAGGACCCGGCGGAGTGCGCTGTGCCGATGCTGGCTCTAAAAAAGATGCTCGCTTACGAGAGAAAGACTTGCAACCCGGCACTTACCAGGTCTGGGTGGGAACCGTAACTCCAAACACCAATCGAGAGTATCGTTTAATCGTACGGACGGGCAATTAAGATTTATCGGGCGTTTGTTACAAAACTTATACCGTCTCTCATCAGCGCACCCGCTATCTTTTATGATGAGAAGTCGATTCAGCAGCGATCGAGTTCTACACACTTTTTAATAATTCAAGTGTAGGAACCCGAATCGTTTTAATCTTAAAAATGAACTGGTTGACCCTGGGCGGTGTTTGACTTCTGATTTTGGATTTTAGATCTTGGATTTTGAATTTTTGTTCAGAACCCGATCCCTAAATTCCATCAGCCTCAGCATGTGGATGAAATCATATATAGTCAATCCAAAATCGCCAATCCAAAATCTAAATTGGCTGTTCCAGGTGAAGCTCTGGTCAGATTTAACACAGTAACGATCCGTAAATGGGAGCTTTAGAAATCCAATGAGTGTTAAGGCAAGTGGTGGAAGCTCGGTTGCGCGCCCGCAACTATACCAAACAGTACCAGTTGCAACGATTTCACAGGCAGAGCAACAAGACCGCTTTTTAGGGCGGGGCGAACTCGATGAACTCGTGCAGTATTTCAAATCTGGGCAAAAACGTCTAGAAATCGCTGAAATTCTGACACGGAACTCTGAACTGATCGTCTCGCGATCGGCAAACCGCATTTTTACAGGCGGCTCTCCGATGGCATTCCTTGAAAAGCCAAATGTTGACGCAGAACCTGTGAAAACGGTGGCAGGCACAACCCTGAATACCGAAGAAGGGATGAAACTGGGAACTGTCACTTATGCGGAAGGCTCCGGCGGCGGATTATTTGGCGGCATTCGGAACTTCTTCCTAACGCCGAGCGCAGGTGCAATCCCTCCAGGGTTCCGTCCAATTAACGTGGCACGCTATGGCCCGAGCAATATGGCGAAGTCGCTCCGCGACTTAAGCTGGTTCTTACGCTATACGACCTATGCGATCGTGGCAGGCGATCCGAGCATCATCTCAGTCAATACTCGCGGGTTGCGCGAAATTATTGAACGAGCATGTTCCGGTGAAGCAACCATCGTGGCACTGCAAGAAATGAAAGTCGCAGCCGGAATTTATTTCCGGGGGGATGCAGATGCAAAAGCGATCGTCGATCAGTACTTCGATGTTCTGATCACTGAATTTAAAGCGCCCACACCTTCAACCAAACTGCGTCAACGTCCTTCTCCCGACCAGCAGGGCTTACAACTGCCGCAAATCTACTTCAATGCAGCAGAACGCCGTCCGAAGTTTGTGATGAAACCAGGACTGTCGGCAAGCGAGAAAAACGAAGCAGTCAAGGCAGCTTACCGCCAGGTATTTGAGCGGGACATCACTCGCGCTTACTCATTGAGCATCTCTGACCTCGAATCGAAGGTGAAAAACAGCGAAATCTCGATGAAGGAATTCATCCGTCGCTTGGCAAAATCACCCTTGTACCGCAAGAACTTCTTCGAGCCGTACATCAATAGCCGCGCTCTTGAATTGGCATTCCGTCACATTCTCGGTCGGGGTCCTTCTTCGCGTGAAGAGGTGCAGAAATATTTCTCGATCGTATCGAGCGGTGGGTTGAATGCCCTCGTCGATGCTTTGGTCGATTCGCAAGAGTACAGCGACTACTTCGGAGAAGAAACTGTTCCGTACCTGCGTGGCTTAGGTCAAGAAGCTCAAGAATGTCGCAACTGGGGTCCGCAACAGAATCTGTTTAACTACAGTGCACCCTTCCGCAAGATTCCGCAGTTTCTCACCACGTTTGCCTCTTACGATCAGCCGTTGCCGGATCAGCACGTTTACGGTTCTGGAAACGATCCACTAGAAATCCAATTTGGTGCGATCTTCCCGAAAGAAACTCGTACTCCTAGCGCAAGCCCGGCTCCATTCGGCAAAGATACACGTCGAATCTTGATCAATCGCGGACCTGGCATCAACAACCAGCTCAGCAATCCAAGTGCGCGCGGTGTTGCTCCTGGCACGCTTGGTCCAAAAGTCTTCAAATACGACCAAAGTCCTAGCTTTACCAAGTCATTTGGAAAGCGCTCTGCTGGCACAAAAGGTATCAGCACCAAATTCTCAGAAAGCTCCACCCAAGCGGTGATCAAAGCAGCTTATCTGCAAGTCTTTGGGCGCGATGTCTATGAAGGACAACGCCTCAAAGTTGATGAAATCAAGCTGGAAAACGGCGAAATTACCATCAAAGAATTCGTGCGTCGTTTGGCGAAGTCACCGCTATTCCGCAGTCTGTACTGGGAAAAACTTTATGTGATGAAAGCGGTGGAATACATTCACCGTCGCCTGTTGGGTCGTCCAACCTACGGTCGCCAAGAAACCAATAAGTACTTTGATATCAGTGCGAAGAAAGGCGTTTACGCATTAGTCGATGCGATTCTTGACACAGAAGAGTACAACGTAACCTTTGGCGAAGATACCGTTCCTTATGAGCGCTATCTCACCCCCGCAGGTGTTTCTCTGAGAATGAACCGCGTCGGTTCGATTCAAGACAAAGGCACCAAGATTACGAAAGAGGAAACGCCTCTGTTCGTTCAATTGGGAACTTCGACTGGTCTACGGACTCAACCCGATGTAGACTTCCGGATCAACCAAGGGGTCAGCAAGAAGCGCGAACAAACGAAAGTCTTCAAGCTTACACAACTCAACGACAAGGCGAACCTCAAGACTGTGATCGGTGCGGCTTATCGTCAAGTCTTCGAGCGCGACATTGCTCCGTATGTGATCCAAAACGAATTCTCGGTCTTGGAAACTCAACTCAGCAATGGCGATATCACCTTGAAAGAGTTTATTGCAGGGCTTGGTTCTTCCAGTCTGTATGTCAAGGAGTTCTACACGCCTTACCCGAACACGAAAGTGATCGAGCTAGGAACGAAGCATTTCTTAGGACGTGCTCCTCTGGATCAAGCTGAAATCCGCAAGTACAACAAGATCTTGGCGACTCAAGGCTTGAAGGCTTTTATCACCGAGATGGTCAACACCGTCGAGTACAACGAAGCGTTTGGTGAAGATGTGGTTCCATACAACCGCTTCTTAACCTTACCGGCTGCGAACTTCCCGAACTCTCAAACCTTGTACAACAAGCTGACGAAGCAAAACGATAAGGTTGAAGTTCCGAGCTTTTCGCCCACGAATTCGCGCCTAGATATTTCCACGATGCCGTTGACTTCTAGCGCGATCGCGGCAAATGGCAAAGATGTAGCTCAAGTGGGTCGTTCTTCGACTCCCTTTGTCCCGGCAGAGTTGGACATGCGCCGTAAGCCTGCTCGCATCTACCGGATGAATCCTGGCATGATGCAGCACGAGAGTGAGATGGTGATCAATGCCATTTATGCTCAAGTGATGAATGTACCAGCGGATCAAGTTCCGGTTGAGTTTAAGCGATCGGATCTCGAAGCTCAGTTGCAGCAGGGCGAAATTTCAGTGCGGGAGTTTGTTCGCGCATTGGCAAGTTCACCGAGCTATAGCCAGCGCTTCTATACTCCCTATCCGAATGCAAAAGCGATCGAGCTATTGTTCCGTCATTTGCTAGGTCGGGCGCCGATCAGTCAGGAAGAGCTGCACGAATACAATCAGATCTTATCGGGTCAAGGATTGAGTGCTGTTGTAAATGCGATCGTCGATGGAACTGAGTATGCTCGCTTCTTTGGCGAAGATGTCGTTCCCTACAAGCGCAATCTAGACGCAACTTCGATCTAATTTGCTCTAACTAAAGTCGGTTGAATGATAAAGCCCTCGATTGCAGAACAATCGAGGGCTTCCTTTTGTGGGCAGCTTGTTTATCTACGATCGCGCTTCTACATCAAACTTTTCTTGACTGAAACGATCGCGACACATCCTGCATTTCTGCGCTCAGACTGGTACGATAGACAATCAAGCTAGGGGTGCCCGACTGGGCTGAGAACAAACCCTTAGAACCTGAGACTGGGTAATGCCAGCGAAGGGAAGCTCATTAATCAGAGGAAAAACTAATGCGGACAGAATGGATCGCAAAACGCCGAGGACAGAAGAATGTTTCTCAAATGCACTACGCTCGCAACGGAGTCATTACCGAAGAAATGCACTATGTCGCTCAGCGGGAAAATCTTCCTGTTGAATTGATTCGCGATGAAGTCGCACGCGGTCGGATGATCATTCCGGCGAATATCAATCACCCCAATTTGGAGCCGATGGCGATCGGGATTGCTTCAAAATGTAAGGTGAACGCGAACATTGGGGCATCGCCCAATTCCTCGAACATTGATGAAGAAGTAGACAAACTCAAACTCGCGGTCAAGTACGGTGCTGATACCGTGATGGATTTGTCAACCGGGGGCGGAAACTTAGATGAGATTCGGACTGCGATCATCAATGCTTCTCCTGTGCCGATCGGAACTGTGCCGATTTATCAGGTTCTCGAAAGTGTGCATGGAGATCTCGATCGCTTAACCCCAGATGATTTTCTACATGTGATTGAAAAGCACGCTCAACAAGGCGTGGATTACATGACCATTCATGCGGGATTGTTGATCGAATACTTGCCGCTCGTGAAATCTCGAATTACTGGGATTGTTTCTCGTGGTGGTGGAATTATTGCGCGCTGGATGTTGCAGCATCACAAGCAGAATCCGCTCTACACCCACTTTGATGACATTATCGAAATTTTCAAGAAGTACGATGTGTCGTTTAGTTTAGGAGATTCACTGCGTCCGGGTTGTACGCACGACGCGTCGGATGAAGCTCAGCTTTCGGAATTAAAAACACTCGGACAGCTGACTCGCAAAGCTTGGGAACATGATATTCAAGTCATGGTTGAAGGACCAGGACATGTGCCGATGGATCAGATCGAGTTCAATGTTCGCAAGCAAATGGAAGAGTGTTCAGAAGCACCTTTCTATGTTTTGGGTCCATTAGTCACCGATATTGCTCCAGGCTATGACCATATTACTTCCGCGATCGGGGCTGCGATGGCAGGTTGGTATGGGACTGCTATGCTGTGTTACGTGACTCCGAAAGAGCATTTAGGCTTGCCGAATGCTGAAGATGTTCGTAATGGGTTGATTGCTTATAAGATTGCGGCACATGCGGCAGATATTGCACGGCATCGACCGGGAGCGCGCGATCGCGATGATGAGCTTTCAGCTGCACGGTATAACTTTGACTGGAATCGGCAATTTGAACTTTCGCTGGATCCAGAGCGAGCCAAGGAATACCACGATGAAACATTACCAGCAGACATTTATAAGACTGCTGAGTTCTGCTCGATGTGTGGACCGAAGTTCTGCCCCATGCAAACGAAAGTAGACGCTGATGCGCTAACTGAACTTGAAAAGTTCTTGGCACGGGAAAAACAGCCCGTTCGCTAATTGCTTGTTGCTCAGTCTTGCTCTCTAAACTCACAAATCTTAGGAATTTAGAGGGCAAGCTTGCTTTTTAAGCGATCGCGGCAGGTTGTAGTAGCCGATGCGAAGGTTGGCGAGTTCGAGTCAGACTTTCATTTCTAATCGTATTCATTGCATGTATCCGTTGGTGAAATGAAGCCGGAAAGTATTCACGACAGTGGCTACAATACCAATTCTTCTCTCCATGCAGTACATGGGAGAGTAAAGTATGAGAGCAAATAAAACATTGATTTGAAGCGTTCATGCTAAGCCAAACCCAACTCGTTGCTAATGCTATGGGTAGCTTACTAGGTCAAGAGTTCATCACAAATCTTCCACGCGATAGAACAGGCTTTTAAGAAAAGCTTAAATTTACTATGGCAGTACTGTCTGCTGCGCGGAAGTGGAATTGAGCGTCGCCGTACCAGTCTTATAGGTGTGACCTGGTAGTTACCATGCCAAAATTTCTGCAATTTGTTCTGCTAAATTTAACGGCTCAAATGGTTTTGCAATCATGCCGGAAATCGGTAGGGGATTGTTTGGATCAGCCGCGATCGCAGGTAGCTTGGCAGTCAAAAGAATAACTGGAATGGCTGCGGTGACTGGATGTTTCTTCAAGTGTCGTAAGAGCATGATTCCATCCATGTCCGGCATCATGATATCTAGTAAGATTGCATCTGGCTGTTCTGTTTCAGCCTTCGTCAATCCGTCTGCCCCTGATGTTGCAACGATCACTGTCCAACCTCCAAGTTTGCTCAGACAGGCTTGAATGACCCGAGCCAGTCTTCTTTCATCATCAATCAGCAGAATCCGCTTGGCTAACATAAACTCTAAGCCAGATTGAAGTGGATATTTTTCTCTTTGCGAAGTATCTTCTCCATTATCTTTTACATCTTCCCTGTATCGGATATTTAGCTTCTTAAGTATGGAGCAATACAAAGCTGTCGAGAACATAGAACCGTTGCTATCGAAAGTCTTGCTGTCACTAAGACTTCTTATAGATAATTTACCCCTAATGGAACTGTACGATTGCATCGTTTCATGCGGATCATAAATTCATCTTCAAAATTCACCCTCATGTTCTGAACGTTGTGCAGCATCGTGATCGTTTACCCTCGTTCACTCACATCTTCAGCTTGGGACAACCTTGTCATGAAGCAACTTGTCATCTGTGTTGAAATATCTTGGCTAGAAAGATTGGCAAGAGCCTTAACAGAATAATTCGCGTTCATGATCAATTCTAAAAAGCCTTTTATTGTACTTTTTAAATTTGAAGAAATTTTGGAGAAATCCTGAGTTTATTTGTAGACGCAATTCGTCTGGAAAATGATAATCTTATTCCTATTTAGAAAAACGATTTAGAGCCAGCAGAATTACTTTAGGAAATCGATCATCCGCCTAGAATTATCAATTCAATTACTCACCAGCCTAAATCGTCTGAGTTTGCTCTCATCCAAGGATTTCTTCTTTCCAAATGCAGCAGAAAAACCGGGCGTTTTGTTCCCCTCTTCGAGGCTGAGAGGGAATCTAGAGACAGCAACGCATTCGGGAAATTCTCGGTGAATCAACGCTCATTCCTTTTTGAAATTGATACTCCTATCACTTCACAGATTAACTTAAACCCCTCTGTAGATAGATATGATTTTTGCTTAATCACGAGAGATTTTGATATGCATTCTTACGTTGCTGTTAATTGTATGACTGAGATCAAGCTCAGATCGAACGCATCTTAGAGGAAAGAGAGTGCTGAATCAATTTATCTTTGCTGAACTGGCATTCAAACTTTGATATAAGCCTAGAAAGTATGTCCTGTTTTCATTCGTTTCCTTGTTGATGAGCACAATGACGCAAAGCCAACAGACGGTTCTAATTGTTGATGACTTTTTTCAAGATCGGCAAATGTATCGCCGTTACTTAACGAATGATCCAGGAATAACCTACACAATTTTAGAAGCAGAATCAGCTTTCGATGGGTTGAAGGTATGCGAGTTGCAGCAAATCGATGGAATTTTGCTTGACTTTCGGCTGCCAGATTTAGATGGGCTTCAGTTTTTGGCAAAGCTGAAAGCTCAAGGGGGCAAAACTTTTCCGCCGATCGTGATGATCATCGAGCAAGAAGATGAATCTATCGCAGATCAGGCGATGAAAAGCGGTGCAGAAGATTATTTAGTCAAGAGTCAGATTACGCCAAACCGCTTGAGATTGACCCTTCAAACTGCGATCGAGCATGCTGAACTGAGACGAGCACTCCAGCAAACACAACAGGCTTTGCGAGACAGCGAGGAACGCTATCAGGCGATCGTGCAAGATCAAGCCGTTTTGATTTGCCACTTTCTTCCCGATGGAACACTGACCTTTGTCAATCCTGCTTACTGTCGCTACTTTGGGACGACTGCCGAAACCTTGCTCGGGCAGAATTTTTTGCACCTGATCCCCGAAGGTGCTCGTGAGCAGATTCAGCAACAGATTGATGTACTCAATACATTAACTCCAGATCGTCCGACTCTGATTCAAGAACATTTAGTTTGCAGATCGAACGGGGAGATAGGCTGGCAGCAGTGGACAAATCGCGCCATTTTCAATTCAGCAGATCAAATCATCGAATTTCAAGCCGCAGGACGAGATATCAGCGAGCAAAAAGCGACTGAATTGTCCTTGCAGCAAGCAACCGAACGCTTTGAGCTTGCCGTCATGGCGACCAATGGTTTGATTTACGATTGGAATTTCAAAAATAATACCGTTTACCGTTCACGAGGCTTGATGGATCTGTGTGGCTATTGTCCTGAAGAAGTCGATCCTTCGCTGCAATGGTGGTGGCAACAAATCCATCCTGAAGACCTGGCTCGATTTGATTTCAGTAACTTAAATGAGCACTTAGAAAGCCTCGATCGCTATTGTGCAGAATATCGAGTGCGCCATCGCAACGGGCATTATCTGTGGGTTGAAGATCGGGGTTTAGTCGTCAAAGACATCACAGGTCAACCGATCCGCATTGTAGGAAGTACGATTGATATTAGTAATCGTAAGCAAACCGAAGCAGACTTGCGAGAGAGCGAAGCTCGACTCAAACGATTGGTTGATTTGAATCTAATCGGCATTGAATTCTGGGATGCAGATGGAACAGTTTTAGATGCGAATGATGCTTTTCTCAATTTAGTTGGCTACACGCGTGAAGACTTACATGCTGGGAAAGTAAACTGGAGAGCTTTGACCCCGCCAGAACAGATCCAGCTTAGCGATGCGTCGATCGAGAAAATGCGCCAGCAAACCTCGGACACCTTAGAGAAAGAATACATTCGCAAAGATGGTAGCCGCATTAGTGTGCTTTTGGGGGGGGTGATGTTTGAAGGATCACACCATCGCGGCATTAGCTTTGTGGTCGATTTAACCGAACAAAAACAGCTCCAGCGCGAGCGAGAAATGTTACTTGCCGAAGCTCAGAACGCTCGTGCTGCGGCTGAACTGGCAAATCGAACCAAAGATGAGTTTCTCGCGATCGTCTCTCACGAACTGCGATCGCCCCTGAATGCGATTCTGGGCTGGACAAAACTGCTGCGTTCTCGTCAGTTTGATTCTGCGAGAGTTGAACAAGCGTTAGAAACGATCGAGCGCAATACGCAAGCTCAAGTCAAGTTAATCGAAGATTTGCTCGATGTGTCTCGCATTCTGCGCGGTCAACTCCGCTTAGATTGTGTGCCCATACATTTAGCCCCAATTATCACAGTTGTCGTTGCAAACGGACAGCTTGCAGCAACCACAAAGCAAATTCGACTCTGTTCGACCATTGAGCCAGAAGTCGGACGGATTTTAGGAGATGCCAATCGGCTGCAGCAAATCCTGACAAATATCGTGACGAATGCGATTAAATTTACCCCCAACGGCGGACATGTTACCGTCTCGTTAGAGCAGGTCGGCAATGCTGCTGCCATCAGTGTAACCGACACAGGACAAGGCATCAGTGCTGATTTTTTGCCGTATATCTTTGAGCGATTTCGACAAGTGGAAAATAGCACCACCCGATCGAAAGATGGATTAGGGCTAGGACTTGCAATTGTGCGGCATTTAGTTGAATTGCATGGCGGAACCGTTCAGGTTGAGAGTCCGGGGCTAAATCAAGGTGCAACGTTTACAGTCAGGTTTCCACTGATTGATCAGGTTGCTCAACCGACCTCGATTGAGCCGAATCCTACGATCGCAGACTTGAGCAAGGTCAAGATCCTCATTGTCGATGATGTCCTTGATACTTGTGACTATCTTCAGTTTGTCCTGAGTGATTTTGGAGCAACCGTTGCCATCGCCCATTCTGCGGCACAAGCGTATGGGATGTTTCAACAGTTTGTGCCAGATGTACTGCTGAGTGATATTGGTATGCCAGAGGAAGATGGGTATTCGTTGTTGCAGCGAATTCGACAATTACCACAAGGTCAATCTGTCAAAGCGATTGCGCTCACTGCTTTTGCTAAGCCCGAAGACTGCGATCGCGCCTTGGGGTCTGGATTCCAAGTCCATTTAGCGAAGCCTGTAGAACCCGATGACTTGATTAATGCGATCGTGAAGGTATTCAATCATGCCTGAGTCGTTGCAAGTTGGTTGACGGTTTGAATCAGTTCGTCAGGATTCAGAGGCTTGACTAAATGCCGTTGAAATCCAGCCAGAATCGCTTGTTGCTGAGTCGCTTCAGAGGCATAAGCCGTCAGTGCGATCGCGGGAATCAATCGCGCGGCATCCGAGCGCGCTCGTACCGATTCAATCAATTCAAATCCATCCGCACTCGGCATACTGAGATCCGTCACAATCAAGTCGAATCGAGCACGATTCAGTGCAGTCATTGCCTCTGACACAGAATCGACAGCCGTGACGGTCGCACCACAACTTTCCAAGAGAAACTTTAGGAAATCCAGCCCATCCTGCTCATCATCCACAGCTAAAATATGCAGTCCAGCCAGGCTAGGTAACTCATCACCTTTGAAGTCGGTTGGGTGTAAATGAGCCTGAAATCGAGGCTCAGCGATCGGCAGCTTGATAATAAACACTGAGCCTTGCCCCGCCCCGCCACTGTGCACTTCAATCGTTCCGCCATGCAGTTCAACTAAATGCCGAGTAATTGCTAATCCGAGTCCTAGCCCGCCAATTTTGCGCGTACTAGAAGCATCTTCTTGCCGAAACGACTCGAACACATAAGGCAGAAAGTCTGAGGTGATGCCTCTACCCGTATCTTGAACAGATAAAACTGCAAAATTTTCTGCATCGCTTAAGGAAATCTCAATCTGTCCTGCTTCAGGTGTAAATTTAATCGCGTTCGTGAGCAAATTCCACACGACTTGCTGCAAGCGAGTCGCATCACCCCGAATCATCATCGAAGCCTCAGCATCAAACTGCAGTTTAATTCTTTTGTTATCTGCCATCAAACGAACCGTATCGAGCGCAGAATGCACCACAGCGATGAGATCAATGATCCCCCACTTGAGGCTTAATTTGCCGCGCAGAATGCGAGACACATCGAGCAAATCATCGATCAATTGCACTTGCAACGCTGCATTTCTAAAGATCGTATTGAGCGCGCGTTGAGCGACCTCGCCTGAAAGCTTGCCTTCACAGAGCAGTTTCGACCAGCCTAAAATCGGGTTAAGCGGGGTACGGAGTTCATGAGAGACGATCGCCAGAAACTCGTCTTTAACGCGATTAGCAACTTCAGCGCTTTCTTGAGCGAGTTTGCGGTTCTCAGCTTCAGCTAAAGCGCGATCGCGCATTTGACGATACTCTTGCACCTGAAAGGTCAAATCGGTGACATCTTGAATCGACAGCATTGCATAAAATCCGTCTCCTTGAGTCGCGGGAATCGAAGTCACGGTGGTATGTTGAATCCGCTGTCTGCCATCCGAGAACGCAGTTGGAATGATGTATTTGTGAAGCTGTGAGGAGAAAATTGTCGGTGGTCCTCCCTCAAAAATCGGAGCGAGGCGATTGGTATAAAGCGATTGACGAAAGTGAGGAAAAAAGTCACAAATCGCTTGCCCCTCAATCCGCTTGCGCCCAATCTGCGTCCATTCTTCTAGCGCACTGTTCCAAAATACGACTTGATAGTCCGATCGGAGCACACAAATCCCGAGTGGCATTTGATCGAGCAGACTAAAGCGATCGTCGAGGTAGGACATGAGATCAAACGGCTCCTTTTTCTGAAGATTGCGAGATTAGCGCAAGTTCTCGATCGATACACGCTAGTAGCTCACTAAAAGAAGTCATCTCAAAAATTAAAATAATCTCACCCACAATTTCAAGCTGTTTAATCTCAAATCGAGCCTGTGCAAGCAAAAAAATGGTATCAACTTTGAAGAGATGGTTCGACAGTAACAAGTGCTCCATCGTGTCTTCATGGTAAGACGGGAGAGCATAGCTCATATGCTCACTGAGTAAGTTACTAATCGATCCGAGAATGCCATTGATGACAATATTGCCTACTTCGGTCAGAGTGCCAATCTTGACACCATCGAGGTCTGGAGAATCTCGGTCTTCGCCAGTCAGGAGTGCGACTAGGGCTGAAGCACTTTCGGTCGGAAAGAGCAGTTCGGCACTCCCACTAAAGCTACCACTAAAGCCTAATCTCACTGCAGAAAAGTGATGCGGATCGAGTCGTTGGGCGAGCTTTTGCTTAAGAGCTGCACCCTCAAACATCTGGAGCATCGGAACACAGAGCTGAATCGGAGTATCCAGCATTTCATTGAGCATTCCAGCCGCCCGCCCGATGCCAATATTAATGAATTCTTGCAAAGCATCTAACTGCTTCTCAGTGATTAAAGTCATTCATTGCTCCTCAGCACTGCAAAAGTTGTTGAACCGTCTGGCGAACTTCAGCTTCTTTTGCGGGTTTATTCAGAAATGCTGCGGCTCCAAGTTCGAGTCCACGCTGCCGAGAAGAATCTTGAATGTCTGCACTGACGATCGCGACCGGAATCGCACAGCCCTCTTCCCGAAGCTTCTGTAAAAATTGAAACCCATCAATGTTGGGCATCAGTAAATCGACGAAAATACAGTCCGGTTGATGCTGACTCACCATCTCTAGTGCTTCTTGTCCATTGGTTGCTTCTAGAACCGTGCAACCTTCTGCCTCGACGTATTTCCGCAGCATTCGGCGCGAAAAGGCTGCATCATCCACAATTAACACTGATACCAAATTCGATGTATCCACAGTCTACTTATGCCTCTTGGAAGGAGATAATTCAGCAAATATTTACAATTCTAATTTTTCTATAGAATGCTGCTCTGCACAGAGCAGCTCTAAGACATCAACATCTGTTTCACGCAGCCATGACAAAATCGTTGTGTGGTGAATGTTCGTAACTTGTTCAATGCTACGAGCACTCATGCCCTGAAAATACATCCGAATGCAAAAGTGCTTCACCTCCTCTGAGTATCGCATCTGCTTGTAAGTCTCAAGAAATTGCCGTCCACAGTCCTTGCATTTGTAGCACTGGATCTGACTGCGGTATCCATTGCGCTGTAACTGATGCGAACCACAGTTTGGGCATTCCATGGCGATGCTTTCAAATGAAAATATCATTAGTGTTCAGCGTTGTCTACTGCTTAAACATCTATCTTAAGATAGATCCTGACAGATAAGGATGCTGCTTAGGATGTTGAAGGATAAAGCTGGAGTACGCTTGAAAATATGGAGTCTCTACATGAAATCGATGCAGAGGATTTAGCAGCTTTTCTGGTTGAGAGTTACGAGATTTTGAACCAGTTTGAGCAAGATGTTTTGGACTTAGAACGGCATGCGCTTGATCCGGATCGCCTCAATCGGCTCTATCGTGCCCTCCATACAATTAAAGGCAATTGTGGTTTTTTGCCTTTACCGACGCTTGCCGCGATCGCTCATGCTGGAGAAACGCTTTTAGAAGGAATTCGCACCGCCGAGTTTAAAGTGACACCTGGTGTAGCAACCGTTTTACTTGACTTAACCGATACCATTCGGCAACTGCTTAAAACGATTGAAACGACTAAAACCGAAGGAACCGCAGACTATTCGCGTTTCATCACCAAGCTGACAGTACTCTATAGCTCAGAGCACCAGGCTGCAACTCGTTCAGGAGTGCTAGAAGATTCGGACTCAACAAGCTTAACTACGCTTGATTCAACGATTCGCGTGCAGGTTGACTTGCTGGATCAGGTCATGAATCTCGTTGGGGAACTCGTTATTGCCCGGAATCGAGTGCTACAGCTGACTACGGATAGCAGTGATGTAGCCTTGATGGCTACGTGCCGACAGATTGATTTGATTACCAATGAACTGCAAGATAGTATCATGCGGGCGCGAATGCAGCCAATTAATACGCTTTGGCGCAATTTACCTCGATTAGTGCGAGAGCTAGAGATCGCCTGTGGTAAAGAAATTGCACTCGAACTCGAAGGCAGTGAAACGGAACTCGATCGCAATATCATTGCCGCGATTAAAGATCCACTGATGCATCTCGTTCGCAATTGTATTGATCATGGGATTGAGCCACCGGAGGTGAGAGTTGCAGCCGGGAAATCAGCTCAAGGATCGTTAAAGCTGAGAGTTTCGCAAGAAAATGGGAAAGTGATCCTAGAAATTCGAGAGGATGGGGCTGGAATTGATCCGGCTCAACTGAAAGCGCGATCGCAGCAGCTTGGACTGATTAGTGCAGCGCAAGCCGAATCGATGCGCGATCGCGAAGCGCTCGATCTGATTTTTATTCCTGGATTCTCGACCCTCAATGAAGCGACTCATCTCTCAGGTCGTGGCGTTGGTATGGATGTTGTGCGGCGGAACATTGAATCCGTCAATGGTTCGATTGAAGTTGAAAGCCAGGTCGGGCAAGGAACTACCTTTCGCCTGAACATTCCGCTTACTCTAGCGATCATTCCGACCTTGCTTGTGAAAAGTGGCGGGGAACGATTTGCAATTCCTCAGTCGAGTGTCCAAGAACTGATTCGGATCGAAGGACGCGATCGCATCGATCAGCAGATTGAAACCTTATTCGATGCGCCCGTTTATCGACTCCGAGGACACATTCTTCCCTTGGTCAATCTGGCTACTGTGCTCCAGCTTCCGATGTCTTCGAGTGATCTGCTTTACTTTGTTGTCATTGACGCAGAGAGCTATCGATTTGGGCTGATTGTCGATCAAATCGAAGATACCCAAGAGATTGTCGTAAAGCCACTGAGCAAACAGATAAAGTCGCTAGAAGTATTTGCAGGTGCGACAGTGTTAGGAGATGGCAGTGCAGCATTGATTCTGGATGCAGTCGGAGTGGCACGATATGCAGGAATTCAGCCCTCATTCAACCAGATCATTGCTGCTGAACCAACCCCGGAAAATCGGCAATTGATCTTGATTGTTCTAGGGCATCACAATACTCGGATGGGCATTGTTCTCGCTCAGTCAACTCGGCTTGAAATGATTGCTAGCCAAAAGATCGAAAAAGTCGGAGAACAATATTTGATGCAGTATCGAGATCGCGTTGTAGCGCTCATTGATCTGCAAGCTGTGTTGAGCCGAATTCCTCGATCGAGCCATGAATTCGAGGAATCTATTGCGGTCGTTGTCATCGAGCGTGAACACAATCAGGTGATTGGATTGATTGTGGATCAGATTCTCGACATTGTAGAAGAATCGCTCACGGTGACTGGAGCAGCGATTCGTCCGGGTTCGTCCTGCTATGCCAGTGTGCAAGGTCAAATTACTGAGATGTTAGATTTAGATGCGATCGTCAAGCTAGCAAATCCCTACCTCGTCTCTGACGAGAGCTGGAGGTAAACTGTAGTGACTCAACAGATCTGCACCTTCTATCTCAATGGTTCTTACTTTGGCATTGAAATTGAGGATGTTCAAGAAATTATTTGTCAACCCTCACTCACCCGAATTCCCCTCGCACCGCCGGAGATTTGCGGATTGATGAATCTCCGTGGGCAAATCATCCCAGTCGTTGATTTAGCTTGTCGTTTAGCCCTGAGATCGACACCCTGCGTCAGAAGCGATGAAACCATCTACAACATCATTGTTCATACGATCGAGGATACGGTCAGTTTCGTTGTGGATGACATTGGAGATGTGCTGCACTGTTCGAGCAGCACATTTGATCCACCTCCGAGTAATTTGAATCCTCAGATGCGAACTTTTCTAAAAGGAGCATACAAACTTGAGCAAGATTTTTTACTCGTTCTCAATACTGCAAAGATTTTAGATTAGGAGAGAGCAATGGTTTCTAACTCATCACAAAAGCAAGATTCGATAGTTGCAATGAAAGCAACACTGCTCGCAGCAATGCAGGCAGTCAATGCAGGCGATCTTTCAGTCCGGCTTGATGAAAGTAACGGACTTGAGGAGATTGCTCAAGAATTTAATCAATGGGTCAGCCATCATCAGCACTCTGCTCAAGGCATGAGTGAAGTAGAACGAGTCCTCAGCGCGATCGCACAAGGAAACCTGAATGCAAGAATTGCGCTAGAAATTGAGGAGCAACCACTTGCAGGCGAAGTGCTGCAAGTGGCAACACAGGTCAATGCCATAGCAGATCAACTCCAGTTAGTCGCAAGTGAAGTCACCCGTGTTACCCGCGAAATTGGAACACAAGGCAAGCTCGACTCAGTTGCAACCGTCAAAGATGTATCCGGAGACTGGCAAGCCCTGATTGAGAGCGTCAATCAGATGTCGAGTCAAGTCAACGAGCAGATTCGCAGTATTGCTCACATTTCGCGTGCAGTTGCTCAAGGAGACTTCGCAAACCAAATTACAGCAGAAAATGTCGGAGAGTTTCGGGTGCTCACTGATGATATCAATCAAATGATTCAGAACCTGCGGGACTCATTAGGTGAAATTGGAGAAATTTCGGCAACCGTTGCAAGCGCATCAGAAGAATTAACAGCCGTGAGCCGAGAAATGACAAGTAACGCCGGACAAACTTCTGAACAAGCGACTTCTGCGTCTGTCTCAGCAGAACAAGTCAGCCAGAACGCTGCCACCGTTGCGACCGCGATCGAAGAAATGAACCTGAGCATTCGCGAAATTGCTAAAAATGCAGCAGCAGGGGCACAGGTCGCGATGGATGCAGTAAAAACCTCGGATCAGACGAATGCCACGATTACGAAACTCGGTCAAAGCAGTGTTGAAATTGGTAAGGTGATCAAAGTCATTACCTCGATCGCCCAGCAAACGAATCTTCTCGCCTTGAATGCCACAATTGAAGCAGCACGAGCAGGCGATGCAGGTCGAGGATTTGCCGTTGTTGCCAGCGAAGTGAAAGAATTAGCGAAACAAACTGCTCATGCAACAGAAGATATCAGCCAGCGAATTGAAGCGATTCAGACCGATACAAAAGGTGCAGTCGAAGCAATTACTCAGATTACCGCAGTCATTAATCAAATTAATGATATTCAAAATACGATCGCGAGTTCTGTAGAAGAACAAACAGCAACGACGAATGAAATTGCTCGCAATGTTACAGAAGCCGCACAGGGAAGCTCTGATATTGCGAAAAATATTGGGGTTTTGGCAGACAATGCTCAAATGACAACCACTGGAGCAGACAACACAGCCCAAGCAGCAACGGAACTAGCACGAATGGCAGTCAACCTGAAAAACATTGTTCAGCAGTTTCGAGGTCTAAGCAGTTGAACATTTCTAGGGAAGAGAATTTGCGACAATACAGGCTCACTCAACTGTCAGTTGTGCTCTTAGAAAGCATCTGAAAGCAGGTTATAGTCAACATCAAATCGGCACTGCCCTTTATCCTGTGAGCATGATGCAAAAAATTCGAGTTTTGATTGTGGATGATGCGGTCATGGTGCGAAGCCGTTTGAGTAAAATCTTAGCGACCGATCCGCACATCGAAGTCGTAGGAGTTGCAGCAACAGGACGAATTGCTCTTGCAAAACTGCCACAGCTTAAGCCCGACGTGATCATTCTCGATATAGAAATGCCTGATCTCAATGGGCTACAAACTTTAAGTCATATCCGCGACCTTGATCCAAAGCTCCCTGTGATTATGTTTAGTGCAATGACTCTCAAAGGAGCATCTATTACGTTAGACGCACTCGCTTTGGGAGCCTCAGACTATGTGACAAAGCCAGACCACATGCTCAATACAGGAGATGTCACTCAATATCTAGAAGCAACTCTAATTCCAAAAATCAAAGTCTTAAGCCGCAGAGAAAGCACGAAACCTCCGATCGCATCTTCCCTACCTGCGGTTTCTACGCCCTCAACTAGAACTCATGCCCTCGCTGAGGTTGTCGCGATCGGAGTTTCAACGGGCGGACCGAATGCACTCGCTCGGATACTTTCAACCTTACCTGCTGATTTTCCAGTTCCCATCCTGATTGTGCAACATATGCCACCCATGTTTACAAAGCTACTCGCCGAACGACTGACGGCAAAATGCCCTTTGTCTGTGCGCGAAGCAACGATGGGCGCATGTTTGAAGCCCGGCACGATTTGGATTGCACCCGGAGATTATCATCTGAGCGTGCAACACACTCGATCAGGGATGCAGCTTGTCTTGGATCAAACTCCGCCTCGCAATTCTTGCCGTCCGTCGGTCGATGTTTTATTTGCATCCGTCGCAGAGACTTATGGCGATCGTGCTTTAGGTGTCGTTTTAACAGGCATGGGACAAGATGGGCTACAAGGTTGCTACAAAATTCGCGCATCGCATGGGCAAATCTTGGCTCAAGATGAAGCGAGCAGTGTGGTTTGGGGAATGCCGAAATTTGTAGTGAATGCAGGACTTGCAGATGCAGTGTTCGCGATCGATGACATGATGCCCGAGATTTTACGCCGGGTCAGTCGCGCGTCCAACTCGATGCGGAGCACCCCCTAATGCCCAATTCTTCGTTTGATTTTGAGTATCTTCGTCATTTGGTGCGAGAGCAGTCTGGAGTTGTACTAGAGCCACACAAAGACTATCTCGCTACCTTATATCTGAGTGAACTTGCGACTCAAGCTGGATTTGCATCTCTCTCGCCATTCGTTGAATATCTGAAGACAAGTCCTTTGAGTCATGTGCATCATCAAGCTATCGAAGCTTTAGTGATCCATGAAACGTCTTTTTTTCGCGATCGCTATCCTTTTGAAGCACTGCAATCTTGTGTGCTTCCGGCGCTGATTGCAGCGCGAGCCATGCAGAAAACAATTCATATTTGGTGCGCAGCTTGCTCAACCGGGCAGGAACCCTATAGCGTTGCGATGTTGATTCGAGAAAATTTTCCAGAACTTTCCACTTGGACAGTTCGGATTATTGCGAGTGATTTTTCTCAGCAGGCTTTGGATCGAGCCGAGCAGGGACGGTATAGCAGTTTAGAGGTCGAGCGAGGATTAACGCCTAAGTTGCGCGATCGCTATTTCTATAAGACTGAGCAATCTTGGCAAATCATTCATGAAATTCAACAGATGGTTGAGTTTCGCCCCCTGAACCTGATTCAATCTTGGAGCGTCCTGCCAAAAATGGATGTTATTTTTCTCAGAAATGTTCTGATTTACTTTGATGTTGAGACCAAGCGATCGATTTTGAACAAAGTTCAGACCTATTTACAGCAGGATGGCTACTTGTTTCTAGGCGGCGGCGAAACTACTTTTCACTTGGATTCTCGATTTGAAGCAGTTCAAGGTAAAACGAGTCTGTACCATCGTCTCCGAAGTGCATGAGCCGTACTCTGCTTTTATCTTTTCTGTCTATCTGTGATCCAACAAAGCAGCACGGGGACTGTATCTTGGTAAACGTACTGTAACAGTTGCTCCTTGCCCAATGCCAGGGCTTTCTATCGTAACCGTGCCGTGATGTAATTCAACGAGATTTTTGACGATCGCTAGTCCCAAGCCTAAACCATCTTTCGACCCCATATTCTGCTGACCTTGCTTAAAGCGCTCAAAAATTTGCGGCAAGATCTCAGGCGCAATGCCCTTTCCCGTATCCTGAACTTGCAGCATCACTTCAGACTCGATCGCAGATAGAGAAATCTCGACTCGTCCCCCCGCAGGTGTGAATTTAATTGCATTTGTCATCAAGTTAACGACAATCTGCTGAAGACGATGAAAGTCCCCTGCAATGTGTGGTACAGCAGCGAAGTGCATTTCGATCTGAATCGGCTTAGCCTCGGTCATGGGGCGAACGACATCTAAAGCCGATTCAATCACTTCGATCAAATTCACAGCCGCAATTTGCAGATGCAATGTTCCTCGAACCATGCGAGAAATATCGAGCAAATCTTCGACGAGTTGCACTTGTGCTTGAGTATTGCGCCAGATTGTATCAAGCGCTTTTGCCATTGTTGCTTCATCGAGCTTGCGAGTTTGTAAAAGCTTTGCCCAGCCTGCGATCGAGTTAAGAGGCGATCGCAGTTCATGAGCAACGACGGCGACAAAATCATCTTTACTTCGATTCGCTGCTTCAGCTTCTTCCCGCGCGGCTTGCGCTTCCATCAACAGTCGAGTTCGATCTGCCTCAATCTGCTTGAGGTCATGAATATCGGTTGCTGTTCCAAACCATTTGATGATTTTCCCCTGAGCATTTTTCAACGGTGTCGCTTGATGCAAATGCCAGCGATAAATGCCGTCTACTCGTTGTATCCGCCCTTCGGCTTGATAAGAGTTGCCTTCTTGCTGTGCCTGTTGCCAGGCTTGAGTGAGAATAGGAACATCTTCAGGATGAACGATCTGCTGCCAGCCATCGGTTTGAGCTTGCTGTAGCGTCAATCCAGTGAACTCCGTCCAGCGTTGATTCACATCGAGCATCACGCCCTCCGCAGTTGCAATCCAAACTAACTGCGGAATCAGACCGGATAGATACCGATAGCGTTCTTCGCTTTGGCGTAGTGTTTCTTCAACTTGTTGGCGTTCGGCTTGGTGCTGTTTCGCTTGAGTCACATCGATCGCTGCCAAAATTGCATAATCTGGGCGAGGCGTTTGACCCGAACGATCGAAGAAGATTTGTTTTCGCACACTTAGCCAACGCACCGCGCCATCTCGCCCCCGAATCCGATATTCATGAGCAAACCAACCAGCTCCAGCAGGATGCATCGCTTGTGCAATCAGGCGAGCCAGTTCATCGCGATCGTCAGGATGAACGTTCGCATGAAAGCGATCGCGGGTGACGGTTAAATCTGTAATCTCAATTCCATAGAGAACTGCCGCTTCGGGAGAAAGCGTGACTGTATTCGAGACATAATCAAATCGAGCCAAGGCAACGCCCGCGACTTTGATACCGAGTTGTAATTGTTGCTCTGATTCTTGAAGCTGGTGCTGATGATATTTGAGATCGTTTTCGTACCGCAGTTGCTCAGATTCCGCCTGTTGCAGTTGTAATCGTAATCGAGCACTCTCGATCGCGCTTCGTATCGTCACCTGCAAGAGTTCTGGTGTGAGATAATGTTTTACTAGGTAATCTTCTGCTCCTCGCTTCATCGCTTGTACTGCAAGTCTTTCATCTCCTCCATCTGTAATCATCACCATCGGTGGGCTTCCATCCTTACTCTGCGCGTGCAGTACTTGAATCATCTCAAGACCATTCCCATCGGGTAGCACATACTCTAAGAGAATCACATCGATCGCTTGGGTTCGACATACTTCTAATGCCTCTGCGATCGATTCAGCTTCCAACAAGCGATAGGCGTACTCCGAATCCGACATCAAATACTGCCGATATCTCTCTCGATCCGGCAGGCAATCTCCAATGAGAAGCAGCGTTTGAGTAGAACAGGTCATACGATCGATAAAATTGACAATGCGACGATAATCTGGGTTATCAATGCTACTCAGGCTCAGAGTGATGCGTTGAGGTAGGACTGATTGTCTTCACACAAACTCTCTAGAGAATGACCACTCCTCTTAACGATGAGAATACTCCTGAAGGGAGAGAAGTGAGAAATGTCAAAGGAATGTTCAAAAGATTAGTTTGAGAAGTAATAGAGTTTATCCGTTATTTTTGATTTTTGAAAGCCCAAACACATTTGTATCGCATCAGTGCGAAGTTCTATCGTAGGAATGAAGGCGATTTGACGACAACCTCTACGCTGTGAATAGGCTAATTTTTTAGTTAAAACTTTCCGATCTAAACATAAGGGAACAATTATGCATAAACCATTTCAGTGGGGTTGGCTCAGTAGCGCGATCGTATGGATTGGACTGCTATGGCTCAGCTTCCCAGCACAAGCGGCTCCCTTCGGAAATTTAGATGACAACTTTGTGATGAATGCTGTCGATCGCGCGGAAAATGCGGTCGTGCAGGTCAATGTCTCTCGAACTTTAGGGGGTGAAGTTCCCACAGCATTACGTCCATTTTTAGGAAATCCGCAAGCAGCGCCAGGCCGGGTATTGCGCGGGTTAGGTTCGGGATTTGTGATCAACAAAGTCGGGCAAATCCTTACCAATGCCCATGTTGTAGATAGCGCAGATACCGTCACCGTGACATTTCAAGATGGGCGCGTTTTAGAAGGCAAAGTGCTCGGAAAAGACCCCGTCACAGATGTTGCTGTGATTAAAGTAGAAACTGATAATTTGCCCACAGTGACATTAGGTGATTCGGATCAAGTGCGGCAAGGACAGTGGGCGATCTCAATTGGGAATCCGCTCGGGCTCCAAGAAACCGTGACCGTCGGTGTGATTAGTGGAACAGAGCGATCGAGTGTCGATATTGGTGTTCCAGATAAACGTGTCGGCTTTTTGCAAACAGATGCAGCCATCAATCCGGGTAATTCTGGCGGCCCATTGCTCAATGCTCAAGGCGAAGTTATTGGGATCAATACAGCTATCATTCAGGGCACACAAGGATTAGGCTTTGCGATCCCAATTAACACAGCCAAAACAATTGCAGAACAATTAATCGCAACAGGAGCAGCAACGCATCCTTACATCGGAGTGCAATTAGTCGCGCTAGATCCGAATGTCAAGAACTATGTCAATCAGTTACCGAATAGCCGTCTAAAAGTTGAGCAAGATCAAGGGATCTTAGTCGTGCAAGTTGGTCAAGGAACACCTGCTGCAAAAGCTGGACTCCGTGCCGGAGACGTGATTGAAATGATTAACGATCAGCCTGTTCAACAAGTCAAAATGATTCAACAACAGGTCGATGAAGCCGGAATTCATGGCAGATTAAATGTCCAAGTCAGACGAAAAGATCGCACCGTTGCGATCGCGATCTCACCTGAACAAATGCCAACGATGGAACCTCGGTAATCGGTTTTATCGCAGTCCTCAAAGGGTTGCAAGTTGGGAGAATGGGGGCAACAGAAGTTTGCTGTTAAATTCTTCATATTCAGTAATAATTGGTTCATAATAGAAGAACTTCGCTCCCGTTCTTTTTTCTTGCTTACCATAAGCTAGGAGTTCCGTTGTGAGTCTGAAACCGCTGATGAAACCTGGTGGTGCGCGCGTGGTGTTGATTGGGTCTGCGATCGCACTCGCTTTAACTGGCTTTGGCATTTTCTCTTATTCAATTTTTCGTCCCACATCGCAATCGTCTGCTAGCCCATCCCAGCAAGAACAATCCTCTCAACCCGATGCAGTCAGCGCACTAGGACGATTAGAACCAGAAGGCGGTGTGATTAAAGTTTCGGCTCCGAGTGCGTCTGCTGCGGGCGGATTTGGCGGATCGCGAATTGAACGAGTTTTAGTCAAAGAAGGCGCAAACGTTAAAGCAAATCAGCCCTTAGCTGTTCTCGATACTTACCAATCGCTGTTAGCCACTGCCATGCAGGCAGAAGCACAAGTCAAAGAAGCTGAATCGAGATTGGCACAAGTGCAAGCCGGAGCAAAACGAGGCGATATCAACGCTCAACGGGCAACTGTACTGCGCGCACAGGCAGAATTGCCGAAAGCAGAAGCAGAGTATGCGCGAGTCGATGCAGAATTTCAGAAAGCAAAGTGGGATTACGATCGCTTTTCGACACTCTTCAAAGAAGGAGCCGTGAACGAATCAGAGGTGAGAAATCGTAAGCTGGCTCTGGACACCACAGAAAAACAGCGACAACAAGCTTCCGCAGCGGTCGCACAAGCACAGCTTGAGTTTGAAGGGGCAAAGCAAACGTTAGAAAGTGTTGCCGAAGTGCGCCCAACCGATGTACAGCAAGCAGCAGCAGGCGTACAGGTTGCGATGGCAAACTTTCAGCGAGCAAAAGCAGATTTAGATAAAGCGATCGTCCGTGCGCCTGCTGAAGGTCAAGTCTTGAAAATTCATAGCGATCCAGGCGAAGTTGTTGGAAATGAAGGAGTCATGGATCTCGGTCGCACCAATCAGATGTATGTTGTTGCTGAAATCGATGAGAATTTTATCCGTCGAGTAAAACCGGGACAACGTGCGAAAATCACAGGGTTTGCTTTTCCGGGAGAACTCACTGGAACCGTCGATCGCGTTGGCTTACAAGTGCGTAAGAACGAAGTTTTGAACACTGATCCGGTCGATAAAACCGATACGCGAGTCGTAGAAGTCAAAATTCGCCTAGACAACAGTGAACCCGTTGCAGGATTGACGAACTTGCAAGTGAAAGTTGTGATCGAACCATAGGGGGAGCGGTTAATGTTTGCAATTCCTCTAGCTTGGTTACAACTTAAGCGCGAGAAAATTCGGTTGCTTGTTGCATTAGCTGGAATTGGCTTTGCCGTCATTCTGATGTTTCTGCAATTGGGATTTCAGGATGCCTTATTTGATAGCGCTGTCACACTACATCAGAACATTGAAGGCGATATTTTCTTGGTCAGTCCACAATCGACTTCCTTGATTGCCATGAAAAGCTTTCCAGAGCGGCGGCTCTATCAGTCGTTAGGCTTTGCCGGAGTGAAGTCGATTAGTCCGATTTACATTGGGTTTGGAATTTGGAAGAATCCGTATTGGCAGGGTCTACCGACCCCTCAGACGCGCAGTATTTTGGTGCTTGGAACGAATCCAGGAGATACGTTATTTTCAGTTCCAGGCGTAGAAGAGAATCGATCGAAGATTCGTCTGACTGATGTCGTGCTATTTGATAGTGCGTCTCGTCCTGAGTTTGGGCCGATTCCAGAAAAACTTCAGTCGCTCAGCCCATCTGATCCACCGATTCGGACTGAAGTTGAAAGTCGGCAGATTGAGATTGGAGGCTTATTTCGACTGGGGGCTTCCTTTGGCGCAGATGGCAACTTAATGACAAGCGATCTCACTTTCCATCGCATTTTTCCGAGCCGTGATCCGAGACAGATTGATATCGGGGTAATTAAGCTCGAACCAGGAGCAGACTTGTATGCAAGTTTAGAACGGTTCAAGAATTTACCAGGAGAACGCCGAATTGACCCGAAAAAACAAGACAATCGCGAGGATTTTGTCATTGGTGATGTGCGTGTGATGTCGAAAGCAGCATTTATCGCTTTTGAGATGAACTACTGGAAAGACAGTACTGCGATCGGGTTTATTTTTACCTTGGGAACTGCGATCGGATTTATTGTCGGAACAGTGATTGTTTACCAAATTCTCTATACGGATGTCGCAGATCATTTAGCTGAATATGCCACGCTCAAAGCAATGGGCTATAAGAATCGCTATCTGTTATCTGTTGTGTTTCAAGAAGCAATCATCTTATCGGTCATGGGATATATCCCTGGCTATGTTCTCTGCATTGGCTTATACCATTTAACTCGCAATGCAACTTCATTACCGCTCGCGATGACGCTCTCAAGAGGAATCTTTGTCTTGGGTCTGACCATCTTAATGTGTGTGATCTCTGGCGCGATCGCGGTTCGTAAAGTCCAACAAGCTGATCCGGCTGACATTTTTTAACCTGATATTTTCCAACTATGGCAAGCGATTCCATCATCAAGATTCAAAACGTCAATCACTACTATGGTTCTGGACGATTACGGAAGCAGGTTTTATTTGATGTCACAGCCTCGATCGAGCCTGGCGAAGTTGTGATTATGACCGGGCCATCTGGTTCTGGAAAGACAACGCTTCTCACTTTAATTGGAGCATTACGATCGACTCAAGAAGGCAGTATGCAAGTCTTAGGAGAAGAATTGAGAGATGCACCTGAAAGTAAACTGGTTGAGCTACGGCGCAACATTGGCTATATCTTTCAAGCCCACAATTTGCTGAATTCTTTGACCGCTCGACAGAATGTCCAGATGTCGATCGAGCTGCATACGGATATTCCAAAAGTCAAAGCCTATTCGATGGCAGAGTCGATGTTAGCGGCAGTTGGACTTGGAGAGTGGATCAATCAATATCCTCATGAGCTTTCGGGAGGACAAAAGCAAAGAGTTGCGATCGCCAGAGCTTTAGTGTGTAATCCAAAAATTGTTCTAGCAGACGAACCCACTGCGGCACTCGATAAAAAATCAGGTCGAGATGTCGTCGAGATTATGCAAAATCTAGCAAAGCAACAGGGCGCAGCAATTTTGCTAGTGACGCATGATAACCGCATTTTGGATATTGCCGATCGCATTATCAATATGGAAGATGGCCAGCTTTCCTCGATCTCAGTTGCGCCAGTCTGACTGCCCTAAAAATTGTCCAGCGCTCAAAGATAAATTTAAGGATTTCGTCGGTTTTGCTACGATACTTCGCCAGAATCTGAAGTAAACATAATGAAAATGCTATCGTAGTCTCAATTCGATATAAAGCGCTTGTTCTTACAAAATGCCGATAAATCCTCCCCTTAATCATCGCCAGCAGCAAGTTCTCTGGGCAACGGTCAGGCATTATATTGCCACTGCCGAACCTGTCGGATCAGGCGCATTAGTGAAAGAGTTTAATCTCAGCGTTAGTTCTGCGACGATTCGCAATGCGATGGGACACCTGGAAAAAGTTGGGCTATTGTTTCAGCCGCATACTTCAGCAGGTCGTGTGCCTTCGGATTCGGGCTATCGAATTTATGTGGATCAACTGATTCAGCCATCGTCAGCAGTCTCGATGCAATTAGAGCAGATGCTGAGCGATCGCTTAAATTGGGACAAATGGAGCTTTGAGTCTGTTTTAAAAGGGGCAGCACAAATTCTATC
>VFQU01000233.1_pt1 | contig 58677 bp, 48 predicted proteins | sample 3512311 | NCBI WGS metagenome assembly VFQU01 (sample SAMN10412377, study PRJNA504923) | tailings metagenome | isolation source: Relicate 3 Philex TSF3 active mining site | place: Philippines: Tuba, Benguet | collected 2017-08-29 | reverse complement strand
GCTTCGGCAAAAATCAGCGCGCGCACATCATCGACACCGAGCAGCACCGCCGTGGTGGCAAGCGCGCGCAATTGCTTGTCATCCAGCAGCGCCGCGCCGCCCCAACAGCCCTTGGGTGCGGGCGGCAATTCTACCCCCTGCCAGCGGCGCGAGGCGGCCAGATCGCAGCGGAAGGCGCTGCGCTCCATCAGGCTCGCAGGCGGGGCATCATCCGCCTCTACCGAATCATCGAGCATCACCAGCGCCGCCTTGGCATCGTCCAAGGCCTGCACCAGCCGCCCGGCAACGCTGGTATCCATGCGTTCGGCCATCGGGATGATCAGCGCGCCGTTCTGCGCTTCCTCGATGAGTCCTTTCTGCACCACCGGGTGCCCGGCGGCGAGGCTGGCGGCAATATCGATCCCGCCGAGCAGGCGTTCATCATCGACATGGCCCGGCATCCGCCGCAAGGGCAGTTCGCCGCTGAGCGCCTCGATCAAGGCATCGCGCGCTGGCGAAGACCCGCGCAGCACCAGCCCGCCGAACACCTTAGGCGCGAGGCAGAACAGCCGCGCGGCGATCAGGGCATCTCCAAGAGGATCAACGGGCGTATCCGCCTCGATCATCCGAACAGCTCTTCGATGGCGCGGGTGATGCGCGTGGTCGAGCCGGTTTCATCCAGCACATCGCGGCGCAACCGGTGGCGCAAGGCCGAGGGCGCAATCGCGATAAGATGCTCGCGCGTCACCGCCTTGGCCCCTTCGAGCGCGGCATAGGCCCGCGCGGCGCGCATCAGGGTAAGCTCGCCGCGCAGGCCATCCGCGCCGACCGCAAGGCACAGGTTCGCCGCATCCCTCAGCACATCATCGCCCGGCACCAGCTTGGGCAGGCGCGCCTTGCCGCGCGCGATTTTCTTCAAGGTCTTCTCGTCTTCGGCCGCCCAGCGTGCCGCGAAGGCTGCGGGATCGGATTCGTTGGCGGCAACCAGCCGCATGATTGCGATGCGCACTTCGAGATCCTTGGGCGTGCGGACCTCGACCGAAAGGCCAAAACGATCGAGCAGCTGCGGGCGCAATTCGCCCTCTTCGGGATTGCCGCTGCCGATCAGCACGAATTTCGCCGGGTGGCGAACCGACAGCCCTTCACGCTCGACCACGTTCTCGCCCGAGGCCGCGACATCGAGCAGCAGATCGACAAGGTGATCTTCGAGGAGGTTGATCTCGTCGATATAAAGGAACCCGCGATGCGCCTTGGCCAAGAGACCCGGCTCGAACGCCTTTTCGCCCGAGCGCAGCGCGCGTTCGAGATCAAGGCTGCCGATTACCCTGTCTTCGGTTGCGCCCAAAGGCAGATCGACGAAAGGCACCGCGCGCTTTTTGACAGGGCCGGTGCCTGCAACCCCGGGATAGCGCGCGGCTTCTTCTTTCGAGCAGCCATAGGGGCAATTTGCGATTGCCATGATTGGGGGGAGCAAGCTGGCGAGCGCGCGGGCGGCGGTGGATTTGCCCGTCCCCCGGTCGCCGAACACCATCACACCGCCCACCGAAGGGTCGACCGCTGCAATCAGCAGCGCTTGCTTCATCTCGTCCTGACCGACGATTGCTGAGAAAGGGAAACGTGCCATAGGGCCGCACTAATGGCGTGTTCTCAGCCTGCCGACAAGCCCAAGTGACAAGCTGGATTGACACTTTTTTGTAGATGCAGACCTCCCCACCCGCGCCCTGTCCTTTGGCCCAGACCGGCCACCAATAATGCCATCAGGATATGGTGGCGGGGTGGGGAGCCGGGGCGGGAGGTCTGAAACGCAATCAGCGTTTCCCCGTGCGCGCCAGCAGCAGCACCGGGATCAGGCCTGCGGCGAGCAGGATCAGCGCCGGGATTGCAGCTTCGACAAGCCGCTCATCGCTCGCGAGGCGATAGGTGCGGGTGGCGAGCGTTTCGAGGTTGAATGGCCGCAGAATCAGGGTCGCGGGCAATTCGCGCAAGGTGTCGATGAAGACCAGCGCACCCGCTGCGGCAAGGCTGGGGGCAAGCAGCGGGGCATAGATCCGCGCCAGCACACGCGCCGGGCCAGCCCCCAGACTGCGCGCGGCAGCATCGAGATTGGGCGGAATGCGCGATAGCCCGCTGTCGAGCGCGTTATAGGCAACCGTCATGAACCGCACGCAGAGCGCATAGATCAGGATCACACTCGTGCCGGTAAGCAGCAACCCGCCCGAATAGCCCAGCGTGTCGCGGGCAAGTCGGGTGAGGCTCTGGTCGAAGGCGCCCAGCGGGGCAAGCAGGCCGACGGCCAGCAGCGCGCCGGGCAGGGCATAGCCGAGCGTTGCCAGCCGGATCGCGCCCGTTACGGCTGCGCTTTGCGAACGCGCGCGGGCAAAGGCCAGCACAAGGGCAGCGGCCATACAGGCGAGCGCGGCGACTAGACCCAGCTTGAGGCTGCCGGAGAGATAGGCGCCAAGCTCGCGGGTGGCGGCACGCGCTGCCTCGCGCGTTGCCAGCCATGCGAGCCATCCGGCGGGGATCACAAAGCCGAGCAGCACCGGCAGCGCGCAGACGATGGCGGCGAGCGCGCGTCCCATCGGCGAGAGCGCAATCAGCGCCTCGCCGCCACGCGCCGCAAGACCATCGCGGCTGGCGCTGCGCCCGGCACGGGTGCGCGCTTCAAGCACCACCAGTACGGCGACGAATATCAGCATGAACGCCGCCAGCGTGATCGCCGCCGCCTTGTCACCCATCGCCAGCCAGCTGCGGAAAATGCCGGTCGAGAACGTGGCGATCCCGAAATATTCGGCCACCCCGAAATCGGCGAGCACTTCCATCGCGACCAGCGCGAGGCCTCCGGCAATCGCCGGGCGCGCGGTGGGCAGGGCAACTTGCCAGAAGGCGCGGCGCGGGCTGGCGCCAAGGCTGCGCGCGGCGCGGAACTGGGTGAGGCTCTGCGCGGCGAAGGCCCCGCGCGCCAGCAGATAGACGTAAGGGTAAAGGACCAGGGCCATGACCAGCGCTCCGCCCGGCAGCGAGCGGATCGGCGGAAAGGCGTAATCGCCAAGGCCCCAGCCGGTCAGGGCGCGCAAGCCGCTCTGCACTGGCCCGGCAAAGGCGAGGATATCGGCGTAGACATAGGCCGCAAGATAGGCCGGCACCGCGAGCGGCAGCACCAGCGCGGCGGCCAGCATCCGCCGCCCCGGGAACTGCGCCGCGCTCACCAGCCACGCCGTGCCTGTGCCGATCACGGCGGCCAGCGCGCAGGCCAGCGCCATCAGCAGCGCGGTGTTGGCGAGATAGGCGGGCAGCATGGTGCGCGCCAGATGCGCCAGCGCGTCAACCCTGCCTGTCAGAGTGGTCGAGAGCGCGCCTGCAAGGATCGCAGCGAGCGGCAGGCCCGCCAGCGCCGCGATGCCAAGCGCGCCCAAGGTCCAGCCGCCCGGTTTCGTCGGGCCCGCGCCCGCGCCGCTAATGCCCGATGCAGCGCTTGCGCTTGCCTGCGAGGCGGCAAATTGCCTAAGGCGGCTCACCCGCAATCGCCCGGATGTATCATGTGAGCCTCGAATTTCGTCATATTGCCCATGCTTATGGTGGAGTTGAGGCGCTTGGCGATGTCAGCTTCACAGCGCCCGCCGGGGAAATCACCTGTCTGCTTGGCGCGTCGGGCTGCGGGAAGTCAACACTGCTTAATCTGGCGGCGGGCCTGTTGAAAGTGCAAGCGGGCGCGGTGTGCGTCGATGGCGAAGTGCTCGCCGATAGCGCCCGCCACCCAGCGCCCGAACATCGCCCGGTGGGCCTTGTGTTTCAGGACGGCGCGCTGTTCCCGCATATGACGATTGCCGCGAACATCGGCTTTGGTTTGCCCCGCACCCGGCAGAGCGAGGTGGCGGGATGGCTTGAGCAAGTCGGGCTTGCGGGGCTCGGCGATCGCTATCCGCATGAATTATCGGGCGGGCAGCAACAGCGCGCCGCGCTCGCCCGCGCGATGGCGCCGGGGCCTGCCGTGCTGTTGATGGATGAGCCTTTCGCCAGCGTCGATATCGTGCTGCGGCGCAAGCTGCGACGCGATTGCCGGATGCTGCTGCGCGCCAGCGGCACGACAACCCTGCTGGTGACGCATGATCCGGCCGAAGCGCTTGATATCGCGGATCGCATCGCCGTGATGGAGCGCGGGCGGATCGTGCAATTCGGGACCCCATCCGAGCTGCACGATGCGCCCGCGAGCGCAGCGGTCGGGGCGATTTTCAGCGGAGCGCAGATCGTGGCGGCGCGGATGAGCGCGACCGGGCTGGTGACCGCTTTCGGGACGTGGCCGCTGGCGGCGACCAAAGACCTGAACAGGGCGCAGGCGTGGCCGCTGGCAGAGGCTGAAGCCGATTTGCTGGTCCATGCCGACCGGCTTGCGCTGGTTCCTGAGGCAGGCGGGCTTGCGGTGGTCGATGTTCACCCGATGGGCGAGATCACGCGGGTGCTGCTGGCAGGCGATGGGGAGGCGCAGCTCACGGTCGAGACGACCGCCGCGATTAACGCAGACACGCGCTACCGCGTGGTGCCGCAGCCGCAAAGCCTGCGCCTGTTCGGCCGCGATTAGCGCTTGCCTTTTGCCAAATACTACTGCAAGTCATTCGCAAATACTGAGGAAAGACCCCTGATCATGAAGACCAACCTCCTGCTCGGCCTGCTCGCCGCCGCCAGCCTTGGCGCGCTCGCCGCCTGTTCCGAGACGCCCGAAGCGCCGAGCGAGGGTGCGCCCGCCGCTGCGGCAGGCGAAATCAATCTCTATTCCTCGCGCCACTATGACACCGACCTTGCCCTCTATGAGGACTTCACCAAGGCGACCGGCATCACAGTCAACCGCATCGAGGCCGACGCCGATGCGCTGATCGAGCGCATCCAGTCGGAAGGCGAATTCAGCCCGGCGGACCTGCTGATCACGGTCGATGCCGGGCGGCTGTGGCGCGCCGAGGAAGCGGGGATCCTTGGGGCGGTCGATTCGCCCATCCTCAAGGAACGCCTGCCCGATCACCTGCGCCATCCGGATGGCCTGTGGTTCGGCCTGTCCATGCGCGCGCGAGTCATCATTTACAACAAGGTCAAGGGCGCGCCCCAAGGCCTTGCCAATTACGCTGATCTGGCTGACCCCAAATTCAAGGGGCAGATCTGCATGCGATCATCTTCGAACATCTACAACATCTCGCTGCTCTCCAGCATCATCGCCCACAAGGGCCCGGCGGAAGCGGAGAAGTGGGCCAAGGGCGTGGTCGCCAATTTCGCCCGTGCGCCGGAGGGCAATGACACCTCCAACATTGACGCCGTGGCGTCCGGCGAGTGCGGCCTTTCGCTGGTCAACACCTATTACCTTGCCCGCTACGCGAGCGATCCGGAAAAGAAAGCAGTGTTCGATGCCGTCGGCGTGATCTTCCCCGATCAGGCCGACACGGGGACGCATGTGAACATCTCCGGGGCCGGGCTGGTCAAGACCGCGCCCAACCGTGCTAACGCGATTCGCTTCCTCGAATATCTCACCGAGGAAAAGGCCCAGCGCTATTTCGCCGATGGCAACAATGAATATCCCGCCGCCAAGGGGCTTGCCGCCAATTCTGCGGTCGAGAAGCTCGGCAAGTTCAAGGCTGATACGCTCAACGCCGCGACAATCGGCAAGGGTCAGGCCGAAGCGGTCAGGATCTTTGACCGGGCCGGGTGGAAGTAGCACGCGCGCCGCGTTCGTGAGCAAGGCCTGCTTTTAGCTCCGATCACGAAACTGTCTTGATGAAGCGGGCGCAAACGTCCATTTGCGCCGCGCATATCTGCTGCGCTTTGCGCGGCGCCACCTTGAAATCGAGACCTGCCTTGAACCAGCCCATTATCGACCGCGCCCAGTTCACCGAAAGCGGTGCGCTCAGTGTTGAGACCATCACTTTCGTGCATCATTGGTGCGAGGGCCTGTTCAGCTTCAAGATGACACGGCCCGCCTCGTTCAGGTTCCGCTCGGGCGAATTCGTGATGATCGGTCTGCCGGGTGACAACGGCAAGCCGCTCCTGCGCGCCTATTCGGTCGCCTCGCCGTCTTACGAGGAGGAGCTGGAGTTCCTCTCGATCAAGGTGCAGGATGGCCCGCTGACTTCGCGGCTTCAGCACATCAGGGAAGGCGATCCGATCTACCTCGGCAAGAAGCCGACCGGCACGCTGGTGACCGACGCCCTGCTGCCGGGCAAGCGCTTGTTCATGCTTTCGACCGGCACCGGCCTTGCTCCCTTCATGAGCCTGGTGCGCGATCCCGAGGTTTACGGGATGTTCGAGGAAGTGATCGTGGTGCACGGTGTGCGCCATGTCGCCGAGCTTGCCTATCGCGAACTCCTCGAAAGCAAGCTCGAGGGCGATCCGCTGCTTGAGGATGAAGATCGCGCGCGGATGATCTATGTGCCCACTGTCACGCGCGAGGATTTTCACACCACGGGGCGCATCCAGACGCTGATCGACGATGGCCGCCTGTTCGCGCAGAGCAAAGGCCCGCAGCAATTCGTGCCGGACGAGGACCGCGTGATGCTGTGCGGCAGCATGGCGATGATCAAGGACCACGCGGCGGACTTGGAAAAGCGCGGCTTCGAGGAAGGCGCGAACAACAAGCCGGGGCAGTTTGTTATCGAGCGGGCGTTTGTGGGGTGAGGCTTTAGCCCACTCGTCCCCCCGTGGTTGCCTGCCCCGGCGCAGGCCGGGGACACGGGTCTTGGCTGCCTTTGAGCTAACGCAGGAAAGAACTAGCCTCGCCCCGGATCAAGTCCGGGGTGACGAATGTGGAGCGGTCCGACCGCTTGCATTTTTGCCGCTTGACCCTTGGCTTGGCGCGGGCTTCTATCGTGGCAAATCGCAACCCATTTGCCTCGGAGAGAACCCCCATGCTCGCGACCGCCCACCGCACCGCTTACAATGAAGACCACGAGGCCTTCCGCGACACCGTCCGCAAGGCCTTTTCCGAACACCTGACCCCGCACATGGACGAGCACGAGGCGAACGGCATCGTGCCGCGCGATGTTTGGAAAAAGATGGGCGATGCCGGGATGCTGTGCATGACGGTGAAGGAGGAAAACGGCGGCCTTGGCCTCGATTTCGGCTTCAACTGCGTGCTGACTGAGGAGCTTTCCTACCTCGGATCATCCGCTGGCTTCACGCTCCAGAACGATATCACCGCCAATTATTTCGAGCGCCTCGGCACCCCCGAACAGCGCCAGAAATACCTTCCCGGCATGGTGACCGGCGACATCATCACCGCCATCGCCATGACCGAACCGGGCGCAGGCTCCGATCTTCAGGGCATCCGCACCACGGCCAAAAAGGACGGCAATCACCTCGTCATCAATGGATCGAAAACCTACATCACCAACGGCCAGAACGCCGATTGCGTGATCGTGGTGGCCAAGACCGATCCCGAGAAGGGCGCGAAGGGCATTTCGCTTGTATTGGTTGACGCCGACACCCCCGGCTTTGAGCGCGGGCGCAATCTCGACAAGATCGGCCAGCATTCCGCCGATACCTCCGAGCTGTTCTTCAATGAATGCCGCGTGCCGATGACCAATATCCTGGGCGGCGAGGGCATGGGCTTTGTCCACCTGATGGAGGAGCTGCCGCAGGAACGGCTCGGCATCGCGGTCGGCGCGCAGGCGGCAGCGCAGCGGGCGTTTGACGAGGCGGTGAAATTCACGAAGGATCGCAAGGCCTTCGGCAAGACCGTGTTCGAATTCCAGAACACCAAGTTCACACTGGCTGATCTGAAGGCCAAGCTGCAAGTGGGCTGGGCGCATCTCGACTGGGCGATCAGGAAGCACCTTGCAGGCGAGCTTACCACCGATGAAGCGAGCGCCGCCAAGCTGTGGCACACCGATCTGCAATGGGAATGCTGCGACACCGCGCTGCAACTCCATGGCGGGGCAGGCTACATGAACGAATACGCCATCGCGCGGCTGTGGCGCGACGCGCGCGTGACGCGGATCTTCGGGGGCACGAACGAGATCATGAAGGAAGTGATCTCGCGGAGCATCTGAGGGCAGGTGCGCATGGCTCCCCTCCCCTTGGGGAGGGGCTGGGGGTGGGGGTATTGACCTATCGACTGTGGCCCCCCATCCCCAACCCCTTCCCTCGAGGGAAGGGGCTAAATGCGGCTCATTGCTGAGAGGACGGACACCAAGACCATGACCGACCCCCTGGACTTCACCGCCAAGCGGGTGCTCGTGATCGGCGGGTCGAGCGGCATCGGGAACGGCATCGCCCACGGCTTCCGCGCGCGGGGGGCGACTGTGACCGTCACCGGAACGCGCCCCGATTTCGGGGACTATCTCGAAGCGGAGGACTCAGATTTCACCGGCCTCCACTATCGCCAATTGAACCTCGCTGACCGTTCCGCGGCTGACCGGCTGGCGGGGGAGGTGGGCGCGGTGGATGTGATGGTGCTCAGCCAAGGCACCGTGCGCTATGGCCGCGCGGAGTTCACCCGCGAAGGGTGGGATGCAGTGGTCGGCATCAACCTCAATTCGGTGATGGACGCCGCGCGCGCCTTCCACCCTGCGCTCTCGCAAACCAAGGGCAGCATCATCATCGTCTCCAGCGTCGCCGCCTTCAAGTCGACCATCGGCACGCCCGCCTATGCCGCCTCCAAGGCAGGCGCCGCGAGCCTCACCAAGACGCTGGGTGAGGCCTGGGCGCGGGATGGCATCCGGGTGAACGGGATCGCGCCGGGGCTGGTGCCGACCAAGCTCACCAGCGTGACCACCGATCGTCCCGACCGGCTGGAGGCAACCTTGCAGAAAATTCCCTTGCGCCGCGTCGGCACGCCTGAGGATATGGCGGGCGCCGCGCTGTTCCTTGCCTCGCCGCTTTCGGCCTATATCACCGGACAGACATTGGTGGTCGATGGCGGGCTCACCTTGTCCTGATAGAAATTTGCGGCGCGAAATCGCACCGATGTGACAGCACCGCTTAAGCTGTCGCATACCCGTCGCGAAAGGGTCACACGCCTCGGCCACTTCGGCATTCTAACCGGGGCGGCAAGCGCATGGATGTCGTGCATATTTTCCTCACGAGCGAGCTTGGCGAGAGCCTTGAGGATTTCCTTCATGATGGCCGCCGCTTCACCTTTGATCGGCTCGGGCCCGAAGGGCCACGCCGTCTGGTTGAAGGGCCGATGTGGGCCTTTGTCGACTGGGTGATGGAGGACCTCGCAGGCCTCGAAATGTGCCGCCGCCTGCGCGCCGATGCACGCACGGCCGATGCCCATGTCACCATGGTGCTGGAGGCCGATGATCTGGAGGATCGCCGCCGTGCGCTCAAGGCCGGGGCTGACGATTACATGATCGGCCCGCTGACCCGCACGCTGGTGCTTGACCGGGTGCTGGCGCTGCAAGCGCGTCGCAGCGAGCCTGCGGGCACGCGCCGCATCGAGCAAGGCCCGCTGGTGATCAACCTTGGCGCGCTTCAGGCGCGCTGGCAGGATCGCCCCATCGTGCTGCGACCCAATGAGTTTCGCCTGCTGCGGTTCTTTGCGGAAAACCCCGATCGCGTGCTTTCGCGTGCTGAGCTGATCGCCGGACTGGGCAAGGGCGAAGCACCGATTGACGAGCGCACTGTCGATGTCTGGATCGGGCGGCTGAGGCGCGCGCTTAAGGCGGCAGGGGCGGGCAATCCCCTGCGCACTGTGCGCCAGATGGGTTACGTATTCGATCTGGGGTGAGTGAAGGCGGAGGGGCAGCACATGCGGCGCAGGAGCCGCCCCCCAAGCAATCAGAAGCTGGCCTTCAGCCCCACGGCAAAGGCTGTGCCGACCCGGAAGGTGTTTACCTCAGCCCGGAAGCCATTGATTTCCTGAAATTCGAAATTGCCGCGCCCGAAGATGTTGCGCGCCTCAAAGCTCAATTCCAGTGGGATTCCGCCCAGCTTCACCTCGCTGCGGGCCACGAAATCGACAGTCAGGCCAGGGTCTTCGACGACATCGGGCAGCGCCCCGCCGCGCGAAGTCACCCGCTGGCTGGCATAGTTCAACAGGAACGTGAACTGCTGGAGCTTTTCGGTGTCCTCGATCCCCAGCGACAGGTTGCCGACGTGATCCGATTGCCCGACCAGCGGCGCGCCGTCATCGAACAGCTGGCTTGCGGCCTGGTTGACCCCGCCGGGGATCGGCGCGATGTCGGCTGCGGTCACCGCTATGCTCGATTGGGTGTAGGTATAGTTGGCGAAGACCACGAGCTGCTTGGTGGTGAAGAAGCCGCCCCAGTTCGACAGATCGAAATCATAGGCGAGATCAAGCTCTGCCCCGTAAAGCTGGGCCGAAGGCGCGTTGGCATAGCTTGTCTCGATGATGCCGGGCGCGGTGATCAGGAAGTTTTCGATCGGGTTGTCGATCTGCTTGTAAAAGGCAGCGAAGCTCACCCTGCGGCGGCCGCCCATGTAGTATTCGGCGCGGCCTTCGACGTTGATCAGTTCGCTATCCTGAAGGAAGGGGTTACCGCGGAACCGGCGGTTTGATTCCGGATCGAAGTAGGTCTGCTCCACCAGCTCGCGGAACTGCGGGCGGGCAATGGTCTGCGAGGCGGCAAGCCGCAGTTGCAGATCATCGATCACTTCCCAGGTCGCAGTCGCCGAGGGCAGCAGATATTGGTTGGCGATCCGCGTCGGAGTTGGGGTGAAGCCCGCACCGAACACCGGATCGGGCGTGGCTGTCTGGAGGCCGTCTTCAAAACGAAGGCCGGCTTCGATGTTGAACCGATCAGTCGGACGGAAGCGCGCAAGGCCATAGCCCGCATGCACCGTCAGCGCGGCGTCGAAAACGGGGAAGGGCGTCGGATCGGAGGTGGTGATATTGAAGAAGCCCACGCCATTGGCATCGGTCGCAAGCGTCGCCCCGTTGAAGATGTCGCCCGGCCGCCTGAGGCCCAGCGCACGCATGATCTGGACGCGATCGGGCCTCGCGCCGACCAGCGGGCGGACGATGAACGAGAGCGAGCGGCGCGCGGTGTCGGAATAGGCATAACCCGCCGTCAGCGACAATGTGTCGGTGAGCGCGTAGGTAAGGTCTGCCCCGCCGAACCACAGCTGTTCGTTCAAGTCTTCAAAGCCGACCTGGATGCGCTCGGTCCCACCGATCACCGCGCCGACATCGACCACGAACTTGTCACCGAAGGGATCGCTCGCCGCCGGAAAATTGGTGCGGATATAGGGCACGATCGCGTTGTAGGGTGCCTCGCGATCGGTGCGGGCATAGCCGCCGCGCAGATCGAGTTCGAGCTTGTCGAAATTGAATTCCGCCACCAGTTGGCTGTCCATCAACTGGCGTTCGAACCAACCGGTTTGCTGGGTGAAGAAATCGAACGGGCGGGTGATGTCGGTGAAAGCATCGCTGCCATTGGCAAGGCGCGCGGTCTTGAGGCTGTCGCGGATGTAGAGATTGGTCCAGCGAATGGTGTGCTCATCGATGTCGAGCCCGATCCCGATGAGACCGTTCACCAGCGTCTTGTTGTCGGTGATGAAGGTGTTCGAATCGAAGATGATCTGTCCCGCCTGGGCATCGCCGAACTGCTGGGTGGCAACCGTACGGTTGCGCCAGCGATTGGTAATCCCGGCTGTCGCGATGATCCCGAGGTAGTTGCCATCGCCGACCTCGAACGAGGCACCGCCAGTGATGTTGCCCGAGAAGTTGGCGGGCAGGGTGTCGTTCTGCTGGAGCGTTACCAGATTGAGCGGCATGATCTGCCCGGCCAGCAGGCGCTGCACGTCAGGCGCTGCATCATTGACGCGGGTGCCGCTTGCGATCAGACTTTGCAACGCTCTGGGAAAATCGCGGTTGCCGTTGTCGAACCCGAAAACGTCGAGGTTCGAGCCGAAATAGGTGAGGCCGTTCTGGAAGGTGGTGAGCGTATCGCCGCCACCGCCGATGCTGACTTCGAGAAAATTCTTCTGCGGGATCGCCTTGGTTGTGAGGTTGATCACGCCGCCACCGAATTCGGCTGGGAAGTTCGCCGAATAGGTCTTCTGAACCAGGCTCGATGCGATCACGCTGGTGGGGAAGATGTCGAGCGGGACGACGCGGCTCAACGGTTCGGGGCTGGGAAGCGGCAGGCCATTCAGCAGCGCCAGCGAATAGCGATCGCCCAGACCGCGCACAAACACGCGGCCATTGCCGACCAGCGAGAGGCCGCTAACCCGGCCGAGCGCGCCTGCAATATCGCCTTCGCCGGTGCGCGCGATATCCGCTTCGGAAAGGACGTTGAGCACCTGGCCCGAGGAGCGTTCGGGATTGCGATTGCGGCGCCCGGTCACGATGATGCCGCCGCCCGGAACCGAAACATCTGGCTGGCTTATCTCTTCTTCCTCTGCCTGCTCGGGCACGGCGACAGGATCGCTCGCCACTGGCGGCTCGGCGGATTGCGCGTGGAGCGCTGCGGGAAAGGTCAGCGACGTGGTCAGCAGCAGCAAAGCTGCAAGGCGCGTGCCCTTCGGCATGGTGCTAGGCCCCCTCATGAATGCCCCTTGAAATCGCACGAACCGCCGGTGTGTGCGGCCGTGCCGGTATACTTTGATGGATCAGCGGAGGGCACGGCTCGTAAGCTGCGCCCCCCGCCAGACGTGGTCGAACGATCAGGTGAAGATCGGCAGCGAGGTGCAGTTGCCGAGCGGGCTGTTGAAGTTCTGAACCGACGAGTTGCAGGTCCAGCTGCCGAACAGCGTCGTAAACGCCGCCGCATTCTCGATCGCACCGATGAAGGAGCGGGTCGGGAAGAAGGTCGAACGCGGGTTGGCATTGAACGCGGTGCGGGCTGCTTCGCCTGCGCCGTTCACCACATTGTTGGTAAGTGTGATGGTGAAAGCGAGGTTGTTGTTGCTGCCGCCATTGATACGGGCTGCCGCATCGGCATTGCTCACACCGGCGCCGCCGCGGATCGGATCGGTTGCCGGACAGTTGCCGACCACCGAATCCACCCCGATGATCGCCGCAAGTGTTGCAGGCTCATCGATCTGGAAGCAGTGGTTGGTGCCGGCCCGGATCACGCCGTTGGTGAGGCCAAGTGCTGCGCCGCCGCGTGCCTGCACGACTTGCGGAGCGCCCGCGCGCGCGACGAAAGTGAAGTTATTCACCTGGAAGCGGGTCTGCGGGATAGCGTTGGATGGCGTGCGATCCGCGACGTTGGGCGAGTCGAGTTCGATCAGACGGTCACCCGTGGTCGAACGCTGAACCGCGATTACGGTGTCCATGTTGACGATCGCGCCGGTATCGACATCGAGCGAATCGTCCGAGGCACCGATAACCGCGAAATTGCGGGCATTAAAGCCGCCGCCGAAGAACTCGATCCCGTCATCCGAGCTGTTAAAGCTCATGATGTTTTCCAGCACCGTGCCATTGCCCGCGCCGCCCGTGGTGAGCGACTGAAGTTCGTTGTTCGGCGCCAGTTCAAAGCCCGAGAAGCGGATCTGGTTGAAACGCATCGAGCCCGAATTGTCGGCTGCATTATTGCCGCCGAACGGGGTCGCCACGGCCGCGCCTTCCAGCACGCTCTCGCAGGTTGTGTTGGCATTGGGCGAAGCGGCGGTGTTGAACACCCCGGTGCGGCAATCCGAAACCGGCGCGCGGCCAAGCAGCACGACGCCGCCCCACTGCTGGTCTGAGTTGTCGTTGGCAAGGCCGAGGACGTTGTCGCGGCTGGTCCAGATGATCGGGCGCTGCGCGGTGCCATTGGCGATCAGGCGGTTGCCGCGGTTGGCCACGAGGAAGCTCGAACCCGAAGCATAGAGGATGACGCCCGGCTCGATCGTGAGGGTAACTGCGGTGTTGGTGGTGGAGAAGCCTTGATCGGTGCCCACGTTTACGCGGTCACGGATTTCATAAAGCAGGCCCGGCACAAAGCGCAGCGTATCGGTCGAGGTGAAGGTCGCGGGCAGACGGCAGACGCGGTAGGTGCCGGTCGGGCCGGTGATGGTGCCGCCATCGGTAAGGCCTGCCGCCGTGGCGATGGTCGGGCAGCCAGCCGCCGGAGTAACCAGCGTCTGAGTCGGCGTCGGCGTTGGCGTGGGTGTCGGCGTGGGTGCGGGCGCGGGCGGATTGTTGATGATGATGTCGCCGCCGGTGCCCGGCGAGACGATCTGATCGGCGCCGCAGCCCGCAAGGGCAATCAGGCTGCAACCAATGATAAGAGTGCGTTGAACGTGTTTCACAGCAAGCGTTCCCCCAGATTTCCGAGAATCGGATGAATGAAGCGCCACATCGAGAGTGTGTGCGGGGACTGCGCTATGCGCGGGTCATGACAGATTCTTGGCAGGATGACAGTTTCGCGGCAGAATTCGCATTTTGACTGAATTATGACCAATACGACCGACTTTTCCTCGTTCACCGCCGTTGGTCTCGCGATTTTTAAGAAATTATGACACAAGAATATCAAATACTTAATGGCATATAATGGCATAAAAATGACAATGTTTCAGTTGTGTTGCATTTTGATGAAACATGAGTCACTTTAGCCTCCTGATCCAAACAGGAGGTTTGCCCATGTTCCTCGCCGCGCTTGCGCTCACCCTTGGTGTCTCTGCCCAGCCCGAGGCCGCCCCGACGCAGGGCATCGAATGGCCGAGCGATCTTGCGGTCGCCCCGCTTATGGCGCGCCGCACTCAGGAGGCGATCGCGATTCTTGAACGGTCGCACCTCAGCGATCCCGAAGATCCGGCAGTGCTGATCAATCTCGGGATTGCCTATGCCCAGACCGGCAAGGAGGCCGAGGCGCGCGCGCTGTTCGATGCTGCCCTGACAAAGCGGGCCGCGTTCGATCTGGCGATCTCGAGCGGGCAGGTCACTGATTCGCGGCAGCTCGCCAGGCGTGCGATCCGGATGCTTGAACGCGGCGAGTTCCGCACCGCTGCGCCCGCTGCCAGCCAGCTCACGCTGCGGGACTGACCGCTGCTGCCTATCCCTGCGCTGACAAGGGCCAACATATAAGGCCTTTTGTCAGGCATGGTCACACCGGTCAAAATCGTGACGCATCACAGTCACCGGGTTACGCTTTGCTGACGGGTTTCTTTGCGCCTGTCACCCTTATGTCATTTAGGCTATCCAAAGGGGGCTTGCATGAGGGGCCCTCAATGATTCTCGTCAAGTCACGCCGCTGTATCATCGCCTCGCTGCTTGCGCTGGTTGCCGTTGATGCGCGGGCCGATGTGATGGAAGTGAGCGCCGAGGGCGCGCGCTGGATTTCCGGCCCTCGCGCTCTGCCTGCGGCGGCTGCCGCATCGCCGCCTTCTGCCGACAATGCTGGGCCGCCCGTGGCCGAAGCGCTGGTCGCCGATCTGCAAGCAAACGCCGCGCTGGTGCCGGGCCGCTATGCTCCGACAATCCACCAGCTTGCCGCGCGTTACGATTTGAGCCCGAGCCTGCTCGAAGCGCTGGTATGGCAGGAAAGCCGCTGGCGCGAGAATGCGGTTTCGCCTGCGGGCGCACGCGGGCTTGCCCAGTTGATGCCGGGCACGGCGCGCTATCTTGGCGTGAACCCGGATGACCCTCACGCCAATCTCGAAGGCGGCGCGCGGTATCTGCGCGAACAATTGAACCGCTTCGGCGGCGATCTGGAAAAGGCGCTTGCCGCCTATAATGCTGGCCCCGGAAGGGTTGAGCGGGCAGGCGGAATTCCCAACATCCGCGAAACGCAGGCCTATGTCGCTGCGATCCTGGGGCGCCTGGCCGCCCATGCACGCTGAAGCTGTTGGCAGCATTGCGATTTTTGTGAAAGACCGATGGAACTGATGATGCGATTTCTGACTGCCTCTCTTGCCCGTCTCGCAGCGCTGGCGGCGCTCGTGCAACTGCCCGCTGCGGCGCAGGCGCAGGGCGCTGATCCGGCAGGTTCCGGCCCGATCAATTCGGCGCTGCTATGGCTGCAAGGCACGCTGCTGGGCACAGTGGCGACCACGGTTGCGGTGATGGCGGTGGCCGCAATCGGCTTCATGATGCTGACCGGCCGGATGAACTGGCGCTTTGGCGCGACGGTCATCATCGGGGTGTTCATCCTGTTCGGCGCGACCACCATCGTTGCCGGCATCCAATCGGCCGCCGGCTAGGAGCGGGCGCGATGAGCGAGCTTGTCCGTCATCCGGTGCACCGCGCGCTCACCCGCCCGCAGATGTTTGCGGGCGTGACGATGAATTTCTTCATCATCAATCTGATGGTGACGACCATCGCCTTCCTGATCCTCAAGAGCTTCTGGATCGTACCAGTTCCGGTCGTGATGCACGCGATCGGTTATTTCGTCTCGCTTAGGGAACCGCGCATTTTCGATCTGTGGATTACCAAGGTCAGCAAATGCCCACGGGTGCCGAATTTCAAGCGTTGGGGGTGCAATTCCTATGCCCCTTAAGGATTGCCTCTCATGGTGAAATGGATCGGCCCTGCGGCTTGGAGCGCCAAGGAAGCCCGCGTCGGTGATCGCCTGCCCTATGCGCGCCTGATTGACGAGGCCACGCTGCTGCTGCGCGATGGCAGCGTGATGAGCGCCATTCAGGTGCCGGGCCTTCTGTTCGAGACCGAGGATTCCGCCGCGCTCAACGCTCATGCCGCCACGCGCGAGGTGATGCTGCGCTCAGTGCTCGATTCGCGCTTTGTAATGTATCACCATGTGATCCGCCGCCGGGTCGAGGTGGAGCTTGAGGCCGAGTTTCCCGATGCGCTCAGCCGCCATATTGATGCACGCTGGAAGGAGCGGCTGGCGGGCGGCGCGCTGTTCATCAACGATCAGTTCGTCACCCTGATCCGCCGCCCTGCGCGCGGCAAGACCGGCCTGCCCGAACGGCTTGCGAAGATGTTTTCGCGCTCACGCCAGGAAGAGCTTGAGGCTGATCCCAAGGATATCCGCTCGCTTCGCGCTGCGATATCGGCGCTGGTCGCTTCGCTTTCGGCCTATGGGGCAAGCGTGCTCGGCGAATACGCGGCGCAAGGAAGCGCTGCGGGCGGCACTCATTCCGAACTGCTCGAACTGCTCTCGGCGCTCTATAATGGCGAGATGCGCCCGGTGCGCCGCCCGGCGCCGGATACCGATATCGGCCATATGCTGCCGTATCGCCGCGCGAGTTTCGGGCTGGATGCAATGGAGCTGCGCGGGAGCGCCGCGCCGGATTTCGCTGCCATTCTGGGGCTGAAGGATTACCCCGAAGCGACTTCGCCCGGGCTGCTCGATGGGCTGCTGCGGCTGCCTTACGAGATGATTGTCACCGAAAGCTATGCGCCCAACGAACGCACCACTGCGCGCGAGCGGATTGATCTGGCGCTGCGCCGCTCGCGCTCGGTCGATGAAGAGGCGGCGGCAGAGCGGGGCGAGATGATGGCAGCGCGCGATGCGCTGGGCAGCGGCGGCCTCGGCTTTGGCGATCATCACCTCACGGTGCTGGTGCGCGAGGCTGATCTGGCCCGGCTTGACGACGCCATGGCGGCATGCAGCGCGTCGCTTGCCGATACGGGCGCGATTGCGGTGCGCGAGGATACCAATCTGGAACCGGCCTTCTGGGCGCAATTTCCGGGCAATGAGGAGTATATCGTGCGCCGCGCGATGATTTCCTCGGCAAATATGGCCGGTTTTGGGTCTTTCCACGGCTTTGCGCTGGGGCAGGCGGCGGGCAACCATTGGGGCGATGCGGTGACCCTTCTGGAAACGACCAGCGCGACCCCGTTCTTCTTCAATTTCCATAACGGCGATCTTGGGAACTTCAGCGTCATCGGCCCCTCGGGTTCGGGCAAGACGGTGGTGATGAATTTCCTTGCCGCGCAGGCGCAGAAATTCGCCCCGCGCACCATCCTGTTCGACAAGGATCGCGGGGCGGAATTGTTCATTCGCGGGATCGGCGGGCGCTATGATCGGATTGCGCCGGGCGTGCCGACGGGCTTCAACCCGCTTGCGCTTCCCGATACTCCTGCCAATCGCGCCTTCCTTCGCGACTGGCTCGGCGTCCTCTTGAAGGCCGAAGGTCCTGAAGAACTGGCAACGCTCAGCGCGGCGGTCGATGCGACCTATGCCAATGATCCCTCGCTGCGGCGGCTCAGGCATTTCAAGGAATTGCTGGCGGGCGCGCGCCGTCCGCAGCCGGGTGATCTGGCGGATCGGCTGGCGGCGTGGATCGGGGAGGGCGAACACGCCTGGCTGTTCGACAATGCGCGCGACCGGCTTGATCTCTCCGCCCGGGTGCTCGGTTTCGACATGACAGCGCTGCTCGAAAACCCGCGCCTGCGCACGCCTGTCATGATGTATCTGTTCCACCGCATCGACGAACGGCTCGATGGTCAGCCGACCATGATCCTGATCGATGAAGGCTGGAAGGCATTGGACGATGACGTGTTCGCCGCGCGCATCCGTGACTGGCTCAAGACCTTGCGCAAAAGGAACGCGCTGGTCGGCTTTGCGACGCAATCCGCGCGTGATGCGCTCGATAGTCGGATTTCCACCGCGCTGGTCGAACAGACCGCGACCATGATCTTCATGCCCAATGCGCGCGCGCGGGCCGAGGATTATTGCGAGGGGTTTGGCCTTACCGATCACGAACTTGCGCTGATCCGCTCGCTGCCTGCGCACAGCCGGTGTTTCCTTGTGCGCCAGCCCGATGCGAGCGTTGTGGTGCGGCTCGATCTGTCGAACGCACCCGAAGTGCTCACGATCCTGTCGGGCCGCGAAAGCGCGGTGCGGCGCCTCGATGGCTTGCGCGAGACCTTCGGCGATGCGCCCGCCGCTTGGTTTCCGGGTCTTACCGGGACGGCCTGGCCGGGCGAAGGCGCGCCTGTTCACGCTGAGGCGGCGGAATGACCGCGCGCTGCGACAGTGCGGTTGACGAAATGGGCGCAGGCGTTGCCTCGGCGCTCAAGGCGGTCGATTGCATTGCAGGCAATGTCTCGGAACAGGCCTTCGGCCGCCTGTTCGGCAGTGAAGGGCAATTGACCTTCGCGCTCACGCTGATGCTGGTGCTTTACGTCGCTTTCTTCGGCTTTTCGCTGATGCTCGGCCGGTCAAACCTGTCGGTGCGGGTGTTGCTGCCCAAGATGATGACGCTGGGGCTGGTGGTGGGCTTTGCCACCAGTTTCGTCGCGTTTTCGACCTTCTTCTACAACATCTTCATCGGCGGCCCCGATCAGATCGCCCGCATCCTCACCGGCTCGCAAGGCTCGGCGACCGCGCTGTTTGCGCAGAAGCTGGATGTGGTGTTCCTTGCGCTGCAACAGACCGGCGGGGAAGTGAAGGATATCAATGCCTTCTCGCCGCAGGGGATGATGTGGCTGGGCGCGATGCTGCTCTTACTGGGCACAGTCGGCCTTTTGGTGACAGCGCGGATCGGCTTGGCGCTCCTGCTGGCGATCGGGCCGATTTTCGTGGTGCTGGCCTTGTTCGAAGGCACGCGCGGGTTGTTTGTGGGCTGGCTCAAGGGGCTGGTGCTGCTCGCGATCACGCCGCTGCTGGCGGTGCTGGGCGGCTCGATCATGCTCGAACTGGCGGTGCCGATTCTGGCGCAGCTTGTGGCGGTGCCCGGCGTGATCGATCAGCAGGCGGCGATGGGCTTCTTCCTGGTGGGCGCGGTGCATATCGCGCTGATGTTCATGGCATTGCGGATCGCCTCGACGATGGTGGCAGGCTGGCAGGTGTTCGGGCTGGCAGCACCGGGAGGCGCTGGAGCGTCGGCGGCGGCCATGCGCAGCCTTCCCGCTGCGGCGGCGAGCGCTGCTGCTGTCACCTCCGCGCTGGCCGCCGCGCGCGCGCCAGCGGTCACGCAAGGCGCAGCGCGCCGTCTCGATATTGCGCCCGCCGCGACGCTGACCGCCGCCAATGACAGCGGGCCCGCGCCCGACACCATCCGTGAAACCCGCGTCTATGCGACGTCATCTGGCGGCGGTCAGGCAAACCCGCTGGCGCCGGGCGCCTCGCGCACGCGCGGCATCGGCAATCGCTTTCGCCCGGCCAGCAAGGCATCGGCGCCCGCGCCTGCTGCTGCGACCAGCGCCAAACCCTCGGAGACCTATCAATGATCCGCCGGCCAATCATTACGGCCCTGTCTGGCGCGCTCGCTTTTGCAGCGGTCCCCGCCTACGCCGATGATCCGCGTATCCAGACCCGCGTCTACGACCAGACGCAGATCGTGCCTGTTCCCGGACGCGTGAAGGTGCAGACCACCATCAAGTTCGCGCCCGATGAAGCGATCGAGAATGTCGCCATCGGCGATAGCGCCGCCTGGCAGGTGCAGCCCAACCGCGCCCAGTCGATTCTGTTCGTAAAGCCGCTGGAGCCTGCCGCGCGCACCAATCTGACGGTCGTGACGGACAAGCGCACCTATCTTTTCGATCTCATCGCTTCGCCCCGCAGCGCGCCGCTCTATGTGCTGCAATTCCGCTATCCCGATATCGAAAAGGCGCAAGAAGAAGCCCGCCTTGCCGCCGCTGCCGAGGCTGCGCGCGAAGCGGCCAATCCGATCGAAATGGAAGCTGCTACCGATCGGCTTGCCGTGGTTGATCCGGCGCGGCTCAATTTCAGCTGGGCGGGCGCTGGGCCAGCCGCGTTGCTTCCGGCACGCACCTATGATGATGGCGATGCCGTCTTCCTGACCTGGCCGGCTGGCCGCGCGATCCCGGCGATCCTCACGCTTAATGAGGACGGGGATGAAGGCCCGGTCAATTATACCGTGCGCGGCGATGTGGTGGTGGTGGAAGGCGTGCCTGCACAGATCGTGCTGCGTTCGGGCGAGGAGGTTGCCACCCTTACCAACACCGGCATCATGAAACCCAAGCCCGGCAAATCAGGCCGTGCGGCGCAAGCAAATAAGGGTTCATAGGCCATGCCGCTAACCCAGCAGGAGATGATGTGATGCGTTTTGCCACGCGAATCCCCGCCAGCCGCGATGCGGGTGCCGAGGGCGATCCGCGCGAGCGGGAATCGGCTGAGATCATCGATCTCGCCAGCCGCGCGGCTTTCCCGGCTGTCGCCGAGCGCAAGGCCCGCGGCGACGGGCTGGGACTGGCTGCCGGGGTGGCGGTGGTGTTCGGGATCGGCGCGCTGACCTTCTGGGCGATGGAAGCCGCGCGCGCTCCGCAGCCCGCCACCATCGGCAATCCCAATTTGGCCGCCCCTGCCGCGCCTGCGCCCGCGCCCGCGCCCCTGGTGGCCGCGCCGCCCGTGGTTGATCCCGCGCTGATTACGCCCGCCCCCCCGCAGGAGGCTCCCGCGCCCGCGCCGGTCATGGTCAATAATCCGGGCGTGGCCGCCATGCCCGTGACCAATCCCTATGCCAGCCCCAGCCTGGTATTCGACAATGGCCGTGCGGCAGGGAGCGCCCCGCGCCTGCTCGAAGCGCCCGCCGCCGCGCCCGATGCGGCCAGCGCGGCGCTTGGCAATGATCCTGCCTCGGCCTTTGCCAGCCGGATCGGCGGCGTGGGCGGCGGCCCGGCGCGCGCGAGCGCAATGGTGAACCCGTCGACCACGGTGACGCAAGGCACGTTGATCCCGGCGATCCTTGAAACCGCGATCAACACCGATGTCCCGGGCTTTGCCCGTGCGGTGGTGAGCCAGGATGTCAAAAGCTTCGATGGCAAGCGCGTGCTGATCCCGCGTTCGAGCCGCCTCATCGGGCAGTATCAATCGGGTGTGCAGCAGGGCCAGCGCCGCGCCTATGTGATCTGGACGCGGCTGATCCGGCCCGATGGTGTCTCGGTCAATCTCGCCTCACCTGCGACGAGCTATGATGGCACGGCCGGGCTCGCGGGCGATGTCAACAGCCACTTCTTCCAGCGCTTCGGCTCGGGCCTGCTCTTGTCGGTGGTCGGCGGGCTGGGCGCGATCGGCACTGGCGGCGTTGGCGGCGTGATCATCGCAGGCGGTGCGCAGAGCGCGGCCAATTCGGCGGTGCAATCGCAGGGCCAGATCAGCCCCACGATCCGCGTGCGCATGGGCGAGCCGATCCGCGTGTTCACCGCGCGCGATCTCGATTTCAGCACGGTCGGCGCGTAAGCGGCGATGAGCGCGGATATCCACCGGCTTGACGGGGAGGGGGGTGATGCCCCGCTGAGCGCGCATCGCAGCGTCTATCTGGACGCCTATCTTGCCCCGTTCCGCCGCTGGCTTGACCGCGACACAGTGACCGAGATCATGGTCAACCGCCCGGGTGAGGTATGGATTGAAGATGCGGCCAGTCCGGGGATGCAGCGACTCGATGTGCCCGAGATTGACGACCGGCTGGTGCAGCGCCTTGCCGAACAGGTCGCGCGGGTCAGCCATCAGGGGATCAACCGCGAGCACCCCTTGCTTGGTGCCACCTTGCCGGATGGCGCGCGGGTGCAATTCTGCGGGCCGCCCGCTGCGCGCCAGCATTGGGTGATGGCGATCCGCCGTCACCGCAGGCTCGATCTGCCGCTTGATGCCTATGATACCGGGCCTTTGCTGGGTGAGGCCCGCCCTGACCTGCCCGACCCGCAGGCTCAACCCATTGCCTATTTGCGCGAGGCGATCCGCCAGCGCCGCACGATCCTGATTTCGGGCGGCACCAGCACTGGCAAGACGACCTTCCTCAACGCCATGCTCGGCGAGATCCCGCGCGCTGAACGGGTTGTTCTGGTGGAGGATACGCCCGAATTGAAGTTTCCTGGCGCCAATTCGGTCGGCCTTGTGGCGGTGAAGGGCGAACTCGGCGAGGCCAAGGTGACTGCCAACGAATTGCTCCAGGCGGCGCTTCGCCTGCGGCCTGACCGGATTGTGCTGGGCGAGCTTCGCGGCGCGGAAAGTGTGAGCTTCCTGCGCGCCATCAACACCGGCCACCCAGGCAGCTTTTCGACGATCCACGCCAATTCGCTGCGCGGCGCGCTGGAACAATTGGCGCTGATGGTGATGCAGACCGGCATCGGTCTGACCCGCAGCGACACCATCGCCTATGCCGCCAGCGTCATCGATGTGATCGTCCAGCTTGGCCGCGATGCCCACGGCAAGCGCGGGATCACCCAGATCGCCGACGCGCGGGAACTGGTTTGAACACGACATTTGTGTGACAAGGCTGCCTTGGTGATTTACACCATGGGGCCTCGCGAACATGAGGTGTGGCGCATCAGGCGCTGACCCTACAGCGAAGCAATGAGCACATAGTCGATGGACATGCCAACCGGATCAGCCGACGAAGCGAGTGAGCCGTTGCCGCGATTGGGGGCGGACGAATCGCCCTATTTCAATCGCGAACTTTCCTGGCTGCAATTCAACGAGCGGGTGCTTGCAGAGGCACGCAACGCCGCCTATCCGCTGCTTGAGCGCCTCAGGTTCCTGTCGATTTCGGGCAGCAACCTCGATGAATTCATGATGATCCGCGTCGCTGGCCTCGTCGGGCAGGTGCAGCGCGGGCTGGGCGAGCCTTCGATCGACGGGCGTTCACCCAGCCAGCAGCTTGCCGCAATCCGCGAAAAGCTGGCCGAACTCTCGGAACTCCAGCAGGAGATATGGCGCGATCTGCGGCGCGATCTGGCGGCGTCCGATATCTATGTCGCCAACGAGGAGCGCCTCAAGCCTGCCGCTCACAACTGGCTCAAGGCGTTTTTCCTCGAAGAAATCCTGCCCATTATCACCCCCCAGGCGCTCGATCCGGCGCACCCGTTCCCGTTTGTGCAGAACGAGGGCATGGGCCTCCTGTTCACACTCACCCGCGATGCCGATAAGGAACAGCTCATTGAAATGGTGCTGATCCCGAGCGCGCTGCCGCGCTTTGTGCGCGTGCCCGGTGATATCGCGGGAGCGGGCGAGGCGCTCTACATCTCGATTGCCAGCCTGATCCAGCGCTATGCAGACGCGCTGTTTCCCGGCTTCTCCGTCGAGGGTGACGGGCTGTTCCGCGTGCTGCGCGACAGCGATATCGAAATCGAGGAGGAGGCCGAGGATCTGGTGCGCACCTTCCGCAGCGCGATCCAGCGGCGCAGGCGGGGCCAAGTGATCCAGCTCGAACTGGAAGAGGATTTCGATCCCAAGGCCGAAAAGCTCCTGCTCGATCAACTTGGCGTTACCGAAGCCGCCGTCATCAAGACCGACGGGATGGTCGGTATTGATGGCCTTGCCGAGATCGTCGGTGAAGACCGCCCCGACTTGAAATTCGATGCCTATACCCCGCGCTTTCCCGAACGCATCCGCGAACATGACGGCGATGCCTTCTCCGCGATCCGCGAGAAGGACATCGTCATCCACCACCCCTATGAAAGCTTTGAGGTGGTGGTCGATTTCATCCGGCAGGCGGCCGCCGACCCGGACGTGGTGGCAATCAAGCAGACGCTCTATCGCGCAGGTTCGCAGTCGGCGGTGATCAACGCGCTGATCGAGGCAGCCGAGGCTGGCAAGTCGGTCACCGCGGTGGTGGAACTCAAGGCCCGTTTTGACGAGGAGCAGAACCTCAAATGGGCCAGCAAGCTCGAACGTGCGGGCGTGCAGGTGATCTATGGCTTCACCGACTGGAAAACCCACGCCAAGGTCGCGATGGTGGTGCGGCGCGAAGGCGACAGCTTCCGGACCTATTGCCACTTTGGCACCGGCAATTATCACCCGGTGACCGCCAAGATTTACACCGATCTCTCATTCTTCACCGCCGATCCCAAGCTGGGGCGCGATGCGGCCAAGATGTTCAATTTCGTCACCGGCTATGTCGAACCGCACGCGCTCGAACGCATTTCCATCGCCCCGATTGCGCTGCGGACCGAAATCTACGCCCGCATCGATGCCGAAATCGCCAACGCGCGGGCTGGCAAGCCCGCGCAAATCTGGATGAAATGCAACCAACTCACCGATCCTGCGATGATCGACCGGCTCTATGCTGCCAGCAATGCAGGCGTGCAGATCGAGTTGGTGGTGCGCGGCATTTGCTGCCTCAGGCCCGGCATTGCCGGGATGAGCGAGAATATCCGCGTCAAATCGATTATCGGGCGGTTCCTCGAACACAGCCGGATCTATGCCTTTGCCAATGGCTCGCCCCTGCCAAGCACCGAGGCAGCGGTGTATATCTCGTCGGCCGATCTGATGAGCCGTAACCTTGATCGCCGGGTTGAAGCGCTGATCCCGATTCTCAACCGGACAGTGCATGATCAGGTGCTCCAGCAGGTGCTGCTTGCCAACATGCTCGATACCGAACAAAGCTGGTGGCTCCATCCCGATGGTTCCTATGCGCGGGTGGAGACCGAGGGGCGCTCGTTCAATTGCCACCGCTACTTCATGACCAACCCGTCGCTGTCGGGGCGCGGCGGTGCGCTTGAGGCAGGCGCGGTGCCAAAATTGTCGCTGCGTCGCGGACGGACGGGATAGGATTTTTACCCAATGACGTATCGCAAGCGGCGCGCAGACCGCGATGGCACATTTGCGGGCCTGGCGCCCGAACGCGCAATTATCGATATTGGTTCGAACACGGTGCGCCTCGTGGTCTATGGCGGAGCGATGCGCGCGCCCACGGTGCTGCTCAACGAAAAGGTCACGGCAAAGCTAGGCCGCGATATCGCCGCGACCGGCGCGCTGGCGGATGAGGCGATGGAGCTTGCGCTGCGCGGCCTTGCCCGCTTTGCGCTGTTGCTCGAAGACCTCGAAGTGGATGATGTCGAGGTGGTAGCGACCGCGGCTGTGCGCGATGCCAGCAACGGGCCGGAATTCGTCGCCAAGCTGCGCGAGATGGGTCTTGCCCCGCGTGTGATCTCGGGCGAGGAGGAAGCGCTGCTAAGCGCGCACGGCGTGATCGGTGCCTTTCCCGATGCGCGTGGTCTGGTGGCGGACCTTGGCGGCGGCAGCCTTGAGGTGGTGCGCGTTGCCGACGGCGCGGCCAGCGTGGCGACCAGCTTGCCGCTTGGCACTTTGCGCCTCACCGAACATCGCGCTCGCGGGCCTGCCGAGATGAAGAAATCGCTCGACAAGGCCATCCGCAAGGCTGGCTGGGATCTGGCCGCAACGCCGCCTGAGGACAATGGCACGCTCTACCTGGTCGGCGGGACGTGGCGTGCGATGGCGGTCTTTGCAATGGAAGTCACCCGTCATCCTCTTAGCGATCCGCATGGCTTTGAACTGTCCACCGAAACAGCGCTGGCTATCGCCGAGACATTGGCGGCGCTGCACGAGGGCGCGCGTCCGCGCGGGCGGATTTCGACCATGCGGATGGAAAAGCTGCCCGATGCCGCGATCCTGCTGCAAGCGATGCTGATGCGGCTCAATCCGGCGCGGGTGGTGTTTTCTTCGTGGGGCCTGCGCGAAGGGCTGCTGTATGATCGCCTGCCCCCGCACACCCGCGCGCAGGATCCGTTGCTGGCCGGGATTTCGGCTTTCGCCAGCCAGCGCGGGGCGCCGCCCACGCTGGCTGCGCGCATGGCGGCATGGACGCTTGATGCAGCGCCCGCGCGGACACATGGCAGCGAAAGGCTGCGGCTCGCTGCGACCATGCTGGCGCTGGCCGCGATGCAGATCGAGCCCAATGTTCGCCTGCCGCAGGCGATCGAATGGGCCTTGCAAAAACGATGGATCGGGATTGACGGCAAGGGCCGCGCGATGATTGCGGCTGCGATTGCTGCTAATGGCAACAGCCTTGATCTGCCCGATCGCGTGCGTGCGCTTGCCTGCCCCGATGCTCTGGAAGAAGCGATCCGCTGGGGTCTGGCGCTGCGGCTTGCGCGGCGGCTCGGCGCGCGTTCGCGCCGCTCGCTCCAGGTTAGCCGGCTGGTGCTGCGCGAGGGCGTGCTGATGCTGCGGCTGGCGCAGAGCCATGCCGCGCTGTTCGGCCAGTCGACCGAAAAGGACATGAGGCTCCTTGCAGGACGCCTTGGCCTCGGCTGGCAGATCGAGATCGTGGGCGACGAGGCCCTGCTGGACGTTGACGACTAGCCCTTGGCCCCGCTTGAGGCAAAGGGCGAGAAATCGGTGTCGAGGTCGAACACTTCAACACCTTCGGCTGCCTTGAGCTTGGCCACCACCACATAGGTCACCGGTGTCAGCGCGGCTTCCCAAGCGACTTTCAGGGCCCAGTTGGTGATCATCACAGTCAGCACCGCTTCTGTCGTCCAGATGCCGTAGAAGGCAACCGGGTAGAAGATCAGGCTATCCACACCCTGGCCCACGAAGGTTGAACCAATCGTGCGGGTCCACAAGGCGCGCCCTTTTGTAAGCACCTTCATCTTGGCCATGACAAAGGAATTGACGAATTCGCCAGCCCAGAAGGCCGTGATCGAGGCGACTACGATGCGCCAGGTGCTGCCGAACACGCTTTCATACGTGCTCTGGCAGATTGCGCCGCCGGTGACGGCCGGGTCGGTGTTCGAGGTGACCGGGCGCTCGCCTCCAAAGCCGCTTGCCGCACATTCCCACCCGGCAAAGGGGGGAAGGGCAGTCACGATATAGGACATGAAGGCCAGAAACAGCATCGCTGCCGTGCCCACCCAGATCACGCGCCGCGCCTTGGCAAAGCCATAAATCTCGGTCAGCACATCGCCGATGACATAGCCCAAGGGAAAGAACAGGATCCCCGCTCCATAAATGAAGGTCCCGTCCGGCGCAGGCCACCATCCTTGCGGCCAAAACGGCACATCGACATAGGTCAGCTTGGCTGCGCCGATGATGTTTGAAAGCAGCAGGATCGCGACAAACGCCGCCATCACCAGATCATAATGGCGGAACGTCACCGGCGCGCGGGAAGTCGCGATGATCCCGTCACTGGGGTCTAGGTCAAAGGCGGCAGCGGGATCGGGAGAGGGATCGGCCGCGGGAGGCGTTTTTTCCATGTCCCGGCACTCTAGCGTCATTTGATTGCGCGTGAAAGCGCGCTAATGGGCAAGGCGGCGCGCGCCCGTAGCTCATCTGGATAGAGCGCGAGACTTCTAATCTTGAGGCAGCAGGTTCGAGTCCTGCCGGGCGCGCCATTTTCGCCGGATTATGCGGGGCGGTCTGCTGGCTGTCGCAGATCCGCCGGCCCCTCGAAAGCAGAGCCTTGCGGTCCGTGCATCTGGTAGTTCCCGACCGCTTTCGTCATGATCGCCAGCGTATCGCGCAAGGTTGCCTCATCGAGATTGCGGGTGATGAATACCAAGCGGGTGCGGCGGTCATCCGAGGGCCACTGATCGAGCATCACCGGCGGATGGAAAATCTGCTGAACGCCGTGGAGCACCATCGGCCTGTCCAGCCCGCGGATATTGACGATGCCCTTGATCCTGAGCACGTCCGGCCCTTTCAGCATCATCAGCGTGTGCAGCCAGAAATCGAAGGCCTCAGCCTCAAGCGGCTCGTCGAAGGTCAGGCAGACCGCATGGATCGAAGCATCGTGGCGGTTGATGTCGTGATGGCGATCATGCGGATGGTGATGGTGCTGATGGTCATGTTCATGCGCGTGTTCATAGGCCTCGGCCTTGAGCCAGCGCTGCACATCGAGCGATTTGGTGTCCGGATTATAGAGCCCGGCATCCAGTAGCGCTGCCGGATCAACCGCGCCGTTCTGACAGGTGATCACGGGTGCCGCCGGATTGAGTACGGCAAGCCGCCCGGTCAGCGCCGCGCATGCATCGGTGCTGGCAAGATCGGTTTTTGTGAGCAGCAGGCGATCAGCGACCGCCGCTTGCTTGACCGATTCCTCCTGAGAATCAAGCGTCGCCGCGCCATTCACCGCATCGATGGTCGTTATCACGCCATCAATGCGATAAAGCGTCGCCAGCCTTTCGTCGGTCATCAGCGTATGCAGAATAGGGGCGGGATCAGCCAGGCCCGTGCTCTCGATCACCACCCGGTCAAACCAGCACTGTCCTTCGCGCGCAAAGCGCCAGGGGGCATCGCGCAAGGTGCGCACCAGATCGCCCCTGATGGTGCAGCACAGGCACCCGCTCGACATTTCGACAACCACATCCTCGCTGGTTGCCGCCAAAAGATCGTGATCGAGCCCGATCGTGCCGAATTCGTTGATGATCACCAGCGCGCGCGCCATCGCCGGATCGCGCACCAGATGATTGAGCAGCGTTGTCTTGCCGCTCCCCAGAAAGCCGGTGAGCAGCGATACCGGAATGCGCGGGTCGGCGGCGGTGATGAGGGGCAAGGCTTGCCTTTCGCGAAGCAGTGCCGGCCGTGGGGCAGGCGAGCGATTGAATTCAGGGGATATATTATCTCATTGCGTAATTGAAAGGCGCTTTCGCAAGATTGCGGGGATCACGCGCTCAATTTGCTATGCCACCTATCAATTAAGCAATTAGATTGCTTAATCTAACGCGAATTATCTGTTTCCGGCGGCTCAGGGCCCTCGCTTATGAGTGCAGGTGTTCGGTCTTGCAGCCGAACGCCCCTAACCTCGTAACACCTCGCTGACCCTGCCGATCCTGTCCTTCGCGCCTGATCCGATGCTGCCTGCGTGGCGGCGGAACAGCGGGGGTGCGGGTGTGCGCAGAACCAAGCCTCAATCGATGGAGCACCTTGCCATGACGATCTGTCCCCCCGCCTTCGTTTGCCCGCAAACTCCCCGGCTTCGCTTTGTGGCCGCGCTGGCGCTGCCCTTGATCGCTCTGACCGCGCCTGCCGCCGCCAAGCCCGCCAAATCGGCTGCGCCGGTTGCGGCGGCGCCCGCCGCCCAGTGCATCACCGAACGCGAAGTGGTGGACGCTCAGAAGGCATGGGGCGAAGGCATCATCGCCATCGGCAAGACCTTTCAGCAGGGCGGTGATTACTCTGCTGCCGCCGCCAATCACATCAACCGCTTCTATGGGTATGATCTCAGCCTTGTGCTGTTCAAACCGACGCTCGCCGCAGTCGACCAGTTCCGCACTTCGTTTGATTCGGCGCTGTCCTATTTTGTTGGCGGCAACCCGTCCTTTCCCGAGGACAAGGGCTTTGCCATCAAGCCGTGGACCAAGGTGCGCTGGAAGAATTACGGCATCGTCAACAACAGCTGTAACATGGCGGTGGCGATGGGCAATTACTGGTTCACGCCCGCCGATGGCAGTGCCGATACCAAGGTTGAATACAGCTTTGCCTATGTCCGCGGGGAACAGGGCGAGCTCAAGATCGTCGTTCATCACTCATCCGTCCCGTTCAACCCGAATTGAGCGCGGCGCGCCGATCATTCCATGGGGGCATAATCCATGACATTCACTCTCCCGCTCAAGGAGCACCACGATGGCTGTTGATGCCTTGTTGCAGCCCGTTGTGCTGTTTTTCCTGCTGGGCGCGCTGGCGGCCTTTGCGCGTTCAGACCTTGCCGTGCCGGAGGCGGTCGCCAAGACTATCGCTCTTTATCTGATGATGTCGATCGGCTTGCGCGGCGGGGGCGAGGTGGCGGAAAGCGGGCTGACTGCCGAAATGCTGGCAGCAGGGGCCTGCGGCCTTGCGCTCTCTTTCCTGCTGCCGCTGCCCGCCTTTTGGCTGCTGCAAAAGATCGCCAAGCTCGATCGCATCAATGCCGCCGCGGTTGCCGCTCACTACGGCTCGGTCAGCGTTGTGACCTTCGCCGCCGGTTCCGAAGTGCTGCGCGCCATCGGGATGGCGCCTGCTGGCTTCATGGTGGCGGTGCTTGCTTTGATGGAGACCCCGGCAATCCTCACCGGGTTGCTGCTTGCCAAGCGCGGCGAGGGCGATGCGCTGGCTGCACGCGGGGGCTTGTTGCACGAGACTTTCTTCAACGGCTCGGTGGTGCTGCTCGTTGGCAGTTTCATCATTGGCGTGATTGCCGGCAAGGAGGGCTTTGCGCCGATTGCGCCGGTGTTCGACACGCTGTTCAAGGGGATGCTGTGCCTTTTCCTGCTCGACATGGGGCTGGTGGCGGCACGGCGGCTGATGGATCGCCGGGTGCTTGGCTTTGCCACCGCGGCACTGGCGATCGCGCTGCCGCTGGCCAACGGCTCGTTGGGCGTGACGCTGGGCCTTGCTGCCGGTCTTGATGCAGGCTCGGCCGCTGCGCTCGGCATTCTGGCGGGCAGCGCGAGCTATATCGCGGTGCCGGCGGTCATGCGCCTTGCCCTGCCTGAGGCCAATCCCGGGCTCTATCTCGGGATGAGCCTTGGCGTGACCTTTCCCTTCAATCTGACGCTGGGTATCCCCTATTACGGGTGGCTGGCGCAACAACTCCCGATGGTGTTCCCCTCATGACCGAAACCACCTCACGCCGCCGCATTGAAGTGCTGGCCGATGAACCCCTGATCCCGGCAATCGAGAAACTCGCTGCCAACGCCGGGATCGAGCATTACACTTTACTCCCGACGCTCGGAGGGGTGGGCCATTCCGGCCGCTGGCGCGATGATGCGATCTCGGGGGCCACCGCCAAGGTCATGTTCATGGCGATCACCACCGAAGAGGGGGCTGACCGCCTGACCGATCTGCTCAGCCCCCTGTTGGCGACCCATCACCTGATGCTGCTCGTCAGTAATGTCGAGGTGATCCGGGGGCTGCGTTTCGACTAGGGCGGCACCCGTCTGACGGGCTAGACGCGTCCCGCCTCGCACGGAGCCAGCAGGGCCAGAATGGCAAAGCTCGCCAGCCAGTGTTCGCCCATGTAATCCCCTGCCACATGGGGCAAGGCCGCTGCCAGATGTTCGGCGGCCAATTTTTCCAAGGTCTGCCGGGTGCGCGCATCCGTGAGCCGCCCGGCCACCTCGCGCAGGCACCATGCGCGGCTCAGATTGAGCCCGTCGAGATGCGCGATCTTGCCATCGCTGCGGTCCGACACAGTAACCGGGCGGCATTCGCGGGCCAGCCAGCCATTGGCCAGCACCAGTGCATCGAACCATGGCGAGAAAGCCGCCTGCGGCCTGGTTTCGGCCATCAGCAGCGCGGCGGTGAGGACCGGGGAGAGAAACTCATCGCCGCCCGGCTCCCACCCGCGATAATCCGTGCGGCCGCCGAAGGCGCGCCCCGCCCAGTCGTCGATCAGCATCACCAGCTCAGGATCACGCCCCAGCGCCCAGCGCCGCGCCAGCACGAGCGCAAAGGCGGTGTTGAAATGGGTGCCGACAGTGATCGGATAGGTAAGGATCGCAAGGTAATCATGAAGCCGCGCCGCAAATGCCCGTGCCAGTGGTTCAAGCCGTGCGCCCCAAGGGGCATCGCCGTGCCGCTCCGCCTCGTGGTGAAGATACATCAGCCAGCCCCAGCCATAGGGCCGCTCAAACCCGCGCGCGGTGGGCCGATCAAGGTAGGCCAGTTCCACGGCGAGCTTTTCGGCTGTGAAGGTTTCCTCCGCGAGTTGCGCGATTGCGGCGGCCTCGGGGCTTGCTGGGTAAAGCCGCCGCAGCGTGAGCAAGCTCCACCAGCCGTGGACGCAGGAATGCCAGTCATAACTGCCGAAAAACACCGGATGCGCGGCGCGCGGCGGGCGCACATCTGCCTCGCTCGTGAAGACGTGATCGTCCTTGTAAGGATAGGGCCGTGTCACATGGCCAAGCGCAATACGGGCGAAATTGCGGGCGATATCTTTGGTCAGTTCCACAGCACGAAGGCTCCCAGATAGATGATCACCACATTGCACACCCATAAAGGCACCGCGGTGCCCACCTGCTGGCGGATCACGGCGTTCTGATCTTGCAATTCGAGCAGCGCTGCGGGCACGATGTTGAAATTGGCCGCCATCGGGGTGAGCACGGTGCCGCAGAACCCGGCCAGCATGCCGACCGCGCCGATCACCGCCGGGTTGCCTCCATACGCCTCGACCAGCAAGGGAATGCCGATCGCCGCTGCCATCACCGGGAAGGCGGCAAAGGCATTGCCCATGATCATGGTGAAGGCTGCCATCCCGGCGGCGAACACCACCACTGTCAGCAGGACGCTGCCTTCGGGTATGATAGCGCCCGCCAGCGCACCGATGATCTCGCCCACGCCTGCGATCGCAAAAACCGCGCCGAGTGCTGCCAGCATCTGCGGCAGGATCGCCGCCCAGCCGATGGAATCGATGAGCCTGCGCCCTTCCTGTGCCGGGGCCAGCAGCGGCGCGCGCAACCACACCATTGCCCCTGCCAGCGCCGCCACCACGCCTAGCCCGAACAGGATCAGCGTCTCGCGGCGCGCCTCCAACAGGCCAGTCCCGCCCAAGGGGGTATAGTTGTAGAGCAGCGTTCCCGCGACCGCTGTTACCGGCACCACCAGCGCGGGCGCAAACAGCCGGTTGCCGAGCCGTGCGGCGTGGGCTGCGCGTTGTTCGGGCGAGGTTGTGGGCGGGTTGCTGCGCCGCACACCGCCAAATCCGGCGATGGCGACGAGCGCAAGCACCAACACGCCATTGGCGAAGTCGGAAAGGTGGCTGCCCGCGAAAAAGCTTGCCGCCAGCAAGCCCCAGAAGGCGGCATTTCCCCAACGCTGCTCGCGCAGGCTCAGCAGCGCCCAGCCCGCAAAGGCTGCGCCAGCCAGCGCATAGAGCCATTCATAGGTTATCATGGGCGCGCGCTCCCGAGGCGGCGGTCAAAGGCGAGGATGCGCCCGCCATGGATCGCAAAGGCGCACAGCGCGCTCGGGATCGCCCAGACCGAAAGTTGCAGCGGCGTAAGTGGATAACCCGCCGCCTCGAACACGCCTTGGATCAGCAGGATCGAGGCGATGGCGAAAAAGATATCCTCGCCAAAGAACAGCCCGACATTGTCGGTCGCCGCGGCCATGGCCTTCACCTCGTCACGCGCCTTATCGGGCAGGTCGCCGTGGGTCTTGACCGCCGCCGCCTCTGCCATCGGCGCGACTAGCGGGCGCACCGCCTGCGGGTGGCCGCCAATGTCCTTCATGCCCAATGCCGAAGTGATCTGGCGGAAGGCGAGATAGGCCACCAGCAGCCGGCCCATGGTAGCCCCGCGCATCCCTTCGATCAGGCCGCGGGCGCGCTGCTGGAGGCCGTAGCGTTCGAGCAAGCCGATGACCGGGAGGATGATCCAGGTGACCGAGATATAGCGGTTGTCGTTGAAAGCCTTGCCGAGCGCTTCGACCACCGCAATCGGATCGAGCCCAGCCAGCACGCCAGTGACAAGCGCGGCGGATACCACCACCAGCAGCGGATTGAACCGCAGGGCAAAGCCGAGCACAACAATGGCGATTCCCGCAAGCGGCCAGGCATTCATTCGCTTGCCCCTCCAAAACCCCCGCCGCCGGGCGTCAGGATCACAAAACTGTCGCCCGGTTGTATGTTGGCCGAAGCGGTCGCGCCCAGTTCCTCGCGGGTGCCGTCAGCGCGTTCCACCCAGTTAGCACCCGGCAAGGCATCGCCGCCGCCAGCCAGACCGCGCGGCGCGACCTTGCGGCGGTTTGCCAGAATATTGGCGCGCATCGGTTCAAGGAAGGTGATGCAGCGCTCCACCCCGTCGCCGCCGCGCTGCCGCCCTGCGCCGCCCGAGCCGCGGCGGATCGCGAAGCGTTCAAGCCGCACCGGCAGGCGGGTTTCGAGGATTTCGGGATCGGTCAGGCGCGAATTGGTCATGTGGGTCTGCACCGCGCTGGTGCCCGGATGATCCGGCCCCGCGCCCGATCCGCCGCAGATCGTCTCGTAATACTGGTAGGCGTCGTTGCCGAAGGTGAAGTTGTTCATCGTCCCCTGTGAAGCCGCAAGACGGCCGGTTGCCGCGAACAGCGCATCGGTGACAACCTGGCTGGTCTCGACATTGCCGGCCACCACTGCCGCGCCGGGCCGGGGATTGAGCATCGAGCCTTCGGGCACGATCAGCGTGACAGGTCTCAGGCAGCCGTCGTTCATCGGGATAGCATCGTCGATCAGCGTGCGCAGCACATAGAGCGCGGCCGCCCGGGTGATTGCACGCGGGGCGTTGAAATTGCCTTCCAATTGCGCAGATGTGCCGGTGAAGTCGAACACGGCCGAGCGCTCATCGCGGTTGATCCGGATCGCGACCTGCACAACCGCGCCATTGTCCATTTCATAGGCGAATGCCCCATCATCCAGCCCGCCCAGCAAGCCGCGCACGCTTTCCTCGGCATTGTCCAGAACGTGGCCCATATAGGCGGCAAGCACATCGCAGCCATGCTCGCGCGCGGCGCTTGCCAGCAGTTCTGCCCCGCGGGTGCAAGCGGCGAGCTGGGCGCGCAAATCAGAAAGATTTTGGTCGGGATTGCGCGCGGGGAAGGGGCCTGCGCCAAGCAGGGTGCGTAGAGCATTTTCGCGCAATTCGCCTGCGTCCACCAGCAGCACATTATCCAGCAAAATGCCTTCTTCCGTGATGCTGCGGCTTTCGGGCGGCATGGAACCGGGTGCGATCCCCCCGATATCGGCGTGGTGACCGCGCGCCGCCACGAAGGCGTCGGGTTTTGTGCTCGTGTCAGAATAGAACACCGGCACGATCACCGTGATATCAGGCAGGTGGGTGCCGCCCCGGTAGGGATCGTTCAGGACATAGGCATCGCCGCGCCGAAAGCCCCGCCCGTCGCACCGGCTCCCGCGCGCTTCGATCACGCGCGCAATGCTATCGCCCATGCTGCCGAGATGCACCGGGATGTGCGGCGCATTGGCAATCAGCGCGCCTTCGCCATCGAACAGCGCGCAGGAAAAATCGAGCCGTTCCTTGATGTTCACCGAAGTCGCGGTGGATTGCAGCACCACGCCCATTTCCTCGGCAATGGCCATGAACAGGTTGTTGAAGATTTCGAGCCGGACGGGATCGGCAGCGGTTCCGGCGGCGCGCTCGCGGGTGACCGCCGCAGTGCGGGTGAGGACAAGGCTGCCTTCCTCAGCCAGCAGCGCCTGCCAACCCTCTTCCACGACAGTGGTCGATCCCGGATCGATCAACAGCGCCGGGCCGGACACGGTGTCGCCCGGCTGCATCGCGGCACGCGCGAGGGTGGGCCAGCGGCCCGTAGCCTTGCTAGGCACAGTCACCGGCGCGGGCGCTACGCTCCCCATTTTGCCTGCCGCCCCGCACGCCTCGACGCTGAGCGCTTCGATGATGATTGCGGCGCTTTCATCGGAGTAACCGAAGCGCTTGCGGTGGAGCCTGCGGAACGCCTTCGCCATTGAGGGCGCATCGCCGCATGGGATTGCCAGCAGGCTGTCGCTTCCGGCAAAGCGCAGCCGTGCGGCGGATGCGATCGTCATTTCGGCTGCGGCAATGCCCTGATCGAGCAGATCCTGCCGTGCCCGATCCTCGAGCGCAGCCAGTTCAGCCGCAAAGCTCTCTGCGAGCGGGCGCACCAGACTGACTTCACGGATCGCTTTTACGGGCGCCAAGCCAATGCCATAGGCCGACAGCATCCCGGCCAATGGATGCACCAGCACTGTCTCCATGCCCAGCGCATCGGCGACCCTGCATGCGTGCTGGCCGCCCGCACCGCCAAAGCAGGCGAGCGCATAGGTGGTGATATCATGCCCGCGCGCGACCGAAATCTGCCGGATCGCGCCCGCCATATTGCTGACGGCGATGGCAAGGAATCCTTCGGCGATTGTTTCAAGCGACTGCGGCTCGGGCAGCATGGCGGCGACGTCCGCAAGCCGTGCCTGTGCGGCTTCCGGATCAAGCGGCGCAGTGCCAGCAGGGCCGAACACGGCGGGAAAGAATGCCGGATCGATGCGGCCCAGGTAGAGATTGCAGTCGGTCACTGTCAGCGGCCCGCCCTTGCGATAGCAGGCCGGCCCCGGATCGGCTCCGGCACTTTGCGGCCCCACCCGGAAACGCGCGCCGTCAAACCGGCAAATCGACCCGCCGCCTGCGGCGACTGTGTGGATCTGCATCATTGGTGCAGCCACCCGGACGCCGGCCACTACGCTGTCGCTCGTCAGTTCATATTCGCCCGCGTAATGCGCAACATCGGTGCTGGTGCCGCCCATGTCGAAGCCGATGAGGCGGCTGTATCCAAGCGCTGCGCTGGCTGCCACCATCCCCACCACCCCGCCTGCGGGGCCTGACAGGATCGCATCCTTGCCGCGAAATGCGCTGATTGCGGCAAGCCCGCCGTTCGATTGCATGAAGCGCAGAGCATCGGTGGCGGGAAGGCTGGCTGCTAGCGCATCGGTGTAGCGCCTGAGGACGGGCGATAAATAGGCATCGACAACAGTCGTATCGCCGCGCGGGATCAGGCGGATCAAGGGCGCAACCTCGTGGCTGACACTGACCTGCGCAAAGCCCAATTCGCGAGCCACACTGGCAAGGCGCGCTTCGTGCATCCGGTGCTGCCAGCCATGCATCAGCACAATCGCGAGTGCATCGAAGCCCTCGGCCCGTAACTCGGTAAAGGCGGCGCGCGCGCTATCTTCGTCGAGCGGGCGTAGCACAGTGCCGTCAGCTGCGATCCTTTCGTCAATCTCGATAACTTTCGCCGCCAATTGCTCGGGCAGCACGATGTGGCGGGCAAAGATATCGGGCCGCGCCTGCGTGCCGATCCTGAGCGCATCGCCAAAGCCGCGCGTGATGGCAAGCGCCAGCCGTTCGCCCGTTCTTTCCAGCAGCGCGTTGGTGGCAACGGTGGTGCCGATCCGGAGGTCGGCAATCGGGGCTTCACCATAGCGCGCCATCAGCCGCCGCACCGCTTCACTGGCGGCGTCCGCATAGGCCTCGGGATTATGCGACAGCAGCTTCTCGGTCACCAGCGCGCCATCAGGCGTCGCGGCGACCACATCGGTGAATGTCCCGCCGCGATCGACCGCAAAGCGCCAGGCCTTTCTCGTGCTCATCTTGGTCTCCGCATCCCATGCGAAGTAGGCTGCGACAAGGCCCCGTGTCCAGCCTCGCTGCGCGCGGGCAAGCGGCCTTAGCGCGGGGGTTCGCGGCCGATCGGATAGGCCAGCAAGCCCGCATCGCCAAAGGCGGTCTTTTGCAGCAGCCAGTCGAGCCGTGCCTTTGGGTCTCTGGCCGCATCGGAATTGGCGGCAAGCCATGCCGCGAACGTCGCGCGCAGGTTCTCATCCTGCGCCAGCAGCGCTTCGGCCAGCGGCACCGCGTTGTAGCGTTCAAGGCTCCCGCGCGGCTCAAGCAGCCGGTGGAAGAAGCCCCAGGAAAACAACGAATCCACCGCTTCGGGCTCAAGCAGCGCGGCGGCAAGCAGCCCGCGCGGCTGATCATAGGGCACCCGCACCGCACCGGCGGGCATGGTGACGCTTCGCACCTCGTGAACCATTTCGCCTGTCATGCGTACGCGGGTATCATACACCGGCTCAAGCCGAGCCTTGGCAACCTGCACCATATCGAGCGGCAGAATGCGAGCCGCGCTGATGCGCTCATAGGCAATGCCGTGCAGATCGAGCAGCGCGATCACCGTGCTTTCGCCCGGCGGCACCCACCAGGCCGCAGGCAGCGTGATGCTGGCAGTGGGGCGCTGGCCGATCACCGGCATCTGCCATTGCTCGGTGCGGCCGAGATAGCGCACCTCCTGAGCGCCCGAGGCAGGCGAGAGGTATTTCTCGTAAGCAACTCCGGTGAAGGGGATCACCTCAAGCGGCGTATCGTCCCGCTCCCAGCGCACCACGAGGCTTTGCGGGCGGGCGGCGCGGTCGGCGGCGATGGCGTCCCTGAGCGCGGTCAGATCGCGCGCAGCTGTCTGCACGGCGCCCTCGGTCAGGGCATAGGCGCCCAGCACGCGCTGGCGATAGGGCTTCAGGTTATGCATCTCGACCAGCACCGTGGGAATGCGGGCGTAATCGCCATAGCCGGTCGAATAGCGCGGCCCTTCGGGCGAAACACGCAGACCCTTGGTGATATCGGTGGGATCGATCGCGGCGGGGTAGAAATGCGGATTGTGACCAGCCTTGCGCAGATGGCTATCGACCCCGCGCTGAAATGTGCCGCCCAGCCAGTCGGTAATTGCCTGTGACTGCACATAGCGGCCCCAGCCGGCAAAGGTATAGGTCACATCATAGCCGTGATCGAACCCGTCCGAGACATGGACGTCGATGTAAAGCACCGGATCAAGTGCCCTGAGAAGCCGCAGCATGGCGCGGGTTTCGGGCGCGTCCGCCTTGGCGTAATCGCGGTTGAGATTGATCCCTTGCGCGGTGTTGCGGGTGCCGGGATTGTCAGGCCCGCGCAGGTGCGGGGCGTTCAGCGGGCTGGCGCGTTCGTGGCCATCGACATTGTAGATCGGCACGAACACCAGATCGACCGCGTCCACCAGGCCCGCTTTGCCGCGCAGCGCGATGTCGCGCAGCAGCATCAGGCCTGCATCCTTGCCGTCGATCTCGTGCGCGTGGATGCCCGCCTGCACCATCACGACCGGCTTGGCGCGATTGCCGCTGGCAACCTTCACATAGTAAAGCTCGCGTCCCTCGGCGCTGGTCCCGAAAGTGTGGAGGCTGATGAGCGGGGAGGCGGCGGCCAGCCGTTCGAGCCAAGCGCGGGTTTCGGCATAGCTTGGCGTTGCGCGAAAGCCGTCGCGCTCGGCGGGGGTGATCCACGGATCATCGCGCGCCGCGATCAGCGCCTCGCTAGCACCGCGCCACGGCAGTTCGGGCGGCAGCGGTGCGCGGTCTTGCGCGACCGCGCCAAGGCTCCACGCCAATCCTGCCCAAGCGATCACCGCGCGTCGCATAACCCGAAGGCTCCCTTGCTAATGCGCCTCGGGGCTAAAGGCGGGAAGGCCCGCCAGCAAGGCCGGATCATACGGCACATCGCGGAACAGCAGCGGATAGTAGAAGGCGCGCAGCCGTGCGTGATAGGCGCGCACCGCATCCTCATAGGCGATCATTGCGCGCGCATCGGTGCGGGCAAGGCGCTGGAATTCCCGTTCGACCAGCGAGGCAGGGGAAAACAGCGCCGCGCGGCCCGCCGCGGCATCGCGCGCGATCCGTGCAGAACGATAGGCGCGAGCCAGTGGCTCGGCACTCTGATCGCCGACTTGCTGAAAGGCGTAGAACCACTTCCATTCAAACGGACGCGCGATTGCGCCATAATCGGCCCATTCGGGATGGCGCGCAAGGAAGGGCTGCATCGTTGCCTCTTTGGGAATGTCCCATGCCCGGTTGACGCTTTCGCGCTGGAGCAAAAGGATTTCGCCGCCATCGGGCACCGGATGGCGCGCATCGATTACCGCCTTGGCAAGTGCTGGCAGCAGCAGCGCGAGCGCAAGCCATACGCCGACCAGCGCGGTGAGGATGGTGGCAGGGCTGGCCGCAGCGCGCCCGGCAACTTCGCTTATCGCCGCCCAGATCAGCAGCGAGGCCAAGACTAGCGCGCTCGCCTGAAGCACGGCGGCAACAGGGGCGCCCTCCAGCGCTGCGCCTGCCCAAAAAGGCACCAGCAGCGCCAGCGCAAGGCCTGCCAAGCGCACCCCAGCGCGCGGCAGCCACACCCGCCGTCCTGCTCCAGCAGTGGCGAGCAGCAGATCGTGCCGCCCTGCCACACGCTCGCCGCTGCGCAGATCGTAGAGCAGCAGGATCAACAGCAGGGGCGCAACGCTCGCCGCCAGAAAGGCGAAATCGAACCGCCCGACGAGGCCGAAATCGGCATTGCGGGTGTCGGCTTCGTGGATCTGGCCTTCCAATGCCAGCATACGCACCCGGTGCACCCAGGGGCTCGCATCGCGCTGGCCCAGCGCGGCAAAGGCAAACGCGGATGGCGGCGCATATGTGAGGTGGAAGGCATTATAAGCAGCGCCGCCCCAATCGGATTGGCCCGCGATCGCATTGGCGCGGTCGGCGGCGTCTCCTTCGATCAGGGTGGCAATCGTGGCGCGTTGTTCGCGCACTTCGGCAATGCCAAAGCCGACCGCCGCAACCGACAGCGCAAGCGAGAGCGCAAGCCACACCAGCGCGGCCCGGTCGCGCGCCATGAAGCGCGCCTCGCGGATCAGGCTTGCCATCATGGCCGAAGCCTGCGGGCGGCAAGCGCGATCAGCGCTGTCAGCGCCGCAAGCCAACCTGCCAGCAGCGCCAAAGGCAAGGCCGCGCGCGCGAGCCGCTCCGCCGCCGGATCGGGCGTAAAGCGGAAGGTATCGAGCACCCGCCACGCACTTGCATTGATCCGGGTGCGGGCCTCGGCCGCCGGATCGACGGAGCGGCGGGCATCATCGGCATAGGAAAGCTTGGTGGCATGCATATCGTTGAGCGCCTGCACAAAGCGATATCGCACCGTCTCGCTCTCGCGCAGGAAACGGTGGTGAGTGGCAAGGTCGGTGCCCGCCAGCGCGCGTGAGGCCGCGCCCACGGCCAGCGTCGGCGAGGCGAGCGCGAAGGCGCCGAACATCTTTGATTGGCGCGCCTCGGCGGCCATTCGACGCGCGGCGTATTCGTTGAGCAGGCGGGTCAGCTTTTCCTCAGCCGCGCCCGCCACCACGCCGCGAAAATTGATCGGCAGTTCTTCGATCTTGGCGACGCCATATTGATCGAGCAAGTCCTGCTTCAGCTTGTCAAACGCCGGATCGGAGGCATTGTGCCCGTCGCCCAGCTTGCGTTCTTCAGCCAGCATCGCGAGATCGCTTTCGATCTTGCCGGGGGCATCCACCAGCGCGCTCGCCGCATTGATCCCCATGCGCGGCACCACCAGCACCATGGCGAGCCAGCAGGCGGCGAGCACGCCGAGCGCAGCGGATCGCGCGCGCACCAGCAGCGAGACAGCAAGCACCAGTGCCGCCCACACGCTGAGATAAAGGGCATAGCCAACAACCAGCGCAATCGCGCTGGCCGACGCCTCGCCAGCGGCGACGCCATAGGCCGCGAGAAGGGCCAGCGGCAGCATGAACAGCCCCACCACGCCAAGCAGCGCCAGCGCCTTGCCGCCCGCCAGCACCAGCGCGCTTTGCCCCTGGGCAAGCAGCACGGCAAGCGTCCCGCTCTCGCGCTCGCGCAGCACTACGCCGTGGCCGATGATGATGATGAGCAGCGGCAGTAGCAGCTGATAAAGCGCCGCTGGGGTCAGTGTCGCAAAGCCGCCCATATTCGCAGTCGCCTTGGCATCGGCAAACATGGCGGTGTTCTGGCGGTGGCCTTCAAGGAAGATCGACTGCCCGGTCACGCGGTCGACGCCGGGATCGAACACGCTGAGCGGCGGCGGCAGGCGGAAGGCATAATGGCCGTAATGGATCATCCGGTGCGGGTGGCGATCGGGCTGGGAGAAGAAGGCAGCCTCGGCAGCTTCCTGCTGCGCGCCGCGCCGGGCAGCCTCGTTCCCGAGCCGTTGGGCAGTGAGAAACGCAGTCGCCGCGATCAGCGCCGCCACAATCAGCGCGGCGGCCACCACCATGCGCGAGCGCAGCCACAGCCGCCATTCCTCGCGCGCGATCTGCAAGAAAGCGTTCATGCCGCCGCGCGTCCGGCAAAGGCGGCGTGGACGTGTTCGGTGTCGATCCGGCCATCGCTGCCGGCCGCAAAGCTGCCCACCAGCGCGCCGCCGCGCAGCAGGCCGACGCGGTCGGCCACCTGGCACGCGCCATAGACATCATGGGTCACCATCAGGATGGTGCGCCCCTCGCTTGCTAGCGTTTTGACCATCGCGTGGAATTCATCGATCGCGACCGGATCAAGTCCTGAAGTCGGCTCATCGAGCAGCAGGATCGGCGTATCGCGCAACAGCGCCAGCGCAATCGCGGTTTTCTGGCGCATGCCCTTGGAAAAGGACTGCATTCGCCGCGCGCGTGCCTCTTGCGGAAGCGCGACCCGGTCCAGCGCTGCATCCATCGCCGCACGGCTCATGGGCTTACCGGCAAGGCTGAGAAAATAGGCGAGGTTTTCATGCGCCGTCAGGTGGCCATAAAACGTCGCGGCTTCGGGCAGATAGGCAATCGCCGCGCGCGCTGCCGCCACATCGGCCTGAACGGCGCGCCCTTCGACGCAAATTTGCCCGCTTAATGGCTTCAAAAACCCCAGAAAGGTGAGCAGGGTGGTCGATTTGCCCGCGCCATTGCCGCCCAGAAGCGCATAAGTCTCGCCCGCCGCGACAGCAAAGCTGACGCCCTCCAGCACCCGCTTGCCATCGCGCGCCACCACCAGCGATTGCGCTTCGAGCCGGATCGTCATCGCACAGGTCTCCCGATCAAAAGCTGTAGCTTGCCGTTACCCGCGCGGTACGCGGTGTGCCGGGCTGGACCCATAATTGCGAGAACGAATTTGCAAACCAGCGCGTGTTGAACAGATTGTCGATATCAAGCCGCAGCCGCACCCCGCCGCCGATCTCGGCTTCGGCAAACAGGCGTGCAAGCGTATAGGCGGGCAGTTCGAAATTGCGGCCCACCTCGCCCAGCCGCTCGCCCACATGCAGCACCCCGCCGCCAAGCCTCAGATCGCGGTTGGCGATCTGGGCGGTGTAGGCAAGCTGCACATTGAGCGTGTGATCGGGAATGTTGATGAGCGGGCTGCCCGCCGGAATCGGCAGGCCGAAATTGGGATCGCGCACCGCGTTGTCGATCTGCGCATCGACATAAGCATAGGACACCCACAGATCGAGGCGCGGGAGAATTTCGCCGTTCAAATCGAATTCAAAGCCGCGGCTGCTCGCCCGCCCCGCTGCAATCTGGAAATCGGCGTTGACGGGATCGGCCACCAGAATGTTCGATTGCTTGATCGAAAACACGCTGGCGGTCGCGGTCAGCCTGCCATTGCGGGCGGCATATTTCACGCCGCCTTCGATCGCTTCGGACTGGTTGGGATCGAACGGATTGCCGCCGAAATCCGCGCCCGACAGCGGCCGGAAATTCTCGCCGAAGGTGGCGTAGAGCGAAACCTCCGGGCTCACCTGATAAACTACCCCCGCCTGCGGGCTGAAGCGACCTGTGGCAAAGCGGTTTACCCGGCCATTGGCGCGGTTGGTGAGGCGCTGCGAATAATCATCATAGCGCCCGCCCAGCCGCAGTTGGAGCGCGTCGGAAATCCCGATCTGATATTGCGCATAGATGCCGGTGCTCTTTTGCACTTCGACCACATTGGTGAGCGGGGTCGGCACCGGCAGCGCGAAACGGCCATAGACGGGCGCAAACACATCGAGCGCCTGCAATTGCTGCTGGGTGGGATTGGTCGCCAGCGTTGGCGCACGGGCACGCAGGAACACCTGATCATTTTCAAACCGGTCGGTATCCACCCCGATCAGCACGCGGTGGGTGACATTGCCGGTGGCAAAATTGCCCGCCAGTTCCGCGCGCGCGACGAAATATTCTGCCTCATACTGGCGGAAGCGGCGCTGGCGGGTCAGCGTGCGGCCATCGCGCAGCAATTGCTGGCGGCTGGCGGTGAGCTCTGGCTCGGTCGAAAAGCCGGACAGCGAGGTATCGCGGAAATTGATCCCGACAAGCGCGCTCCAGCTATCGGAGAAATCGTGCTGCATTTCCAGCTGGTGGCCGAGCACTTCGGCAGTGATCGGGCCATCGCCCGGCTCGCCCAGAAAGCGATTGCGCGGGATCGCGTTGAGATTGCCATTGATCGCCGCAATCCCGCGATCGAAGGGGATCTTCTGGCGCGCATATTCCAGCTCATAAACCAGCCGGGTCGCCTCGGAGAATTTGACCGCCACCGACGGCATAAATCCAAAGCGTTCGGTTTCGATAGTATCGCGGAAGCTGCCTGCATCTTCATAAAAGCCGACCAGCCGCACGCCCACGGCATCGGTCAGCGTCGTCTGGAAGTCGGCCTCGCCGCGCCAGAAATCAAACGATCCGCCCATCAGCCGCACTTCGCCCGCGGTTTCAAAGCGGGGCCGCTTGGTCACAAGGTTGATGGTGCCGCCCGGCTCGCCCCGCCCGAACAGCGCGGCGCGCGGGCCCTTGAGCACTTCGACCGCCTCGATCCCGGCAATATCACGCGGTCCGGCAAAGCCGCGCCCGGCGTTGAAGCCGTTGACGAGGTAATTGCTCGGCAGGTTTTCGTCGCCGACAAAGCCGCGGATCGCAAAGGCATTCCACAGCCCGCCGAAATTGTTCTGGCGCGCAACCGAGGCTGACAGATCGAGCGCGCTGACCAGATCGAGCGCGTTCACATCGCGCAATTGCTGCTGGCCGATGACCTGTTCGGCCTGCGGGATTTCCAGCTCGGCAAACTCGCCGCGATAGGCAGGCCGGGTGGCGGTGACTGTGATCTGGCTGGGGGTATCCTCGGCCGTCTCCGCCGCCGCTGCTGCGTCGCTGGCACGAGCAGGCCCGGCCAGCACGGCCAGCGGGAAAGCAGCGCTGCACAGCAAGCGCAAGACGCGGTGCGACATGGATAATCCTTTGCAGCAAAAAACCCCTGAAGCGCTCCACCATCTGGCCTTATGCCCCCGCATGGCCTGATGATACAACGTAACACTGCCCCTAGCTCCAGAGAGCGGTTTGTCAATCAGCCATGTGGGCAGGGCGCATTGCCATGCGCCGCCGCAGGCGTCAGCGGCGCAGCAGGCCTTCGGCTGCTGCATCGCAGATCGCGTCGCTGTCGAGGCGATAGGTGCGATACAGATCGGGCAGATCGCCGGTCTGGCCAAAGCGATCAGTGCCCAGCGGGGTGACCTGTTGCCCGCGCACCGCCCCCAGCCATGTCAGCGCGGCGGGCGAGCCGTCCAGCACCGTCACCAGCCGGGCATCGGAAGCAAGCGGGGCAAGCAGCCTGTCGGCGTGGCAGGTCAGCGCGCCTGCGCTGCGTCCCTCCCAGCGTGCGCTGCGCGCCGCGCTCCAGCCGCGATGCAGCAGATCGGGCGAGGTGACATTGAGCACGCCCAGACCCGGCTCATCCTCAGCGAGCGCGTCGGCAGCGGCAAGCACCTCGGGGGCTACCGCCCCTGTGAAGATCAGCGCCAGGCGGCTTCCCGGCGCAGGCGCGCGCAGCCAGTAGCCGCCCTGAAGCGCGCCCTCGCGCCAGCTATCATCGGTGCGCAGGGGCTGCTCAAGTGCGCGCGTCGTCAGCCGCAGATAGACCGAGCCTCCCGCATCGCCTTCGGCCTGCATATGGGCAAAGGCCCAGCCCATGATCGCGGCCAGTTCATCGGCATAGGCAGGCTCGAAATATGTGAGGCCCGGCTGGCCCATTCCGATCAGCGGCGTGTTCACCGATTGGTGTGCGCCGCCTTCGGGCCCCAGCGTGATCCCCGAAGGCGTCGCCACCAGCAGGAACCGCGCATCCTGATAGCAGGCATAATTGAGCGCATCGAGCCCGCGCGCGATAAAGGGATCATAGACTGTGCCGACAGGGAGCAGGCGCTCACCGAACAGCGGCGCTGACAGGCCGAGCGCTGCCAGCATCAGGAACAGGTTGTTTTCGGCAATGCCAAGCTCGATATGCTGGCCTGCCTGATGGCCCTCCCACTTTTGGGGCGAGGGAATCTTCGCGCCGGCAAACACATCGCGCAGTTCCTGCCGCCGGAACAGCCCGCGCTGGTTCACGAAAGCGCCGAGGTTGGTTGACACGGTGACATCGGGCGAGGTGGTGACCAGCCGATCGGCGAGCGGGTCGCCCGAGCGCGCCAGATCGAGCAGGATCTTGCCGAAAGCGGCCTGGGTCGATTGGCTGCGGCCTTCGGGTACCCGGATCGCAGGCGGGACGTGGATCGGCGCGGCGCGGTGATCGTGCTTGCCGAGCAGCGCTTTGAAGGGTTCGAGGAATTCGGCGAGCGCCGCCGCGCTGTTATCGCCCAGCCCGCCCAGTGGCTCCCACTCGGCGCCCTCGGCAATCCCCATGGATGCGCGCAGCTGCGCCATTTGGGCGGGGTTCATCAGGCCGGAATGGTTGTCCTTGTGGCCCTGAAACGGCAGGCCATAGCCTTTGACCGTATAGGCGATGAACATCGTCGGGCGGTCATCATCGGCGGCCTCGAAAGCTTCGATCAGGGTTTCGAGGCAATGCCCGCCGAGATTGAGCATCAGCGCGGCAAGGCCTGCATCATCGAAGCTGGCGAGCAAGGCAAGCGCGGCGGGATCGCCTGCGAGATCGTTGGCCAGCCGTGCGCGCCAGGCCGCTCCGCCCTGATAGGTGAGCGCGGCATATTCGGCATTGGGGCAGGCATCGATCCAGGCTTCGATCGAAGCCCCGCCGGGCCGGGCAAAGACCTCGCGCTGGAGCTTGCCGTGTTTCAGCGTCAGCACCCGCCAGCCGCAGGTCTCGAAGATATCGTCAAAGCGGCGGAACATGCGGTCAGCCGTGGTGCTGTCGAGCGACTGGCGGTTATAATCGACAATCCACCAGCAGTTGCGGATGTCGTGCTTGTAGCCTTCGATCAGGCATTCGTAGATATTGCCTTCATCCAGTTCGGCATCGCCCATCAGCGCGATCATGCGCCCCGCAGCGGCTTCGGTGCGCTGGCCGTGGGCGATGAGGTAATCCTGCACCAGCGAGGCAAAGGCAGTAATCGCCACACCCAGCCCGACCGACCCGGTGGAAAAATCGACCGGCACCTGATCCTTGGTGCGGCTGGGATAGGACTGCGCGCCGCCCAGCGCACGAAAGGCCTGCAATTGTTCGGCGCTCTGCTGGCCGAGCAGATAGTGGATGGCGTGCAGCACCGGCCCGGCATGGGGCTTGACCGCGACCTTGTCTTGCGGGCGCAGCGCGTGGAAATAGAGCGCGGTCATGATCGCGGTAATCGAGGCGCAGCTGGCCTGATGGCCGCCGACCTTGATCCCATCGCGGCTTTCGCGAATGTGGTTGGCATGGTGGATCGTCCAGGCCGAAAGCCAGCGCAGCCGCTGGTCGATCATCTCCAGCAGGCGCAAGGTTTCGGCGCGAGTGGCAGCGGCAGGGGAGCGGGGGCGGGCATTGGTGGTCATCGTGCCTGGCTCTAATGATGTTCACGCCAAAGGCCAATCGGGGACGCGGGTAGGGGCTTGCCAAGCAGGATTTGTCCGGACAAATTGTGCGACGGAATCACTCAGAGGAGCCGCCATGCTGTCCACTTTCCCGATCCTGCGCCGTTCGCTGATGCTGGCAGGAGCGGCCCTGATGATGGGCGCTGCACCTGCCTATGCGGGGAGCGCTGATGCGCCTGCATCGCAAGCGAACGCCGCGCGCGCCGCCGCCCCGGAAGAATTTCGCATGTGGATCGATGCCCGTGCGGGCACGGGCGATCCGGTGCACTGGGTCTCGGAAGGCGGGATCTACGAATATCCCAGCGGCAAGAAGCTCTTCGGGATGATCGGGTTTGATTCCAGCCGCGTGTTCTGGCCGCAAAAGCCCGGCGATCCGGTGGTGCATCTCACCCGCAAGACCTATGCCTATACCGATGCCGAAACCGGCGAGATCCTGACCGAGTATAACGGCCAGAAGGTCGAACCCATCGCCTACCCCTATCAGATGATCACCTACCGCTATGAGAACGGGCGCATCTATGGCGATGTCGAACAGGGCGTGGGCGCAGGCGTGCAGAAGATCGCCGCCAAGACCGGCATGACCTGGCGCTGGATGGGCAAGGATACGCTGGCGATCACCGCGCCGGTGTTCCTCGATTTCGCGCTGCCGAACGGCGCGCGCTATGAGGCGTGGGAGAATTACGATTTCTTCATCCACCGCCCCGGCACCACGGACGAACCACACCAGATGGCGTGGCAGCGCTATGGCGCGCTGCCGCCGTTCGCGGGCAAGGGGCAGGCGATCTATCACCTCCTCTCGTGGCGGGTGGACAGCAATGCCAAGCTGCCGCCCAAGCTGCGCGAATGGGCCGCGCGCGAAAAGCCGATGTGGCTGAACCCGCCCAAGGATATCGCGGAAATCCGCGCGCTCCAGCAGGGCAAGGCGGGCGAGGGCTGGGCGCGCTGATTGCGGGCCGCACCACTCGCGGTGTATGATCCAGATCAAAGACGCTGGCGGCGAAGCTTGACAAATCTGCCCGCGTTGTGAATTTGTCCGGACAACTTCTCCGGCTGAGCCGAAAGGTGCTGCACATGGCCAAAGACCTGCCCCCGCCTTACACCGCGATGAGCCGCCATCCGATGATGCCGCGCGCTGCCCATGATGAAGCCGCGCGGTTCAATTTCCTCACCCATTTCAACCGCTATCTTTCTGGCACCATCGGGGCGGGAAACCGGCTCGCCTATGAAAAGCGGGTGCTGCCCGCATTCCGCGCCCAGCATGGCCGCGATCCCGAACACCGCTATGAAATCCGCGATGCGATGAACCGTGATGACTGGCACCGCATGTGGTCGGCCCTGAAGCGCAATTCGATGGAGATGCGCCAGCATTTCGGCCGTCAGGTTGTGCTGCGCCAATTGGACGAGCTTGACGCGATGGCCCGCCAGTTCAACGAGCATTCGGGCCAGCTCGAACTTGATCCCGCCATCACACAGCCGCATTACCAGACGGCAGTCGATATCCATTGCCAGCCCGGCGGCTATCACAGCGAAGAACGCCCCGGCGATGTGACTGTCGGCGCCAATTATGATGTGGGGCTGTTCGCCACCACCGGCGGCGCGCTCGGCGGGCTTAATGATGGCGGAGGCCAAGCGGTGGTTGGCTGGGTCAGGGCTGAACGGCCGGATTGGGCGCCCAAGCGCATCCTCGATATCGGCTGCACCATTGGCCACAATGCGGTGCCGATCGCGCAGGCCTTTCCCGATGCCGAAGTGATCGCGATTGATACCGCTGCCGCCTCGCTTCGCTATGGTGCGGCGCGCGCTGCGGCGATGGGGGTGAAGAACATCCGCTTCGTGCAGGCCTCGGGCGAGGATCTGTCGCGCTGGGCGGACGGCCATTTCGACTGGGTGCAGACGACGATGTTCCTGCACGAGCTTTCCGCCAAGGCGATGCCGCGCATTCTGGCCGAGGCCAACCGCGTGCTCAGCCCCGGCGGGCTGATCCTCCACATCGAACAGCCGCAATATTCGGACGACATGCCGTTGTTCGAACAGTTCATGCGCGACTGGGACGCCTTCAACAACAACGAGCCGTTCTGGTCGGCGATGCACGGTCAGGACTTGAAGCAGGTGATGGCCGAGGCGGGCTTCCCGCGTGAAAGCCAGTTTGTCGCAGGCGTGCGCGCGGTGGTTGATCCCGAAATCTTCCCGCCATCGCCGGACGCGGGCGAAGAGGATTACGGCCGCGCCGCAATCTGGAATGCCTATGGCGCATGGAAACCGCTTGCCGATGAAAGGCAGGCAGCGGCATGAGCGGCGGCGAGGAACCGCTCGATTGGGTCGCGCTTTCGGGCCGCCGGGCCAAGGGCAAGCGACCCGATTTCTTCGACAACGCCGCGCTTGATCGGCTCTATTCGACGGTGTTTGCGCTTGCCGCCGAAGTCTCGGCGCTGCGCGAGCGGCAGGACACCATCGAACGCCTGCTCGAAGCCAAGGGCAGCTTGAGCCGCGAGGACATAGAGAATTACGTGCCCGATCGTGCAGCAGGCAATGAACGCGGGCTTGCCACACAGGCCTATATCGCCCGCATCATGCGCGGCTTCCAACAGGAGGTTGAGGCGATGGAAGCGCACGATCCGCCGATCATGGATGTGGTCGAGCGGCTCTCGCGCGAATAGGGGCCCGCGAATAGGCGCCTGCGCGGCCAAACGGGGGGGATCCATGGAATTTCTTGAACTGCACGAACTCAGCATCCTGCGCTGGGTGCACATCCTTGCGATGGTCTATTGGCTGGGGGGCGAATGGGGCGTGTTCCAGACGAGCTATCATGTGACCAACCCCGCGCTCGCGCTCGATGAACGCAAGCGGCACATGGAAACCGCATACCGCATTGATATCCTCGCGCGCACCGGGATTGTGCTACTGCTGCCTCTCGGTCTCCACATGGGCAAGCTTTATGGCTTTGTTCCCAGCCTCGAAGGCGCGGGCGTGTGGGTGATGTGGGCGTTTTTTGCGGTGTGGCTGGCGATGACGTGGACGGCCTTCATCAAGCGCGAGACCGATATCGGCATCGCGGTGACCAAGAGCGAGGAATTCCTGCGCTATCCGCTGATCGCCGCGCTGGTGGTGGCGGCGGGCATGTCGTTTGCAGGCCAAGGCCCGATTGTGAGCGGGCAGAGCAATTACTGGTATCCCTCCAAAATGGCGCTCTATGCCTTTGCGCTGGTGATCGGGCTGTTTTTGCGTGTGGTGATGCGGCGCTGGACCGCGCGCTTCCGGGTGCTCGCGCTAGGCCCCGATGCCGCGCAGGAAGCGGCCCTTGCGCGTGAGATCGGGCAGGCGCGGATCGCGGCCTATATCTACTGGGTGACGATTGCGTCTGTATGCTTCCTCGGCGCGGTCAAACCCTTCTGAGAGAGATGCACTGATGCCCGCCTATATGATCGTGACCGCCAAGGTGCATGACCGCGAGACATTCATTGCAGGCTATGGCGCAGCCGCCGCGGCGCTGATCCCGAAGTTCGGCGGCGAATATCTGTTGCGCGGCCCCGGTGCCGAGTGCCTTGAGGGAGAGTTCGGCGAGGGCGCGAGCATGGTGATCTCCAAATGGCCCGATCGCGCCGCAGCGCACGCCTTCTGGAACAGCCCGGAATATGCCGAGGCCAAGAAGCTGCGCGAAGGCATCGCCGAAGTGCAGGTCTTGCTTATCGACGGACCGGATATCGGGCTTGTGGGTGCTGGCTGACGCCAGCGGCAGAGCTCCCGCGCCGCCTCCTCACCTGACCACCATCGCCTGATGGTATCATTGGTGGCCGGATGGGGGGCGGGGCGGGCGGTCTGAAACTTAATCTTTCAAAATCTGATTGAGCTCGATCAGGATGCCGTCCGGGTCAAAGAAATTGCACCCCATCACCCGGATATCCGGCCCGCCGTTCCTGCCGGGATAGACCTGCAAGCGCGCCTCGGAGGTGAAGGTGATGCCGGGCACACCCTTCACCATCTCGCAGCGCTTTTGCGCATCATCGGTGTTGAGGATGAGCACGACATCGCCCGGCCCCATTCGCTTGGGATAATCGCCCGCCGGAATGCGCGGGCTGACCCATTCCATCAGCCCGAGCCAGCCGACCCAGGGATCATTGGCATTGAGCAGCACCAGCCGCGCGGTCGCACCGGGTTCGCCTGCCGGAAGCGCTACGCCCGAGGTCTGCACAGTGGTGTCGTAATTCACCTGAAGGCCGATCACATCGCGATAGAGCGCGAGCGATTTTTCCATGTCGCGCACGATGATCGTCGCGCGGCGCACGTCGGTCGGCAGGCGCTCGACCGGTTTTTCGACGCCCGCCGCCTTGGGCGCCGCAGGTGCTGACTGCGCTTGCTCCGCCGCGTGAGCACATCCCGACAAAGCGGCCAGCGCCGCGCCCCAAGCCCAGATCTTCATGCGCTTTCCTCCACTGATCCTGCTGCGATAAGTTCGTCGATCCGCTGCTGCGGGTAACCCAAGGCGGCCAGCACAGCGCGGGCATCGCGCCCCGGCTTGGGCAGGGCCTGAGGCGCGCCGATGCGCTTGCCGTTCATCTCCAGCGGGATCGTCGGCAGGCGCACGGTCGTGCCATTATCCAGCGTCACATCCTCAAGGCCGCCGGCTTGCAAATGGGGATCATCGAACATGTCCTCAGGCCGCCCGATCGGCGCAAACGGCAGACCGGTGCCATCGAGCTTGGCGATCACTTCTGCCCGCGTCATCTGGCCGATCATCGCGCGGATCACCGGCAGGATGCGCTCGCGCGCCTTCACGCGGGCGTTGTTCACACGCAGGCTTTCATCCGCCCACAGCTCATCAAGCGCGAAGAGCTTGCAGAATTTCTCCCACAGGGGATCGGTGACGACGCCGATGAACACCGGATCATCCTGCGTCTCGAACACATCATAGATCGCCCAGGCCGATACCCGCGCGGGCATGGGCGCAGCAGGCGCGCCCGTTACGGCGAATTGCGCCATGTGTTGCCCGACGAGGTAGATGGTGGTTTCAAACAGGCTGGCCGTCACTTTCTGCCCGCGCCCTGTCCGGTGGCGTTCTTCCAGCGCGGCGAGCACGCCGATCACTCCAAACATGCCGCCTGTCACATCGATCACGCTTGCACCCGCGCGAAGGGGCTTACCCGGAGGGCCTGTCATATAGGCCAGCCCGCCCATCATCTGCGCGACTTCATCCAATGCGGTGCGGTTTTCATAAGGGCCGGGCAGGAAGCCTTTTTCGCTGCAATAGATGAGGCGCGGATTGGCCGCAGCGCAGGCCTCATAGGAAAGGCCCAGCCGATCAAGCGCGCCGGGACGGAAATTCTCCACCAGCACATCGGCGCGCGCGATGAGGTCTTGCGCCACGCCGATCCCGTCTGCGCTTTTGAGATCGAGGCAGATCGATTGCTTGCCGCGATTATACATCGGAAAATAGCCCGCGCCCGAACCAATCAGCCGCCGCGTCTGATCGCCGCCGATGGGCTCGACCCGCACCACCTCGGCACCAAGCCCTGCAAGGATGTGCCCGACAGTCGGCCCCATCACCATGTGGGTGAACTCGACAACGCGGATGCCCTTCAAGGGTTCGGGCGCGCTCATGCTGCGATCCTTTGCGCGTAGTCGAGCATCGGGCCTGCGTCCGGCGTAAAACCATAAAGCGGCTCGCCGGGCAGCGCTTCTTGCAGAATGGTGCGCACGGCTAGCAGCTTTTCCAGATCGATCCCGGTCTTCAGCCCCATCGCGTTGAGCATCAGCACGAGGTCTTCGGTCACCAGATTACCGCTCGCGCCGGGCGCAAAGGGGCAGCCGCCGAGCCCGCCCAAGGAAGCATCGAAGGTGGTGATCCCTTCCTCAAGGCCCGCCACCACATTGGCAAGGCCAAGCCCGCGGGTGTTGTGGAGGTGGAGCGTGGTGAGCTTGTCGGCGCCAACCGCTGCGCGCACCTTTCTCACCAGCCGCCGCACCTGTGCAGGGTCCGCATAGCCGGTGGTGTCGGACAGCGAGAGTTCCTGAGCGCCCGCTGCGACCGCTGCTTCGGCCAGCCGCACCACCTGATCTTCCGGGACGGCGCCTTCCATGGTGCAGCCGAAGGCGGTCGACAGACCGACCGCGAAATGTACGCCTGCGGCCCGCGCGATGTCTGCCGCCGCCGCGATTTCGGCCAGCATCGCGGGGTGATCCTTGCGCACATTCTTGATCGAGTGCGTCTCGCTCATCGAGAAGGGGATGCTCATGGCGTGAACGCCTGCCTCCACCGCGCGGGCGGCGCCTTTGGCATTGGGCACCAGCGCAACGACATTCAGCCCTGTGATGCTGCGGGCAAAGGCAACCAGTTCAGCCGTATCGGCCATTTGCGGCAGCAGGCTTCGCGGCACAAAGCTGCCGACCTCGATCTCGCGCACACCGGCGGCGGCCTCAGCCGCGATCCAGCGCTTTTTCGCTTCCAGCGGCATGATGGCCTTGATCGATTGCAGCCCGTCGCGCGGGCCGACCTCGGACACGAGAATATCAGTCACTGGGTTCTCTCCACATAGGCCCATGGCCGTGCGCTGCGATCGGCCAGCGTCCATGCCTCAATCGCGGCGGATTGCTGCAAGGTCAGATCGATCGCATCAAGCCCGTGGGTGAGCATGTCATGCGCTTCGGGTTCGAGCGTGAAGGGGTGGCTCTGATCGCGGCAGGTGAGCGCGCAGGCCGCCAGATCGATCGTGACTTCGCGGCCTGCGATGGCTGCAATCGCCGCGCGATCGAGCGTGATCGGCAGGATAAAGTTGCGGATGCAATTGCTGCGGAAAATCGGCGCGAAGCTCGCTGCGATGATCGCGCGGACGCCATATTCCGCCAGCGCCCAGACGGCATGTTCGCGACTGGAACCGCAGCCGAAATTCCTGCCCACCGCAAGGATCGCCGCGCCGCGATAGTTCGGCTGGTTGAGCACAAAGGCGGGGTTTTCGCTCCGGCTTTCGGCATCAAGGTAGCGCCACGGGGCGAACATCCCGTCCGCGAGGCCAGTACGCCCGGTGCTGCGCATTTCGCGGCTGGGGATGATTGTGTCGGTGTCGATATTGTCGCTGAGCAAGGGCGCAGCGATACCGGTGAGGGGCTGGGGAAATTCGCTCATCGGGCATACTCGCGCGGATCGGCGATGGCGCCCGCGATGGCGCTCGCTGCAACGGTTTCGGGCGAGGCGATGTGGGTGCGGATGCCGGGGCCCTGGCGGCCTTCGAAATTGCGGTTGGTGCTGGAGATGACGCGGGAGCCTTCGGGAAAGCCCTCGCCGCCTGCAAAAAAGCACAGCGAGCACCCGCTCATGCGCCATTCGAACCCGGCCTCGGTGAACACGGTGTCGAGCCCCTCGGCTTCTGCTTGGCGGCGCACCGCCATCGATCCGGGGACGACCAGCGCCTTCTTGATCGAAGGTGCGATGCGGCGGCCTTTGAGGATCGCGGCGGCGCGGCGCAGATCGGAAAGCCGCGCATTGGTGCAGCTACCGATAAAGGCGGCATCCAGCGGCGTTCCGGCTATCGCTGCGCCCGGCGCAAGGCCGATATACTCATGCGCGCGGGCCGGGCCTTGCGGCACGCTCGCGGTGACGGGGATGGTGTGTTCGGGGCTGGTTCCCCAGCTGACCATCGGCGCGAAAGCGCTTGCATCAAGGCGGATGTCCGCATCGAAGGCTGCGCCAGCATCGCTGTGAAGGCTGTGCCAGTAGGGCGCGGCGAAATCTGCGGGCGCGTAAGCGCGGCCTGCGAGATAGGCGAAGGTTTTGGCGTCGGGCGCGATGATCCCTGTCATGGCGCTGAATTCGGTCGCCATGTTGCACAGCGTCATGCGCGCTTCCATGTCGAGCGCGCGCACTGCCTCGCCCGCAAATTCCACCACATGGCCCGCCCCGCCGCTCGCGCCGTGGGCCGCAATCAGCGCAAGGATCATGTCCTTGGCCGAGACACCCGCTGCGAGCGCGCCCTGAAACTCCACCCGCATCGTCCGGGGCCGCTCCATCCTCAGCGTGCCGGTGACCATCGCGTGTTCTGCGTCGGAGGAGCCAATCCCCCACGCAAGCGCGCCGAACGCCCCTTGGGTGCAGGTGTGGCTATCGGGCGCCACAAGCGTCACGCCGGGCAGCACGATGCCCTGTTCGGGCGAGATCACATGGACAATGCCTTGCCTTTCGTCATTCACATCAAACAGCGTAATCCCGGCGTTGCGGCAGGCCGCGCGGGTCTGAGTGATGAAGCCCTCGCCGCCTTTCATCAAAGTCCCGTCGCCACGCCCCGGACGGGTATCGACGATATGGTCCATCACCGCAAATACCCGCGCCGGATCGCGCAAGGTGCGGCCCATTTCGGCCATGCGCGCGAGCGCGGCTGCGCCGGTGCGTTCGTGCAGGAACACCCGGTCGATCGCGATAAGATCGGCCCCACCGGGCAAGCTGGTTACCCGGTGCGCGTCCCAGATCTTGGCAAACAGGGTGCGAGCCATGGGCTTTGCGCGTCAGGCCCCGGCCTGCATTTCGGCTTCGATGGCGCGCCAGTCACGCGTCACGAAGCGTTCCTGAATGGCGGTGCGGGTTTCGAGCTGGCCGTTCCTGATCCAGTGCCAGGTGCGGCAGCGATGCTGACCGCAGTCGGAAATCTGGATCTGCTCATAGAGGTAAAGCGAAGGATCGCCCGTGCGCTGCCAATAGAGCATCATGGTGCGGCTATATTCGTCCAGCGGCACTTCGGCGGCCCAGCCCTGGATCAGCTCATTATCCCACCAGATACGCCCATCGCGATAGGTCGCGGGAAAATCCCGCACTTCGGTGCGCCCGTCTGGCCAGGTGTAGAAATTGGTCTGGTGATAGGGCGTGGCGGGATCATCGGTGATCCGGCACAGCAAGCGGCTCGCGTGCTCGTCGATCTTTTCATTGGCTGCGTTGAAATAGGAATATGTGCCATCCCAGACGCCCTCGTGGCGGGCGAGCAGCGGCATGGCGGTTTTGAAATCACTCATCGGGCGGTGCCTCCTTGGCGGGTTTCGAGAATATCATGCCAGGTCCGCGCCGCCGAGCCTGCGCGCAGCCTTGCGCGGGCGCGGTTGGCGATGGCTGCGGGATCGAGCGCGCCTTCGGTCAAGCGACGCGCGGCGGCAGCGCTGGCGGCATACCACGGCGCAAATATCGCCTCGGCGCGGGCGGCGCTCCATGCTTTCAGAAGGTGAGCGCCGAAGCGGTCTGGCGTAAGATCGGGATAGAGCAGGGCGGGATCGCCTGCGGGGAGCGCGGGCCAGACAATGTCGCCTGCGCCAAGCGCCGCGCGCGCGGCTTCAATGACGGCGAGCATGTCGTCGCCGTCGTCTGACAAGCCATGGCCGGGCACATCAATCGCAACCTCGTCCGGCCCCGGCTGCGCCATCTCGCCAGCGGGGCCGTGCAGCACCAGCCGCGCCGCCCCTCGCTTGCCGCGCCAGTGGACGAGCGCGCCGTCCGCCGCGATCCAGCCTTCCTGCGCGTCCTCGGCGAGCGGAGGCAGGGCGGGCGCGCCGCCATTCTCCTTGAGGAAAGCAAGGCTCGCCCCGTGATGATCGGCTGGGGTGGCGACTTTCATCGCCTGCCAATTCGCAGGCATGGCGCCCAGCCGGTCAATATGGGCTTGCAAGGGATCGCCCGCATAGGCGCTGATCAGCACCGGGGGCGTTGCGGTATCAGGCGACGGGATGTCGCGGGCTGCGCGCAGCACCGCGCCATAGCCTGCGCGGTAGGCATTGCCTGCGTCCAGCATCTCCATCACCGCCTGCTGCACCTTTGGCAGATCGGCATGGGCGACGCTGAGGCGCGCTGCGTCGCGGGTGTCGAACCAGGGAAAGAACCAGCTTTGTTCGAGCATCCGGTTCCACAGCCAGGTGAGATGTTCGCCATAGGCGGCAGGATGAAATTCGGGGAGATATTGCTCACCGAAAATCCGCATTTCCTCCGCCGTCCAGATCGCATAGCCGCCGATGGCAAGGCAGGTGAACCGCTCAGCCGCACGCCTCAGCGCTGTCACCAGAATGATCCCGCCCGAATGAAACCCATAGGCCGGGCACGGCCCCAGCCCCAATGCGTCCATCGTTTCGATCAGGGCATCGGCAAAGGCGGTGATGTCCGGCTCGCCGGGGAGCGGATCGGATTGCCCAAAGCCCGGCGTATCGGGCGCGATGCAGGTGAAATGCGCGCCCCAGCTTTGCATCAGGCTCTCGTATTCGGCACTTGAACGCGGGCTTTGATGCACCATCAACAGCGGCAGGCCATCGCCGCAGCGGCGATAATGCACGCGGCGACTGGTGCCCGGAATGGTCAGCATATGCCGCGTGATCTGCATCAGCCGAAAGACCCCAAAGTTGTCCGGACAAATTTCACTCGACAACCCCATAACCGCGATTATGACTGGCTGTCAAAGTGGAATCGGATGAGGGGTTCAGCACCGCCATGCTCGGCACGAAAATGATCGCAGACGGCAAGACCGCGCGCCAATTGTTCGAAGACGTGATGGCCAATCCGGCGCGGCGCAAGTTCGGCTTTGGCGCAAAACTGGCGATCGTGAATGTCGATGTGCAGCAGGCCTATACCCGCACCGATCTGTTCAGGACGGCTTACGAAACTGACCCGCGTCAGATCGAATATATCAACACGATCAGCCGGATGGCGCGCGAACGCGGAATGCCGGTGATCTGGAGCCGGGTCGCTTACAAGGCCGATGCAGCCGATGCAGGCGTGTGGGGCACGCGCACCGACACCGAGGATAGCTTGCAGAACATCAAGTATAACAGCGAGCGCCATGCCTTCGATCCGCGCTGCGAGATCCACCCCGATGATCTGCAATTCACCAAGCGGATGCCGAGCGTGTTCTTCGAAACGCCGCTGGCGAGCTACCTCACCTTCCACCGGGTCGATACGGTGGTGGTGACCGGCGGCAGCACCTCGGGCTGTGTGCGCGCCACGGCGGTGGATGCACTTAGCCACGGATATCGCACCATCGTCCCGATCGAAACCTGCGCCGACAAGCACGAAAGCTACCACTTCGCTAATCTCACCGACTTGCAGCTCAAATATGCCGATGTCGAGCCGGTGCAGGCGGTGATAGACTGGCTGGAGGCGCGC
>VFQU01000232.1_pt1 | contig 58885 bp, 52 predicted proteins | sample 3512311 | NCBI WGS metagenome assembly VFQU01 (sample SAMN10412377, study PRJNA504923) | tailings metagenome | isolation source: Relicate 3 Philex TSF3 active mining site | place: Philippines: Tuba, Benguet | collected 2017-08-29 | reverse complement strand
TCAACATGACTTCGATCCGGTACGTCACGCCGATCCCGCACAATGGGGTGCGGCCGTCGAAGCGCCGCCGCGTCTGATCTGATGCGATATGGCGGCGTCCCGGTGGGTCGTCGCTCTCTCGCCGAGGGTCTGATGCGCCGCTCCATCCGCAGCCCGCGCATCCGGCCCGCCCGCAATTTGAACCGCCGCAAGGCGAATTAGGGGAAATCCATGTCCGTCAACACGAAGAACTGGCAGGAACTCAAGAAACCCAACACCCTCGAAATCAAGGACGGCGGTGACAAGCAGCGCAAGGCGACCTTCGTGGCCGAACCGCTTGAGCGCGGTTTTGGCCTGACGCTTGGCAATGCGCTGCGCCGGGTGCTGCTTTCCAGCCTTCAGGGCGCCGCGATCACCTCGATCAAGATCGAGAACGTGCTGCACGAATTCTCGTCGCTGGCAGGCGTGCGCGAGGACGTTACCGACATCGTTTTGAACGTGAAGCAGATCGCGCTCAAGATGGAAGGCGAAGGCCCCAAGCGGCTTCAACTCTCCGCGACCGGCCCTGGCGAAGTGCGCGCGGGCGATATCGCTGTGACCGGCGATATCGAGGTGATGAACAAGGACCTGGTGATTTGCAACCTCGATGAGGGTGCGACGCTCAACATGGAACTGACGGCCGATACCGGCAAGGGCTATTCGCCTGCCGTGTCGAACCGCCCGGTCGATGCGCCGATCGGCCTGATCCCGGTCGACTCGCTCTATTCGCCGGTGCGTCAGGTCAGCTACAAGGTGGAGAATGCCCGCGTCGGGCAGGAGCTTGATTATGACAAGCTGTCGCTGACGGTCGAGACCGATGGCACTGTCACCCCGGAAGATGCGGTCGCCTATGCCGCGCGCATCTTGCAGGATCAGCTGTCGCTGTTCGTCCATTTCGAAGATGGCATCCCGCAGCCGCAAGGCACGATGATCGGCCATGCGGTCGTGACCGAAGAAAGCGACGCCAACCAGCTCAACCGTTACCTGCTCAAGAAGGTCGACGAACTGGAACTGTCGGTGCGTTCGGCCAACTGCCTCAAGAACGACAACATCATCTATATCGGCGATCTGGTGCAGAAGACCGAAGCCGAGATGCTGCGCACCCCGAATTTCGGCCGCAAGTCCTTGAACGAAATCAAGGAAGTGCTCTCGTCGATGGGTCTGCGCCTCGGCATGGATATCCCCGGCTGGCCGCCGGAGAATATCGAGGAAATGGCCAAGAAGCTCGAGCAGGAGCTTTTGGGCTGAGGCTTCGCCGCTCCTGAGCGTCAGCTCAGAGCGGGCTGAAGCGAAGCGGGCCAGCGAGCGAAGCTCGTCTGACGTTACGGGATTTACTCCCGTGACGGCTTGGCAAAGAAATGGGCAGGTCGGACCCTTTCCGACCGGGATGGAGCTACCTTGCACGGGCTCCCTACGAACGAAGGAAATACCTATGCGTCATGGATTGTCGGGCCGTAAGCTTGGCCGCAAGACTGGTCACCGCAACGCCCTGTTTCGCAACATGGCTGCCGCCCTGATCAAGCACGAACAGATCACCACCACGGTCCCCAAGGCCAAGGAACTGCGCCCCTATATCGAAAAGCTGATCACGCTGGCCAAGCGTGGCGGACTCTCGAACCGCCGCCTCGCGATGAGCCGGCTCGGTGACGAAGCGCAGCTCAAGAAGCTGTTCGATGTGCTGGCCGCGCGTTATGCTGATCGCGAAGGCGGCTACACCCGCGTCATCAAGGCTGGCATCCGCGCATCGGACGCCGCGCCCATCGCGATCATCGAACTGGTGGACCGTGACGAGGCAGCCAAGGGTCAGGATTCGGGCCCGGTCGCAGCCGAAGGCGAATACGAAGACGCCTGATCGGCGCATCATCGCGTCACCACAAAAGGCCGGGGCAGCGATGCTCCGGCTTTTTTGTGCGCTGCGCAAAGACGTTCATATTCACATGTCTTAAGCTGAACAAATGCTGCCAACCTGATTCAGGAACCGGGCAGCGCTAATCAGGCAAACCTGTCTCGTCACCGCAGCAATCGGGCTGCGCTGACACAGGGATGAAAGCCATGTTCGAGAAGTCTGCTCATCTGGCCAAAGGTGCCCTTGCTGCCCTTGCGGCGGGCACCTTGGCTTTCGCTGCCGCAAGCCCCGCACTGGCTGCGGATGATCCTCGGGATACCCGCGCAGCCTGGCGCGGCGCGGGCTGGGATCATGGCGGCTGGCAGGGCGGCTGGCATGGGGGCCGGGGCGGCTTCGGGCGCGGCGATCGCGGGATTGTCGAGCGCTGTGCGCGCAATGCCGAGATCGAGGCGCGCCGCCGGGGTGGCTGGCGCTTTGCCCAGGTCACCGAGATCCGCGAGATTGACCGCACGCGCGGCGGAGCCTTCCGGGTGCGCGGCGTGATGGAAGTGCAGGGTTCGCCGGGCTTTGCCGGGCGCAACTTTGATCGCGGCCGGTTCAATTGCTTTATCGACGGGCGCAGCCGCCCCTTCATCGAGTTTGGCGGCATTCGGGGCTTGCGCTAGAGTTGAGGCATCGGGCGGTTCAGGTTTCCGCAAGCCTGATCCGCGTAACCGCGAGACGTTCGGGTGGTGGCCGGACGCCGCTTTCGTCTGATAAGCTGTCCCAAAGGAGAGGGCCCAGATGGTTCGTCGCTTCCACCGCCTGCCTGTTTTTGCCACCCTCGCCGCCGCTGCTGCGCTGGCAGCGACGCCCGCTGCTGCTGCCGAGTTACCGCCCATCGAAACCGCCAGCATCGCACCTTTTGCGGCCAGCAGCTTTGACCGCCGCGCTGACCGCAACGCTTGGGGTTGCTGGGGCTGCGGCTGGGGTGGGGGTTGGGGCGGTGGCTGGGGCGGCGGCTGGGGGCGGGGCTGGCGTCGGCGCGGGCCGAGCGCGGGCGAAGTTCTCGCCGGGGTCGCGATTATCGGCGGGATCGCCGCGATTGCGTCTGCTGCCAGCAACAACCGGCGCAACCGCGATGTTGTGGTGGTTGACCGCGATCGCCCGCGTGACTGGGACCGTGATCGCGATTGGAACAGCGATCAGCGCAACCCGCAATGGCGCAATGATGAACGCCGCGGCAATCCGCGCAGCACCGCTGTCGGCGGCGCTGGCGGGCTTGATGGTGCGGTCAGTCAGTGCCTTGGGGTGATTGAGCGCGATGTGCGCGTGGGCGAGGTTGAGGTGGTGCAACGCACCGCGCAGGGGTGGCGCGTGGGCGGCACGCTGTTCAACGGGTCGGGTTTTGAATGCCGCATCGGCAATGACGGGCGGATCGAGAATATCGATTATGGCGCAGGCGGCCCGCTGGGCGCCGCCAACAGCGGCGGGCAGTGGGATGATAGCCGTTATGCCGCCGCGCGCCTTGCCGCCGCGCCTTCGCAGCCAAGCCCTGAAGGCGGGATCGAGATGTTCACGCCGCCCCCGTCAGCCGCTTCGCCCACTCGGGCCGGGGCGGTTGCTGCGCTCGCCACCACTGGCGAGCAGCCGCTCGTGCCGCTGACCGCGCAGCGCTGGCCGACTTACCCCGGTGGGCCGATCGAAGGCGATGAGCCTGTCCCGCTGGTGCAGCGCCCCGGCATCCCCTAAGCCTGTGCGCGATAACTCGGCAGGCCTATTTCCCAGCGAATGGCAGCCGCGCGCAGGGCAAAGCCGCAGCCGAATGCGAGGGCCCACGCCCAGCTGTCAGGCACGCCCAACGGGCGCACGGCGAGCATTCCGCCGATACACAGCGCCGAACTGAGCGCTGCGGCGGTGACATAAAGCTCGGGGCTCATGATGATCGAAGGGCGGCCTGCCACCACATCGCGGATGATCCCGCCCACGCAGCCAGTAATGACGCCCATCAGCGCAGCGGGCACGGGCGGGATGCCATAGGCCATCGCCTTGGCACTCCCCAGCACGGCATAGGCGGCAAGGCCCGCGCCATCGGCATAGGCGAACAGCTTGCCATCCCACCACCGCACCGGGGTAAACCAGGCCAGCAGCGCGGTCGACAGGCAGACTGCCGCCACCCACGGATCGCGGGTCCAGAACACGGGCGCATCGATCAGCAGATCGCGCACAGTCCCGCCGCCGACCCCGGTCACCAGTGCGAAGAAGGCCATCGTTACGAAGGTCTGGTGTTGCTTGGCCGCGATCACCGCCCCCGACAGCGCGAACAGCGCAATGCCGACCAGATCGAGCACATCAAGGATCGGAGTCAGGACAGTCGGGTTCATGGGGCGGGCATGGCGACAAGCGCCTAACCGTGCAAGATAATCCCGATGGCATGTGCTGCTGCAATGCAATCAAGGTCAGACCAGCGCGGCCCGATCACTTGCATCCCGCAAGGCAGTTCGCTGCCGAGATAGCGGCCAGAGCCAATGGGCAGAACGGTCGCGGGCAGGTTGGGGAAAGTGGCAAGCCCCGCCCAGGCAAGCCCGCTGCCCCCGGGCACTTCGGCGCCATTCACGGACAAGGTGCCGCGAAACACCGCCTGCTCGCCATGCGGCACGGCGAGCACCGGGGCGGGCGGGGCGAGCACGAAGTCATAATGGGCAAAAACGGCTTCCCACCGGGCGATCGCCTCGGCCTGCGCATCGAGGAGATCAAACCAGTCGGCAGTGCTCGCCTGCTTGCCATTGGGGGCAGGCGCGCCCCGCGCCATCACCACATTCATCATCTTGAGGTAAGCGGCGTGCTGCTGGCCAAGATCGGGCAGGAGATCGCTTGCCCGGTCAATCGCGATCCCGGCCCGCGCCAGCATTGCCAGGGCTGCCTCGGTCGGTTCGGCCACACTGGCATCAGGTGTGCTGGCGGGATGCGTCGTGATCGCCAGCAGGCGGCAATCCTTCAAGGGCTTGGGGCGGCGCGCGAGCGGGTGCTGCGCGCCCACTTGCGTAAGCACCGCCAGATCAGCGGCATTGCGGGCCAGCGGCCCGGCGATGCTGAGGGGGCTGTCATGCGCGGCGACAAAGCCGGGGGCGCGTGACTGGGCAGGGCTGTCATGGCCTGCCTTGCTGATGATCCCCCAGGTTGTCTTGTGACCCCACACTCCGCAGAAATGCGCAGGCACCCGCACCGATCCCCCGATATCGGTGCCGAAATCGCAGGCCACCATCCCGCTCGCGACCGCTGCCGCGCTGCCGCCTGATGATCCGCCGGGCGAGCGCGCGGGATCGTGCGGATTGCTGGTGCGGCCATAGACCGGGTTGAAGCTCTGCCAATCGGTCAGATCTGTCGGCACATTGGTCTTGCCGATGATAACGGCGCCCGCGGCCTTCAGCCGCCGCACCAGTTCGGCATCGCGCGGGGCGGGCGTGTCCTTGTAGGCAGGATGCCCGAAAGTGGTGGGCAGGCCCGCCACATCGAAACTTTCCTTGATCGTCATCGGCACGCCGAACAGCGGCTGATCATTGCGTGGCCCCGCTTCGTCGAGCGCGCGCGCTGCGGCATAGGCTGCCGCGAAATTGGGCACGGCCAGCGCATCGATGTTTTCATCGCGTTGTTCGATCCGCACGATCGCGGCATCGACCGCCTCGGCCACGCTGAGCTGGCCAGCGCGGATTGCGGCTGCGGTTTGGAGCGCGCCGGGCTGGTCAGTCAAATGCGGATAGGTCATGCAGGCAAGTCCCCTCGTCTCCTCGGTGAGGTCTAGCGGCGCGGGCGGGGTGGTAAAGCCCTTCGCCTGTGCGCGTCCTCGCTATTTCACCTGCACCAGCCGCGCATTGCCTTGCACAGTCAGCTCGACCGGGAGCGAGAGCCCTTGCCCGTGTGCGCTGATCGTGCCGGTGGCGATGTTCTCGATGCTTATGGCATAGTCGAGCGGGCCATCGCGCCGGCGCGCAACCGCCTGAGTGATCTTCGCGGTGAGCCCGGCAAAGTCTTTCTCGAAATTCTGCTTGAGCGCATCCGCGATGGTCGCCTGAAACTCGGGCGCATTGGCGAGCGCGAACAGCAATTGCTGGCTCGCCAGATTGGTCTCACCGCTGATCCTGATATCGGCAAAGCGCACCTGCCGCGAGTTCGGCTCGTTCAGCGGGCGCGCGGTCAGCCAGATGCGCCCGCTCGCCGCCTTGACGAGTGGCAAATCCGAGATTGCCTTGAACCGCGCGCCCACCGCAATTCGCCCCTCGGGAGCGCCATAGACAGTGATTTCGCCGAACTGCGCCATCACCTTCCCGAAATCCTTGATGACAAAAGGCTGCGCGGCGCGTTTGCTGAGCGCCTTGGCGATCACCGGTTCGAGCACCGCATAATCGGCAATCACCGGAACGCGCAGGACCGAGGGCCTGGTGGTCGCGGGACGCGGGCCGAGCGCGGGCAGCGGAGCGGGGGTGCGCGCCTCGGGCCGGGTGCCCACGAAAGTGGCGAAAGTGCCATCCAGCCCCAGCCTCAGCACCAGATCACGGCCGCGCACGTCATACCCGCCGTAAAGAAATTGCTGCGGGGTCAGCCGCACCCACACCGCTGGATTGGCGCGGTTGAGTTCGAGCACACCGTGCGCGTCGCGCCAGCCCCGCTCGGCTGCGCCCCGCAGATCGACGCGGGCCAGCTCGCGGGCAATGATTGCCGCCACATCGCGGCGCACCTTTGCGAGCTTGTCGTCTGCCTCGCTGGTGAAGGTGATGCGCCGCCCGAGGAAATCGATGCCGGGTTCGCGCGTCCAGTCATAGGTGATCTGTGTGCTGCTGGCGATCCGCCAGTCGGGTTTGACATCAAGCCGCAGGCGCAAGCGCACATCGGCTGCGCCCGTCCCCGTTTCGCCTTTGAGAATGCCCGCAACATCGCGCGCCGCCACCACGCCAGTGACCGGCATGGTGACAATGAGATCGCGCCCGCGCCCCGACAGCTTGAGCCGCCCGCGTGTGACCTTGCCGACAATGCGGCAGCGGATGGTGGGCGACGAGACGCGGAACAGTTCAAGATCGATCTTTTTCGAGGCGATACATTCGCTCCCCGGCTGATCGATGGCCCACAACTGGCGCGGGACTTCTGCTTCTAGCGCCCGTTCGAGCTGGGCAAGGTCAACCGCCAGATCGACCTCGACATGCGAGAGCGCGCTTGGCAATGGCACCGGATCGGAGGCGCGCGGCGGGGCGGCGCTGGGGGTGTCGGCCGCCTCGCCGCAGCCGCCGATCAGTAGCAGCCCCGCTACGCCAAGCGCTGAAAGCCTTACAGCCATGATCATGCCCCCTGCTTGCACCAGCATTGCTGCCTTTGCCATCGCCCCTTTGCTGCAGGGTGTTACCCGATCAGACTGCGGCGAGAAAGCGGCGTGAGCGCGGCGGCGGGCGCAAGCCTGTCAACCCCAGCGCAAAACCGAGGATCGGCGCAGCACCGTAGCCGATCAGCGGGTAGGGGAAGGGGCCAAGCATTGCGGCGATCCCGAACCCGGCGAGCAGCGCTGCCAGCGCAAGGCCTTGAGGGCGCGGCAAGCGCGGATCGCTCGCCAGCAAGCCCGGCGCCGCCACCAACAGCACCGCGCCCAGCACCGCCGCCCCGACAGGGCTGGCCAGCCAGACATGCGGCAAGACGCTCTCGGTGAACACCTCTGGCGTAAGCGTCCCTGCATCCCACGTCCCCAGCATTAGCATCAGGGCCGCGCCTGCCACCAGCGCAAAGGCGGTGGAGCGATACGCCGCGGCCAGCGTCGCGCTCGCCGCCGCCAACCCCGCCAGCGTTCCGGCATCAGGCTGCACAGCCAGCGCCGCGCAGGCCAGAGCCATCAGCCCCGGCCCCCCACGCCCGCTCGCTTGCGGCGATCACGGTGACCAGCGGCAGCAGCAGCAGGCCCGCATGGAGCTGGAACGGATAGAGCGGGAGCCAGCGGCTCACGCCGCCCACCTCGTGTGCAAGCAGGGGAGGAAGCGCCAGCAGGCCGACTGCCATCGCCGCAAGCCCGAGGCGGGCTGTCTTGCCCGGCGGCAAACGTCCCCAGCGCACCCCGGCCAGAGCGACAGCCAGCGCGCCCGCGTTGACGGCGATCAGCCGAGCGGGCGCGCCAAAGGCGACGAGGTAGGCAAGCCCGGCCAGCGCGGGCAGGGCAAGCGGCAGGGTGAGCCGCCAGCTATCAGCCGCGCGGGCGCTCACCAGGCTCGCATCACATATGGATCGGCTTGCCCGTCACCGCCATCGCCGCTTCCTTGAAAGCTTCGGCATGGGTGGGGTGAGCGTGGCAGGTATAGGCGATGTCTTCGCTGGTCGCGCCGAATTCCATTGCCTGCGCGGCCTGTGCAATCATCGTGCCGGCGAGGCTGTTGATCATCCACACGCCGACAACGCGGTCGGTTTCGGCGTCCGCAATCACCTTGACGAAGCCGTCAGTGTCGCGGTTGGCCTTGGCGCGCGAATTGGCCATCATCGGGAACTTGCCGACCTTGACGCTGAGCCCGCGTTCCTTGGCCTGTTCTTCGGTGATGCCCACCCCGGCGATTTCCGGCGCGGTATAGACGACATTCGGGATCACATCGTGGTTCACGATCCCCGTGAGGCCCGCGATGTTCTCGGCCACGGCAATGCCTTCATCTTCGGCCTTGTGGGCCAGCATCGGGCCGGGGACGACATCGCCGATGCCCCAGATGTTTGGCACCGCCGTGCGGAAATCGTGGTCGATCTCGATCTGACCGCGATGATTGACCGCAAGCCCCGCCTTCTCCAGCGCGAGACCCTCGGTGTTCGGTCTGCGTCCGATCGACACCAGCACATGACTGGCGGTGATGGTCTTCGCCTCGCCGCCTGCGGCTGGCTCGACCGTGAGGGTGACGGTCTTGCCCGCAACGCTCGCGCCGGTGACCTTGTGGCCGAGCATCATGTCCATGCCCTGCTTCTTGAAGATCTTGCCCGCTTCCTTGCGCACTTCCCCGTCCATGCCGGGGAGCAGCTGGTCGAGATATTCGATCACGGTGACCTTGGCACCGAGACGCCGCCATACCGAACCAAGCTCCAGCCCGATCACGCCGCCGCCGATCACCACGAGGTGTTCGGGCACTTCATCGAGATCGAGCGCGCCGGTGGAATCGACGATCCGCTTGCCCGCGTTGTCGACGGGCACGCCGGGGAGCGGCGTCACGGAAGAGCCGGTGGCAATCACGATATCCTTGGCGGTGATCTTCTGGCCCGCCACATCGACGGTGTGCGCGTCCTCGAAGGCGGCATGGCCTTTGAGCCAGGTCACCTTGTTCTTCTTGAACAGGAATTCGATCCCGCCGGTCAGCTCGCCCACGGCCTTGGTCTTCTCGGCCATCATCTTGCCGAGGTCCAAAGTCGGGGTCGCGGTGATGCCCCATGTGGCGAAGTGGCCATTATTGGCCTCGTCGAACAGCTCCGAACCGTGCAGCAGCGCCTTCGAAGGAATGCACCCGACATTGAGGCAGGTTCCGCCCAATGTGGCGCGCGATTCAACGCAGGCGGTCTTGAGGCCCAACTGCGCCGCGCGGATCGCCGCGACATAGCCGCCGGGTCCGGCACCGATAACAAGGACGTCGTAATCGTAGGAATGGTCAGCCACTTTTTCTCTCCGTCATCCCGGCGAAAGCCGGGATCTCAGGCCTCCAAGGACAACACGTGCCGCCCTAGGCCCCAGCTTTCGCTGGGGTGACGAGGGATTTCACATACTTATAAATCAATCAGCATCCGGGTGGGATCCTCGATCGCATCCTTGATGATCTTTAAGGCCGTCACCGCCTCGCGCCCGTCGATCAACCGGTGGTCATAGGAGAGCGCCAAATACATCATCGGGCGGATCACAATCTCGCCATTGCGGACAACTGGGCGATCCTCGATCCGGTGCAGGCCGAGCACGGCGCTCTGCGGCGGGTTGATGATCGGGGTCGACATCAGGCTGCCGAACACGCCGCCGTTCGAGATGGTGAAAGTGCCGCCGCTCATGTCCTCCATCGTCAGCGTGCCCGCCTTGGCGCGCGCGCCGAAATCGGCAATGTCGGCCTCGATCCGGGCAAAGCCCTTCTTGTCGGCATCGCGGATGACAGGCACGACAAGCCCATTGGGCGCCGAGACCGCCACCGAGATATCGACATAGTCGTGATAGATGATTTCATCGCCGTCGATAGTGGCGTTGACGGCCGGCACATCCTTCAGCGCAAGGCAGGCGGCCTTGGCGAAGAAGCCCATGAAGCCCAGGCGAATGTCGTGCTTCTTGGCGAACAGGTCCTTGTACTTGTCACGCGCTTCGATGACCGCGCTCATATCGACATCGTTGAAGGTCGTGAGCATCGCCGCATTGTCTTGGGCTGCCTTCAGCCGCTTGGCGATGGTCTGGCGCATCCGCGTCATCTTCACCCGCTCGCTGTTGCGGCCTGCCCCGCCGCTGACGGCAGGTGCAGCGGCGGCTGGAGCGGGGGCAGGCGCAGGCGTAGCGCCTGACTTTCTGGCTTCGGCGGCCGCGACCACATCTTCCTTGGTGAGGCGGCCATCCTTGCCGCTGCCCTTGATGGTCGACGGATCGACCCCGTATTCGAGCACCGCACGGCGCACTGCGGGCGACATGGTTTGCGCAGGGGTCAGCAGTTCCTCGCTGGTGGCAGCAGGGGCGGGGGTATCGGCTTTGGCCGCCGCTGTGGTGGCAGCCGCCGCAGCGGGCGCTGCTGTGCCAGCGCTCGCGCCTTCATCAACAATCGCGATGGCTGCACCCACTTCGACATTGTCGCCAACGCCTGCAAGATGCTGCGCCATAACGCCTGCAACCGGCGAGGGAACATCGACCGCAACCTTGTCGGTCTCAAGCGAGCAGATCGGCTCGTCCACCGCCACCGCGTCGCCCGGCTGCTTGAGCCAGGCTGCGATAGTGCCTTCGGTGACGGATTCGCCGAGAACGGGGACTTTGATTTCAGTGGCCATGATGGGGGGCTTCCTTGGGGGGCCTGATCAGTTGAACTTGGACGCGGCAAGGCCGAGCGCGGCGGCGACGAGCGCGGCCTGTTCGTCCTTGTGGCGCTGGGCAAAGCCGGTGGCGGGTGAGGCGGATGCATCGCGTCCGGCATAGGAGGGGCGCATCCCCTTGTGTCCGGCCGCATCGAGCGATTCCTCGATGCGTTCAGCCACGAAAAACCACGAACCATTATTGCGTGGTTCTTCCTGACACCACACGACCTCTTCGAGATTGGTCATGCGCTGCATCCGTAAGCTGAGCGGATCGCCGGGGAAGGGGTAAAGCTGTTCGAGCCGAACGATCGATACATCATCAAGCCCCGCAGCATCGCGCGCTTCGATAAGATCATAGGCGACCTTTCCGGAACACAGCACGAGGCGGCGCACCTTGTCATCGGCAATCGGCGTGGTGTCCGAAAGGATGCGGCTGAAGTGGTGATCGCCAAGAAACTCCGCCCGCGTGCTTTTCGCCAGCGGGTGACGCAGCAGGCTCTTGGGGGCCATGATGATAAGCGGCTTCCTGAACGGACGCAGCATCTGGCGGCGCAGCACATGGAAATAATTGGCCGGTGTGGTGATGTTGCACACCTGGATGTTGTCATCCGCACACAGCTGAAGGAAGCGTTCGAGCCGCGCCGAGGAATGCTCCGGCCCTTGCCCTTCATACCCGTGCGGCAGCAGCATCACGAGGCCATTGGCGCGCAGCCACTTGCCTTCGCCTGCCGCGACGAACTGATCGATCATGATCTGCGCGCCATTGGCGAAATCGCCGAACTGCGCTTCCCAGAGCACCAGCGTCTTGGGATCGGCCAGCGCAAAGCCATATTCGAAGCCGAGCACGCCGTATTCGGACAGGGTGGAATCATGCACCTCGAACTTGCCGTGCGGGAGCGTTGCGAGCGGCACATATTTGCGTTCAGCCGTCTGATCGACCCACACCGCGTGACGCTGGCTGAAGGTGCCGCGGCCCGAGTCCTGCCCCGACAGGCGCACGCCGTAGCCTTCCATCACCAGGCTACCGAAAGCGAGCGCTTCGCCAGTTGCCCAGTCGAAACCTTCGCCGGTGGCAAACATCTCGCGCTTGGCAGCGATCACGCGGTCAAGCGTGCGGTGGATGGTGAGGTCCTCCGGCACTTCGGTAAGCGTGCGGCCCAATGCATCAAACACCTTGGGCTCGATCGCGGTTGCGACATTGCGGCGCGCGGTTTCGGGATCAGCCGGGCGGTTCAGCCCCGACCAGCGCTGCGCGAACCAGTCCGCCTCGTTGGGCTTGTAGCTTTTCGCCGCATCGAATTCCTCTTCGAGCAGTTCGACGAATTCGCCTGCAACCTTGCTGCGATGCCCGGATTCGACGATGCCTTCCTTGACGAGCTTCGCCTCGTAGATCGCGCTCACCTTGGGGTGCTGACGGATCTTGTCATACATCAGCGGCTGGGTGAACTTGGGCTCATCGCCTTCATTATGGCCAAAGCGGCGATAGCACCACATGTCGATCACGATATCGCGCCCGAAGCGCTGGCGATATTCGACCGCCAGCTTGCAGGCGAAAGTCACCGCTTCGGGATCATCGCCGTTCACATGCAGGATCGGCGCCATCACGCCTTTCGCCACATCGGAGGGATAGGGCGATGACCGCGCGAATTTGGGCGAAGTGGTAAAGCCGATCTGGTTGTTGATGATGAAGTGGATGCAGCCGCCGGTATCATAGCCCGGCACGCCCGAGAGCGAGAGGCTTTCCCACACCACGCCTTGCCCTGCGAAGGCCGCATCGCCGTGGATGAGGACGGGCAGCACCTGCTTCTTGGTCGCCAGATCATCGCGAAACGCCTGCTGTGCGCGCGCCTTACCGAGGACAACAGGGTTCACCGCTTCAAGGTGCGAAGGGTTGGCAAGCAGGCTCATATGCACAGAAATGCCATCGAATTCGCGATCGGTGCTGGAGCCGAGGTGATACTTCACATCGCCCGAACCGCCGACATCATCAGGGTTCGCCGAGCCGCCCGAGAATTCGTGGAAGATCACGCGGTAAGGCTTGGCCATCACGTTCGCCAGCACGTTCAAACGCCCGCGGTGCGCCATCCCGTAGATGATCTCGCGCACGCCCGCGCTGCCGCCGTGCTTGATCACGGCTTCCAATGCCGGGATCATCGATTCCCCGCCATCAAGGCCGAAGCGCTTGGTGCCGACATATTTGCGGCCCAGAAATTCCTCATACTGCTCGCCGCGGATCACGGCGGCAAGGATCGCCTTCTTGCCTTCTGGCGTGAACTGGATCGTCTCGCCCGGCTTTTCGAACTTGTCCTGAAGGAAGCGGCGCTCCTCGGTATCGGCGATGTGCATGTATTCGAGGCCGACCTTGCCGCAATAAGTGGCACGCAGCGCCTGATAGAGCGCACCGACGGTCGTCCAATGGAGGCCCAGCACGCCGCCCACATAGACCTGCTCGGCTTCCTTGCCTGCCAGCCCATGCCATTCGAGCGTGAGGTCAGCCGGGCCTGCGCGGTTCGAGAGGCCAAGCGGATCGAGATCAGCCGCCATGTGCCCGCGCACGCGGTAGAGCCGCACCAGCGTCATCGCCGCGATGCTGAGGGCAGCAGCTTTTTCGATGGCAGCGGGATCGAGCGCCATGCCAGCCTCTTTCGCGGCCTGCTTGACTGCAAGCTTCATCGCGGTGGGATCGAGCGCGTCGGTGAGCGCGGCCTCGCTTTCAGAAAGCGCATCAAGCCAGCGCCGCCGCTCCCACGAAGGGCCGGGCTGGGGGCCTTCCTGATCGCTCAAGGCGGGGATAAGGCTATCGGTCGGCTTATTCATATCAAGTACCTGCGAGTTCCCGCGTAGGCGGGGACCTCCTTCAATTCAGAGCGACAGTTCGCTCATTTGATGTGCGGAATGGATTGCGCCAGATCGTCCCATGCCGGATTGCGTTCTTCGATCCGCTTGACCTTCCACTCCCGGTTCCACTTCTTCATGCGCCGTTCGAACAGCTGCGCACCGTTCAGATCATCAAACCATTCGAACCAGACGAGCCTGTGGCAATTGTATTTCCTCGTGAAACTCGAAACTTTGCCGAGACGGTGTTGTTCGATCCTCGTCGCCAGATCGGCGGTCGCTCCGATGTAGAGCACGCCGCCCGGCTTGTCGGTGAGAATATAGACAAAGCCGCCTTTCACTCGTCTGACTGTTTCCGTCCTCGCGAGTCCCCGCGCAGGCGGGGATCTCAGCCTATGTCGCGCCAAACCTCCTGAGGTCCCCGCCTGCGCGGGGACTCACAACCACTTACGCGTGTTCCTTGAGCATCGCCGCCAGCGTTTCACCAAGCAGCGAGGGCGAGGGAGAGACGCGGATGCCCGCATCTTCCATCGCCGCGATCTTGTCTTCAGCGCCACCCTGACCGCCGCTGACGATAGCGCCCGCATGGCCCATGCGGCGGCCCGGAGGAGCGGTGCGACCGGCGATGAAGCCGACCATCGGCTTGGAACGGCCCTTGGCGCGCTCGGCCTTGATGAAGGCGGCGGCTTCTTCTTCGGCCGAACCGCCGATTTCGCCGATCATGATGATCGATTCCGTTTCGGGGTCGTCAAGGAACAGGTCGAGCACATCAATAAAATTGGTGCCGTTGACCGGATCGCCGCCGATGCCGACCGCGGTGGTCTGGCCGAGGCCCGCCATGGTGGTCTGGTGCACGGCCTCATAGGTGAGCGTGCCCGAGCGGCTGACGATGCCGACGCTGCCCTTCTTGAAGATGTTGGCCGGCATGATGCCGATCTTGCACTCGTTGGGGGTCAGCACGCCGGGGCAGTTGGGACCGATGAGGCGCGACTTCGAGCCCGCGAGCGCGCGCTTGGCGCGGACCATGTCGAGCACCGGAATGCCTTCGGTGATGCAGATGATCAGCTCGATCTCGGCATCGATCGCCTCGCAGATCGCATCGGCGGCGAACGGCGGCGGGACGTAGATGCAGCTCGCGGTCGCGCCGGTCGCGGCCTTGGCTTCGCGCACGGTATCGAACTGCGGCAGGCCGATATGCGTGGTGCCGCCCTTGCCCGGCGTCACGCCCGCGACCATCTGCGTCCCGTAATCGAGCGCGGCCTGCGTGTGGAAGGTGCCGGTGTTGCCGGTCATACCCTGGGTGATGACCTTGGTGTGCTTGTTTACGAGGATGGACATTCGTGTGGTTCCTTTATTGCCATAACCGTCATCCCGGCAAAGGCCGGGACCCAGCGAAATCATGTGCCGTCCTTGCCATTTCTGGGCCCCGGCCTGCGCCGGGGTGACGGAACCGCTCAATAACAAACCAACTCGAACAGGTCGTTCCAGTCGGGGTTCATCTCTTCGATGCGGCGCAGCTTCCACGCCCGCCGCCATTCCTTCATCTGCTTCTCTCGCAGTATGGCCGCTTCGATGGTGTCATGGCGTTCGAACCAGACCAGCATCTTGCAACCATATTTCTTCGTGAAGCCGTCAATCTGTCCCTCCCGGTGTTCCCAAGCGCGCTTCGCAAGATCGCTCGTGACACCGATGTAAATCGTCCCGTTGCGGCGGCTCGCCATGATGTAGACGTAGCCGCCGAGTTCCATTTCCTATTCGTCTCCCCGGCGCAGGCCGGGGCCCAGTTCCGTCGTCGCCTCTGGGCCCCGGCCTTCGCCGGGGTGACAGAGGGATGCGAGGTTACGTAAGGCTGCCATCCAGCGCCTTGCACGCCACAAGCAGTTCCTTGACCGCATCGACGCTGACGCCGAGGTTCGCCTTCTCCTCATCGGTCAGGCTGATCTCGATCACATCCTCGCAGCCGCCCGCGCCGATCACCGCAGGCACGCCGACATATAGCCCATCGAGGCCATACTTGCCGTTCACTTCAACGGCGCAGGGCAGGATGCGCTTCTGATCGCCAAGGTAGGCCTCCGCCATCGCGATCGCGCTGGTGGCGGGCGCATAATAGGCAGAGCCAGTGCCGAGCAGCGCCACGATCTCGCCCCCGCCCGAACGGGTGCGCTTGACGATGGCGTCGAGGCGCTCTTCCGAAATGCCCTTGATCTTGGCCATATCCTTCACCGGAATGCCATTAATCGTCGAATAGGACAAAACCGGGACCATGGTATCGCCGTGGCCGCCGAGCACGAAAGCGTTCACGTCCTTCACGCTGACGCCGAATTCCCACGCGAGGAAGGTGGCGAAACGCGCGGAGTCCAAAACGCCCGCCATGCCGACGACCTTGTTCGCCGGAAGGCCCGAGAACTCGCGCAGCGCCCACACCATCGCGTCCAAGGGGTTGGTAATGCAGATCACGAAGGCATCGGGACAGTTGTTCTTGATGCCTTCGCCGACCGCCTTCATAACCTTCAAATTGATGCCGAGCAGGTCATCGCGGCTCATTCCGGGCTTGCGCGCGACGCCCGCGGTTACGATCACCACATCGGCGCCCGCAATATCGGCGTAATCGGTCGAGCCGGTAATCTTCGCGTCAAAGCCTTCCACCGGGCCGCACTGCGACAGGTCGAGCGCCTTGCCCTGCGGCACGCCTTCGGCAATGTCGAACAGGACGATATCGCCCGTTTCCTTCTTGGCAGCGAGGTGGGCGAGCGTGCCGCCAATCATGCCGGCGCCGATCAGGGCAATTTTCTTGCGGGCCATGGGTGAGACTTCCTTCCCAAAAACATGCGGGACGAAGCTGATGCACAGACAGGCGCTGCCCTTCAGGCGATCCCTGTCTGAGCCACGCAAACCAAGACGCGAGCCTTCCGTCCCTTGCGGCACAGCGCCTCTTTGAAAGGGGTGGTTAGGCCTCTGAGGCATGGATTGCAACCGCGAAAAATCGCGCGCTTGCGAAAATATATGCAAACACTTCGCAATAGCAATAAACCACTTTGAGGGCGCGCCATCCCGGCCCTTCGCGGCGTCCGATGCTCGTCTGAATGGGCGGTGTGCGGCTTAATCGTGTGCGGGCAGCGCGGCGTGCTTAGTCTGGCGCGCAAGGCGCGGGTCGAACAGGGCTGTGATCGCAACCCAGTGATCGAACCCCGCGACGCTCCCGGCGGCCAGCGCGGTGCTTGCGGCAACCCGGGCGCGGGGCGCTGCATCCAGCCCGTGGCGCGCAAAGTGGCGCAAGGCATCCACCAGCAAGGGATCGAATACCGCCTCGGTGGAGCGGCCTTGGGAATTGTCATTGACGGCGCGCAGACGCAGCCCTGCCAAGCTGTTGGGCGCCACCAGCCGGGCCGCGACATCGTGCCGTGAGCCGGTAGCAGGAGCAAAGCGGATCGACATAGGGCGGGTTCTTTTTCCAGCGGTTCGGTGCGCGGCAGGCCATGGATGGGCCATGTGCGCGGGCGGCGACCTCGTGCATCCGCTCTAACCCTGCTGCTCCTAAACCCGCGTTGGGAAACAGGGTTTCGCAGTCCTTAACCTTTGCCAGCGCGAAAAAGCCTATTTGACGCTGGCCGGATCGACCTTCCAGGCTCCGACATTGGCGAATTCGGGACGCACTTCGCCCGCGCCCTGAAATTCGCCTGCCGCGCTCTCGGCGGCCGGGGGCTTGCCGTTGCCTTGCTTTTTGCCTCTGCCCGCTTTCGTCTCGGACGCGGCGCCTTGCGCGATCAGGCGGCCGCTGTTCTCGAAAGCGCGCAGAGTGCCGCTTGCGGATGAAGCAAAGCTGGCCGCCGCCGGATCGCTGGCCGAGGCTGTTGCTGTGCGTCCGCTCACCACCGGTTCAAACCCGGCATAGGCCATGGTGAAGGCGGCCTTCTCGCCGCCTGCGCCGCGATTGCGGTAAAAGCGGTGCGCACCGATGGTGCCGACATGATCGAGCGTGCGCGCCCAATAGGGATCGACCCAAAGCGTGTGGTAATGGGTGGCATGGCCGACCGGGGCATAGACGCTGCCCGCCAGTGCTTCGGCCGCGATGCGCTGTGCGCGCGCCCAGCTGGCTCCTGACGGGCGGCGGGCAAGGCTGCCATCGCAGGTGAAGGTGAACTGGCACCCGGTCGAACGCTGTGATCCTTGATAGACAACGCCGCACACGCTGCCGGGCCATGCCGGATGCGCGACGCGGTTCAGCACCACCTGCGCAACGGCGCGCTGGCCCGCTTCGCTCTCGCTGGCGGCTTCATACCACACGGCCTGCGCCAGGCATTCCTGCGCGCGGGCGTGGGTGAGGCCAACGCCGCCCGAGAAGAACGGCTTGGCAGCAGGGCCTGCGGCGATGAATTCGCCAAGCGCGCGCCCGCCTTCGGCGCCGGTATCGAGCGGATCGGGCGTGGGCAGCGCCACCAGCGCTCCGGCGGGCGGATCAGCGAGGAAGAAGAATGCCGAGCCAGGAAAGCTCATCCCCGGCCGCTCGAACGGCAAGGCTTGCGCTGCGGCCAGGGCCAGCGGATCGGGGGCCGGGGCAGCTGGCTCGGGCGGCACGAACAGTGCCAGATCGCCGGGCGCCGCCATGGCGGGAACAGTGATGATGGCAAGCAGCAGCGCGGCGCGCTGGCGCAGGCTGAGCGGGGCAACTGCGCGGCGCATTGCCGCACCATCGCGCAGGCGCGCTGCGGCAGTGCGCTCGGGAACGGGGGCCGGAACGGCGGCAGCAGCAGCCTTGCGCGCGGCCGCAATCGCCGTGTCGAAGTGCCGGGCAAGGTTTGCTCGGGCCGCGCGGACCAGCGCATTGAGTTGCAGAGCCTCTGGCATCGCCTGGCGGCGGGTCCGGGCGGGTGCAGCGCTATCGGGCAGCCACGGCAATTCGCGCGATGGCGAGCGCGGCAGCGCTGCTGGCTGCGGTGCTGGCTGGTCGGGTTTCCGGGCCGGTTTGAGGATGCGCGCGCGGGTCATGATCCGGCGTGTGGCCTAGAGCAGCGTGCTCCGATGCGCGAGGCCATTGACCAGCGCCGTCCCGAAAGGACACAGCGCCGCAGCAGGTCTTAACCGGAGCGCGCGAAGGCGGACAAGCACGCTGGTGACCAGCCGCCATAAGGAAGCCTCGGATCAGCAATGCGGGGAAAAAGTGCCGGGGTGCAGCGGCTGCGGTCTCGGGTAAACCCGCCCGTCTGGCACCCCGGCTCCATCGTGGGATAAACTGTCCGAACTGCGACCCTGAAAGGGGATCGGGCAGATACCAGAGAGAGCCCGCTCCATGCGCTATCATGCCCCTAGGCGGGACTTGAGTTTTTCTAAAGGTTTAGGAAAAATATCGCGATATCAGCGCTATGAGGCGCGAATATTTTTTTGCCACGCGCGTTTTTTTACGGGCAGGCGCCCGCACAAGGCCACATCTCAGCCCTCTCAACGCTGCGGGCGCGGGGCGGCACAGCGGCTGGTTTGTCCGGCCCTGCATGCCGCGACATCGGCGCGCCAGCGCTGCATGGCGGCGGCGTGCTCACGTTTGTGCTGCGCATCCTCAGCATCCTTGAGAAGATCGCAGCTTTGCCGCTTTAAGGCACGGCACGTTCCAGCGTTACGCGCGTTACAGCGTGGAGCCCTTCCACCATTCTGTGGATCAGGGACTGTCGCCTGCCAGCACCACCCTTGACCCACGCGAACATTTCCGGAACACACCGCCCCATGAGTCTCACCAAAATCTCCGTGCGCGGTGCGCGCGAGCATAATCTCAAGGGTATCGACATCGATTTGCCGCGCGATGCGCTGATCGTGGTCACCGGCCTTTCAGGCAGTGGCAAGTCCAGCCTCGCCTTCGACACCATCTATGCCGAGGGGCAGCGGCGCTATGTCGAGTCGTTAAGCGCCTATGCGCGCCAGTTCCTCGAAATGATGCAGAAGCCCGATGTCGAGCATATCGACGGGCTGTCGCCTGCCATTAGCATCGAGCAGAAAACCACCAGCCGCAACCCGCGCTCGACCGTGGCGACGGTGACCGAGATTTACGACTACATGCGCCTCTTGTGGGCGCGGGTCGGCGTGCCCTATTCGCCTGCCACCGGCGAGCCGATTGCGGCGCAGACGGTGAGCCAGATGGTCGACCGGGTGATGGCGCTTCCCGAAGGCACGCGGGCCTATCTGCTCGCCCCGGTGGTGCGCGGGCGCAAGGGCGAATACCGCAAGGAGCTGGCCGAATGGCAGCGCGCCGGGTTTACCCGGGTGCGGATCGACGGCGAGATCTATGCTATCGAAGATGCGCCCGCGCTCGACAAGAAGTTCAAGCACGATATCGAAGTGGTGGTTGATCGCATCGCGGTGAAGGACGGCTTGCAAACGCGCCTTGCCGAAAGTTTCGAGCAAGCGCTCAAGCTCGCCGAGGGGCTGGCCTATGTCGATCTTGCCGATGGCGTGGTGCCGGGGCGGGAAGATGAAGGGAAGGGCGGGGCGATGAAGGGCGCAGGCCTGCCGCCCAACCGCATCGTCTTTTCCGAGAAATTCGCCTGCCCGGTTTCCGGCTTCACCATCGAGGAAATCGAGCCGCGCCTGTTTTCCTTCAACGCGCCTCAGGGCGCTTGCCCGGCTTGTGACGGGATCGGCGAAAAGATGCTGTTCGATCCGCAGCTGGTGGTGCCCAACGAGGCCTTGAGCCTCAAGCAGGGTGCGATTGTGCCCTGGGCCAAGTCGAACCCGCCATCGCCCTATTACATGCAGGTGCTTGCCAGCCTCGCCAAGGCCTATGGCTTTGATCTGACGACGCCGTGGAAGGACTTGGCGCCCGATCAGAAGATGATCATCCTCCACGGCACGGGCGGGCTGCCGGTCCCGCTGACTTTCAAGGATGGCCGCCGCGAATACACGGTCAACAAGGCCTTCGAAGGCGTTATCGGCAATCTCAACCGCCGCATGATGCAGACCGAAAGCGCCTGGATGCAGGAGGAGCTGGCCAAGTATCAGACCGCGCAGCCCTGCGAAGTATGCGGCGGCAAGCGACTCAATGAAAAGGCGCTGAGCGTGAAGGTGGCGGGCACCGATATTGCGACGCCAGTGGCCATGAGCGTTGCGGACGCCAAGGCGTGGTTTCTCGCGCTCGACGCGCAGCTCACCCCGCAGCAGAGCCAGATTGCCAAGGCGATCCTTAAGGAGATCAACGAGCGGCTCGGGTTCCTCGACAACGTGGGCCTCGACTACCTCAACCTCGACCGCACCAGCGGCACCCTCTCCGGGGGCGAGAGCCAGCGGATTCGGCTGGCCTCGCAGATCGGCAGCGGGCTTTCAGGCGTGCTCTACGTGCTCGACGAGCCGAGCATCGGCCTCCACCAGCGCGACAATGACCGGCTGCTGGAGACGCTGAAGCGCCTGCGCGATCTCGGCAACACCGTGATCGTGGTCGAGCACGACGAGGACGCCATCCGCGCCGCCGATCATATCGTCGATCTGGGGCCGGGTGCGGGCGTGCATGGCGGCGAGGTGGTGGCGCAAGGGAACCTCAAGCAGATCCTCAAGGCCAAGGGCAGCCTCACCGCCGATTACCTCACCGGCAAGCGCCGCATCGAAGTGCCGGAGAGGCGCCGCAAGGGCAATGGCAAGCACATCACTGTCAAGAATGCGCGGGCGAACAATCTGAAAGGCGTCACCGCGAAAATCCCGCTCGGCACCTTTACCTGCATCACCGGGGTTTCGGGCAGCGGCAAATCGAGCCTCACCATCGACACGCTGCAAGCCGGCGCTAGCCGCGTGCTCAACGGCGCGCGGGTGATCGCGGGCGCGCATGACGCAATCACGGGCCTTGAGCACTGCGACAAAGTGATCGAGATCGACCAGTCCCCGATCGGCCGCACCCCGCGCTCCAACCCAGCCACTTACACCGGCGCCTTCACCCAGATTCGCGACTGGTTTGCCGGTCTCCCCGAAAGCCAGGCCCGCGGTTACAAGCCGGGGCGCTTCAGCTTCAACGTCAAGGGCGGGCGCTGCGAGAAGTGCCAGGGCGACGGGCTCATCAAGATCGAGATGCACTTCCTGCCCGACGTTTACGTCACCTGCGAGGAATGCGGCGGCAAGCGTTACAACCGAGAAACGCTCGAAGTGAAGTTCAAAGGGCATAGCATCGCCGACGTGCTCGACATGACGATCGAGGACGCGGAGGAATTCTTCAAGGCCGTGCCCCCGATCCGCGAGAAAATGCGGATGCTGAACGAGGTCGGCCTCGGCTACGTCAAGGTCGGCCAGCAGGCCACGACCCTATCGGGCGGTGAGGCGCAGCGGGTGAAGCTGGCGAAGGAACTCGCCCGCCGCTCGACCGGGCAGACCTTGTATATCCTCGACGAGCCGACCACCGGGCTGCATTTCGAGGACGTGAGGAAACTGCTCGAAGTGCTGCACCGGCTGGTGGAGGGCGGCAATTCGGTTGTCGTGATCGAGCACAACCTCGACGTGATCAAAACCGCCGACTGGATCATCGACCTCGGCCCCGAAGGCGGGGTGCGCGGCGGGGAGATCGTCGCGGCGGGCACCCCGGAGCAGGTGGTGAAGGAACCACGCAGCTTTACGGGGCAATATCTGGCGCCGTTGTTGGCGAAGTGATCAAATCCCCCCTCCCGCTTGTTGGCGGGAGGGGGAAGCGGCGCCGCGTGCTTACAGCCCGAAACGATACCCATAGGCGAGGCCGAGGGTGAACTGGTTGCGTGTCCCCCGCTCGCGGATCAGGGTGCTGTCAGCCACCACATCACCCAGCCGGTCGTAGCTGGTGAACAGCGTGACCGCGCCCTTGCGGCCCATACGGCCGAGCGGTTTGACCAGCGAGGCATTGACCCCGGCGCTCACCAGCCCGCTGCCGGTTCGGAAGGGCCTCAGACCCGTGCGCGCCGATTGCAGCGCGTTGACGCCGAAATAGGCGTTGGTAAAGCCCTCGCTCGCCCAGGTCGCGCGCACGCCTGCGCTATAGAGGAGGCTGCGGTCACGCTTCGCGCCGTTCCATGAAAGGTTGGTGTTGGCCACCACGCCATCATGCCCGCCAGTGCCTTGCAGCACCTCGGCGCGGGCGCGCAACTGGTTGTTCACAAAACCCTTCTGGACAAAGCCGCCATATTCGATCGCAAGATCGACATCGCCCATTCCGCGCAGCGCATCCGATCCGCCGGTGATGAGGAAGGGCGAGCCGCCCGTGTCCTCGTCGCGGCCAAAGCGCAGCTTGGCGAGCGGGCCGATCTTCCAATCCTTGCGGTTGATCGCGTTCCAGCCGAGCCCATCGGGGACGGACAGGAAGATGTCGTCCTTGTAGTTCACCCGGATGTCGGGGAACACGGAAAGCGCATAGTCGGTCGAGCCCTGCCACACCGGCGAGAGCACGGGGGCAAAGCCGATCGTCACCATCACATCATCCTGCTTGGGCGTGGCCTGCCGCTGGCCTTCGATGGTGGTGGGCACGCCCGGCGCGGGGCCTTGCTGGGCGAGCGCGGGAGCGGCGGCGAGGATAAGGGCGATCGGGGCAAGTGAGAGATAGCGCATCGGGGGATCTCTTGAACTGGAGGGGTGGGCGCGGCCCTTGGGGGAGGGATGCGGAATGCGCGCATAGTGGCAAAGCGGCCTCCCGCCAAGAGCTTGTGCGAAAGATCAGGCCCCGGTGGCGGGGGCGGCCAGCGCGCGGTGTTCGGCAAGAGTGACAGCAGCGAACACCGTGATGCCGCTGGCCAGCATGGCGAGGAAGGCGCCGTCAAGCCCGAGCCACCAGTCGCCCACCGCCAGCACGGCGCCTTGCACCGCGATCGCCGCAATCGCCGCACGGCCCGAGCGCGACAGGCCCGCGAGCCCGGCGATGATGGGCACAGCGAGCACCGCGGCGATGGCGCCTGCATCGAGCACGAGGTTCCTCAGGCTTTCGCCCTGCGCTGCAACCAGTGCCGCGATGAAAGCGGCCAGCACCGTCGAAGCCCGCGCAGCGCGCAGCAGCGCCCCCGGCGAGGCTTCGGGCACAAGGCGGCGATATCCGCTTGTTGTGGCCACACCCGAGACCGCGAGCAGCGCGGAATCGACCGATGACAGGATCGCCGAGATCAGCGCGCCGGTGAAGATGATGTAAAGCCAGGGCGGGAACAGCGCTGCGGCAAGGCTGGGCAGGAACGCCTCGCCCTTGCCCAATGTCACGCCCAGCATCGGCGCAAGCACCGGGCCCAGCAGGCCGAAACTCACCGGCACAAGGCCCACCACGAGGTAGATCGCAGCCCCTGCCAGCGCGCCCCGGCGGGCGACTTCCGGCGAGCGCGCCGCCAGCGTGCGCGCGAGCGCCTCCTGGCTGACCATGGTGCCGATGATCGGGATCAACCAAAGTTCAAGCCCCTCGCTCCAGCTCTCGCCCGGCACGGTAAAGGTGAGGCTGGCCGCGGGCATCGCAGCGAGCGCCGCCGGAACCCCTCCCAGCGCGCTCACCATCAGGCCAAACAGCACCAGAATGCCGGCGATCATGATGGCGCCTTGCACGATGTCGGTCCACACATCGCCCGCCAGTCCGCCGAACAGGGTGTAGGTCATCACCAGCAGGGTGGCGGCAGCAAGCGCCGTGCCGAAATCAAGCGGCGAGGCGGCCTCAAGGATCGAGGCAAAGGCAAACAGTTGCGCCGCTGACCAGGTGGTGGCGGACAGCGCAATGACAGCAGCGGCGAGGCTCTCGGTGCCAGGGCCGAACCGATCGCGCAGGAAATCGGCGATGGTGATGTAGCCTCCCGCGCGCAGACGGCGCGCAAAGGCGAACCCGATTGCGAAGATGCCGATGGCATAGGCGAAAGGTTCGGCGCGTGCCCCTGCCAGGCCATCTTGCGCGACATCGCCGGACGTGGCGAGCAGGCTTTCGGAAGCGAACCAGGTGGCGAACACCGACATGGCGACCGCAAAACTGCCGAGTTTGCGCCCGGCGACGAGGTAATCGGCATCCGACTGCGCGCCGCGGCCTGCCCACATCGCGAGCGCCAGCTGCGCTGCGACATAGATCAGAATGAGCCAGAGCGTCACAGCTGTCGGTGCCCCCCAAACGCAAGCGTGGTTCCCGCCCGGCCTGCGACAGGAGCGAACGTGAAGGGCAATTACCTAACGGGGAAATATCGGGGTGCAAGCCCCTGCGGCACACGCGGGCGCTCAGTCCTCGAGGAGGGCAAGCTCGACTGGGGCATGGCCGCGCGCGATCAGGCCGAGTTCCTCGGCTGCGGCGCGGCTCACATCAATAACGCGGCCCGGAGTGAAGGGGCCGCGATCATTGATCCGCACGGTCACGCTGCGCCCCGTGGCCGGGTTGGTAACCCGCACCTTGCTGCCGAAGGGCAGCGAGCGATGCGCCGCCGTGAGTGCGCCTGCGCGATAGCGCTCACCGCTCGCAGTCGGGCGACCTTCAAACTTGGCGGCGTAATAAGATGCGCTGCCACCGGCAATTGCGCGGGTCGCAGGAAGCGCAGGCGCAGCGATATCGAGCACCGGTTCGACAGCGATCGGGGCGAAGGCTTGGCTTGTGTGTGCGCTTGTGTTGGCGGCGGCGCTTGCGCTGACGCCGACAGGCGCTGCGGCGGCAGTGCTCTCGCTCGCTCCGGTCGAAGCGCTCAGCCCGGATAGCGGCAGGCAGGCCGCGCAAGCTGCCAGCACGATCTGGCGCAAGGGGCGAGCGGCACGCTCGGGCGGGGAAGGCAGGACCATCATGGCACAAAGCGCCATGCTTGCTCGCACGCCTGAAGGCAAATCGATGCTGCATCCTGTCGTGCGTGCCTTGCAACTCGCCCGCCAGGCGTGGCGAAAATGCGGCGAATTGATGGCGGGCGGGGGTTTGGCGGCGCCGCGAAAAGGGGTGCGCGGGCAGGATGGGGTTGCACTGGCACAGGCGCGAGTCGCGCAGGTTCGCTGCTCTGCGCAGCCTTGCGGTGCTCCCGGGCGGGAAGCGCGGGGGCAGGGCGCCCCATGCAAATGGGGCCGACATTGCTGCCGACCCCACTCTCACCGACGCGTGGGCGTCCGTTGGTCGCGCTTTGAACGGCAAGCCGCTCGAGGCACTGGTCCGGACACGCTTGGCGCCCGATGTCTAGCCCCGGTTCGCGCAGTCTTTCGATCGCGCGGTTGATCCGGGATTTGTCACCGGCGCTCGCACCGGCATCCGGCGTCTGCTTGTGCCTTTTCAGCGTGTGGACTGAGCCGAAACTCCTGCCCGTCGCTGCCAAAGCCCTCGCTTGGCCGAGACTGCTTGCCTATGGTGACTGTTCAGGCCTTGCGATGAAATGGCCGAAGCCAATCTTACCGCTCGACTGTTCAGCCAGGCTTGCAGCCTGTCCGACAACACCGCTTCACGCACCTCTCAAGGATGGTCGGCTTGCATTGGGCCTGAGCCTTGTGCATGCCGTCTCAAGAACTGCGCGGGGACAGGCGCCGCCGCCACCTTCGAGACGAAAATCGCGGCAATTTCAGAGCCTTGCGGCTTTCCATCCCAACGATCTTTTGCCCCGAAGACAGCTTGAAAGTGCGCCTCAACCGGCGATCTGGCAAGCATCGCGACCCCGACTTATCCACTTTTCCCCAGTTTGCCTGTGGACAGCGGTGGATAAATCAACGGTTAGTCGCATTTGTCGCCGATGCCGCTCCATCCGGGAACGAAACTGCCTGCCGCGCGTCCGCTTTACGGCGAAACCCGACGCTCAAACCGCAGCGACTCGTCTCAGGCGTCGCGATTCCGGCGTGCCAGCAGCCGCAGCCGCAGACCGTTGAGCTTGATGAAGCCTTCAGCGTCCTTCTGATCGTAAGCGCCCGCGTCATCCTCGAAGGTCACATGCGCTTCGGAATAGAGCGAGAAAGGCGACTTGCGCCCCACCACGCTCGCCAGCCCCTTGTAGAGCTTGAGACGGACAGTGCCCGTCACCTTGTCCTGCGAATGATCAATCGCTGCCTGCAACATCTCGCGCTCGGGCGAGAACCAGAAGCCGTTGTAGATCAGTTCGGCATAGCGCGGCATCAACTCGTCCTTGAGATGGCCTGCGCCGCGATCAAGCGTGATCTGCTCCATCCCGCGATGGGCGCGGGCGTAAATCTCGCCGCCGGGGGTTTCATACATCCCGCGCGATTTCATGCCCACAAAGCGGTTCTCAACGAGGTCAAGCCGCCCGATGCCGTGCTTGCGCCCGAGATCATTGAGCGCGGCCAGCAAGGTGGCAGGGCTCATCGCCGCGCCGTTCAGCGCCACCCCGTCGCCCTTTTCGAAATCGATGGTGATGTATTCCGGCTCATCCGGCGCGTCCTCGGGGTTGACGGTGCGCGAATAGACATAGTCGGGCGTTTCCTCCCACGGGTCTTCGAGCACCTTGCCTTCGGACGAGGTGTGCAAGAGGTTCGCATCGGTCGAAAACGGGCTTTCGCCGCGCTTGTCCTTGGGAACCTGGATCTGATGCTTTTCCGCCCATGCAATCAGCGCGGTGCGGCTGGTGAGATCCCATTCGCGCCACGGCGCAATCACCGTGATATCGGGATCGAGCGCATAGGCCGAAAGCTCGAAGCGCACCTGATCATTGCCCTTGCCGGTGGCGCCGTGGGCAATCGCATCGGCGCCGGTTTCATGTGCGATTTCAACCAGGCGCTTGGAAATCAGCGGGCGGGCGATCGAGGTGCCGAGCAGATAATCGCCTTCATAGCGGGCATTGGCGCGCATCATCGGAAAGACGAAATCGCGCACGAATTCCTCGCGCAGGTCTTCGATGAAGATGTTGGCATCGGGAATGCCCATCGCGCGGGCCTTGGCGCGGGCCGGTTCGATTTCCTCGCCTTGCCCCAGATCGGCGGTAAAGGTGACGACTTCGAGGCCCCGCTCGACGCTCAGCCACTTGGCGATCACGCTGGTATCGAGGCCGCCCGAATAGGCGAGCACCACTTTCTTGATCTCGGACATGGAGCGGGGATCCCTGGTCTAAAGGCTTGGCGAGGCGCCCCTAACAGCGCGCGCGGCGCTGTGCAATGGAGCAGCGGGCAGCGGCGCGCGAGGCGGTGTAATGTATTAAAGTATCGTGATAATTTTGCAGACACGGGCCGATCATGCTGCTAGGTCGGCTGCGGGATCGGTGACTTGGAGGGCTTTGGCCATGAGACGATTCCTTATTCCGCTTGTTGCAGCGCCGCTACTGGCCAGCCCGCTTGGCGCGCATGAAGTGATCCACGCCGGGCATGAAACCCATGCCCACGGCGATGGATGCGGCCATGTCGCGCTCGATCATGCTGGCCATGTCGATTATCTGCACGATGGCCACCTCCACAATGCGCATGGCGGCCATGTCGATGAACACGCGCTGGAGGTGACGGCGGCCAATCCGGCCGATGAACAGCTCGTCACCCGAGTCACCACGGATGATCACGCGCATGGTCATGCGGGCGAAGAACATGCCATGGTGCAGCACGGCACGCACATGGACTATGTCCACGATGGCAGGCTGCACCACCGTCACGGCGATCACACCGATGATCACGGGGCGGTGAAACTGCTCGCCGCGAAGTAATCCGCCGGGCGCGCGCCCCGGCTAGCTGGCCAACAGGCGCGCTTCCTCGGCGGCGAGATAATCGCGCGTTACCGGCACGGCGTGGCGGCTGCGAACATACTGGATCTGGTAATTGCACATGCTGCCATATTCGAACACTGTCGCAGCGCCCGACAGATAGAACGTCCACATCCGGTAAAAGCGTTCATCATGCATCGCGATGATTTCGTCGCGGTGCGCCTCGCAATTGGCATACCAGGCGCGCAAGGTGCGGCCATAATGCAGCCGCAGCGTCTCGATATCGCTCGGGATCAGGCGATATTTCTCCGATGCCGCAATCGTTTCCGACAGCGCGGGAATATAGCCGCCCGGGAAGATGTATTTGCGGGTGAAGGCATCGGTCATCCCCGGCTCGCCGAGGCGCCCGATGGTGTGGAGCAGCATCACGCCATCATCGGCAAGGATATTGGCGCAGGCCTTGAAGAAGGTTTCGAACTGGGCCTGTCCGACATGTTCGAACATGCCGACCGAAACGATCCGGTCAAAGCGGCGTCCGGCGTTGGCGAAATCGCGGTAATCGACAAGCGCGATGCTCACCCGGTCGGCAAGGCCGGCCTCGGCCACTTTCTCGCGCGCCAAGGCGGCCTGTTCTTCCGACAAGGTGATGCCGGTGACGTGCACATCATAATGGCGCGCAAGATAGATCGCCATGCCGCCCCAGCCGCAGCCGATATCGAGCACGGTGTTGCCGGGCTTGATCGCAAGCTTCGCCGCGATATGGGCCAGTTTGGCGGTCTGCGCCTCACCCAGCGTCATGTCCTCACGCGGCCAATAGGCGCAGGAATACTGCCAATGCTCGGGATCGAGCATCAAGGCGTAGAGCGCATTGCCGATGTCATAGTGATGCGCGACGTTCTTTTTCGAAGCGATGGCTGAATTGATCTGTTCAGCGGCAAAGGCGGCGCGGTTGATGAGGCCGCGCCACAGCCGGGGCGGGTCGATCTCGCCGCCCTTGTCCCACGCCGCATTGGCGCGCAGCAGGGTGATAAGACCCATGATGTCGCCTTCCTCGACGATCAGGCGGCCATCCATGAACGCTTCGGCCGCGCCAAGGCGGGGGTCCATGATGATGTCGCGCGGCACGCGATCATCGGCAAAGCGGATGACGATATCGGGAAAGCCCTCGGCCTCCTGCCCGTAGGTGACAGCGCTGCCATCGGCAAAAACGACACCAAGCCGCCCTTGCCGGACCCCGCGCGAAAGAAATCGGTCGAGAAGCGGCTTGCTCATGAGGCTCCTTTCATAGGATCATTGAGGGGGCTTGATAGCCGAGCGCAGGGTTTTGGCAATCATTGCTGGCAGGAACGGGAGGGAAATCATGACGGAGGCCAAGACCATACCAAGCACTGTGCCGGTGGCAGCGTTTCTCGCAGGCATCGCGCCGCCCGCGCGGCGCGCCGAGGCTGAGGTGCTCGATGCATTGTTCCGCCGTGTGACGGGCGCCATGCCATGCCTGTGGGGGCCGAGCATCATCGGCTATGGCGCATACCGCACCACCTATGCCAGTGGCCGCGAGGTGCACTGGATGCGCACCGGGTTTTCCCCGAGAAAGGCCAAGCACTCGCTCTATCTGATGGGCGGCTATTGCGACGATATCACCGCGGTGCACCGCGCCGATGCGCTGGCGCGGCTGGGCACGCATTCCACCGGAAAGAGCTGCCTTTATGTGGGCAAGCTTGCTGATATCGATCTGGCGGTGCTGGAAGAAATCATCGCGGCGGACTGGGCGGCGATGGCGCGGATGTTCCCCGACTAGGGCGCGCTAGATCCCGGCATACCACTGATAGCCCGCGATATCTTCCCAGAAGCCGCCCTTGCCGTCGCCAATATCATCGAGGCTGGCGACAGCCTCGATGGCGGTGAGATATTTGGCATGCTTGTAGCCGAGGTGCCGCTCGATCCGCATCCGCAAAGGCGCGCCGTTCTTTTCGGGCAAAGGCGCGCCGTTCAATTCGTGGGCGATAATGGTTTGCGGGTGATAGGCATCGACCAGATCGATGCTCTCGTAATAGGGACGGCCATAAAGTTCGTCGGCGCAGCGGAAGATGATGAAATTGGCCTCGGGCGCAAGGCGTGCCTCATCCAGCAGCGCGCCCAATTGGGGGCCGCGCCATTCGGCAATCGCGCTCCAGCCCTCGACACAATCGTGGCGGGTGATCTGGGTGCGCTGCGGGCGGGCGCGGACATCATCGAGCGAGAGGCTCAAGGGATTGGCGACCAGCCCCGTCACCGCGAGCCGCCACCCGGCAAAGCCGCCCGCCGCCTGTTCGCGGTAGAAGGCGCTATCGACCGTGAGCGAGCCATTGCCGCGCATATCGGGTGAGCGCTCGTGGGGCGCGTATTCGGGCGCAAGCCGCTCGCGCCCCGCGAGCAGGCGGTGCGCGGCGCGGTGCCATTCTTCTGCCGTGCGGAAGGCCTCTTGCGCGGCTGGCGCCTTGTGCAAATCGCTGCACGCGCCTGCACCCAGCGCGGTAAGCCCGGCGATCAGTCCTCGGCGGTCGATCGCGCTCATGCCCTTGCTCCTGCCCGCGTCCCGCCATGCAGCATCGTGCCGATCAGTCTTGCCGGGCCGGATATCAGCGTCAACGCGACATGGCCGATGGCAAAGCCGACCAGGACCCAGGTGGTGATGAAGTGGATCGAACGCGCGCTCTGCCTCCCGCCAAGTGCATCGACCAGCCAGGGGGCCGCCGGTTCGAAGCCGGGGCTCATGGCAAGGCCGGTTGCTACCATCACGGGAAGCAAAATGGCGAATAAGGCGCCGTAAGCGAGTTTTTGGAGGCTATTGTAAGGCGCAGCCGCGTGATCATGCGCCGTGTCGGCATGGGCGGCCAGCGCCGCGCGCCAGGCAGCAGGGCGCACGTCGCGCATCGATGCGGCCAGATCGCGGCGGAAGTGGCCATTCATGAGCATCGCCAGCCAGATCGCCAAAAGACCAAAGGCAAACACCAGCGCGGTGGTGTTGTGCCAATCGCGCGCGGCCGCAAGATTGTAGCGCGCTGGCAGCGTCAGCCAGCCGGGAAAGCGCACCACATGGAGCCAGGCATCCGCCGGATCAAAGCCGTAATCGCCCCAGTAAAGCCGCCGGTGGGCGTTCGAAATCGTCAGGCCCGACATGAACAGGATTAGCAGCGCCGCCGCATTGACCCAGTGCCATAGCCTGGTGGAGAGCGCGTGGCGCTTCACGCGCTGGCCCCCTCGCGCACGAGCCAGATCACATCGCGCGGCTGGTCAAGCAGATGCTGCCCGCTGTCGATAAACAGGCTCTGCCCGCTTTTCATCACCCCGCTGGCGAGGAACAGCGCGGCGGCGACGATTTCCTCTGGGCCGGTCTTGCGCCCTAGCAGATTGAGGCGATGCGAGAGTTCGGTCTCGTCCTCGCTCTGGTCGTGGCTGGCCAGAATTGCCCCCGGCGCAATGCCATAAATGCGCGCTTGGCGATCGGCGGCAAAGCCCTTCGCCAGCATCGCGATGGTCGCGGCGAGCGCGTGCTTTGACATCGTGTAGCTGAAGAAATCGGGATTGGGATTTTCCAGCTTCATGTCGGTGATCTGGATCACCACCCGCTGATCTGCGCTCTGCGCCTCTCCGAGGAAAGCCTGCGCCATCACCGCCGGAGCAAGGGCGTTGACCTGCATCGCTTGCGTGAATGTCGCCGGATCGAGCGCGGTCACGCTGTCATAATCGAACACCGAGGCCGAATTCACGAGGCAGCGCCAGTCGGGCAGGCGTGCGGCGAGATCGCGGATCATTGCGCGCGCAGCCGCCTCATCGCCGAGATCGCAGGCGATGGTCTCGGCGCTGGGCAGGGTTGCGGCAAGCGCGTCCGCTTGGGTGGATGACGTGCGGTAATGGATCACGCAGTGCCAGCCCGCCGCCGCAAACCCGCGCACCAGCGCCGCGCCGATGCGGGTTGCGCCGCCGGTGACGAGCACGGCAGAGCGGGTCATGCCGGAACCTGTGAGCGAAGGCGATCCACGGGCAGGTTCATATCAAGGCCCGCCCGAGGCGGCAAATGGAATGCTTGCGGCAGCCGCGAGCGGGCGCTGCGGCATGGGGAAAGCGGCAGCGCCCATGGCGGATCAGCGGCAGCGAATCTCGCCGCGATCAATCTCGCGGCCGAGCAGGCCGCCGCCGACTGCGCCGAGCACTGTGCCAAGCGTGCGATCGCCCTCGGTATCGATGGTGCGGCCCAGCAGCGCGCCTGCGCCCGCGCCGATGATCAGCCCGGTGGTGCCGTTGTCACGGCGGCAGCGCCAGCGCCCGTCATCGCCGCGCCATACCCGGTCATTGCGGCCAAGACGGCGCGGTTCGACATAGCGCCCGCGATCATCATAGATCCTCTCGCGCTTGCCCCTGCGCTGCTCGGCAATCTCGCTGACCGGCATCGAGGCTGCGGTGTGAGCCACCGGCCTTGCGCCCGCCGGTATCAGTTCGGCCGCCGCAGCAGACCCCGCAGGCAGGGCGAGTGCGAGGGCCGGAGCGACGATGACGAGGAGCGCGAAATTTTTCATAATCCTATCCTGTGTTGCGATTATGGAGCATTGGCAAGGCCAAGGTCACGAAGTTCGGCCAAACGCGCGATGAACAATGTGCCGCAAGGCCAAGGCCTGCGATGTGCTGTGGCACAAGCGCGATGGAAGGTTTGGGCAGGGCGAAACGGAGGCGGGCAATCCGCCACGGGAGCGCCCCGCAAATGCCAAGCGGGGCGAGCGCGGCCCACTCTCCCGCACGCGCCCCGCCCGGCCAAAAGCGATGCTGCAGTCAGCGGCAGCGCGCGCCGCCGCGCTCGATCTCGCGTCCCAGCAGCCCGCCGCCGACCGCGCCGAGCAGCGTGCCGAGCGTGCGATCCCCGCGCGTATCAACCGCGCGGCCAGCCAGCGCGCCGACGCCCGCACCCACCAGCAGGCCGGTGGTGCCATCATTGCGGCGGCAGCGCCACCGCCCGCGATCATCGCGCCAATAGGCATCGCGCCCGCGATCCCAGCGACGATCATCGTCCCAGTCGCGGTCACGCCCGCGCCAGCGGCGGCGGTCACGCCAGTCATCATCATCGTCCCAGTCGGCAAGCGCCAGAACCGGCGCGGCCGAATGGTCAGCGGCGGCAAAGGCCGGGGCCGGCAAGACGGCCAGTTCGGCAGCCTGTGCAGGCGCGGCAAAGGCCAGCATCGAGCCGGCTGCGGCAATCAAGGCAAAGTGTTTCATGTCGAGTTTCCCAGTGGCGGCTCCTCGCAGGGAGCAACACCTTTTTTGTTCATCTTAGTCGAACAGGGGATGAACAATTTTGTCGGGAAAGAGTCAGGTTCAAAGAACGCTTACGCAAAGGCCTGAGCCAAGCTCACGCAGCCGCTTTGGCAGAGGCGTGCGCGCGCAGTTCGGCCGAAAGGGCAGGCAACGCGGCAAGTTCGGCCAACTCCGCGCGGCTCGCCTTGCGCCCATGAAGCACCGCAAAGGCGCGCGCGACGCTCCATGCCGTATCGCCCAGCGCGATGCGTTCGAGCCTGTCGCCTGCTGCCACCGCGCCTTCTTGGATCACGCGGAAATACCACCCGCAGCGCGCGCTGGCGACAATCTGTGCGACCATGCCCTTGCGCGCGAAGCGGCGCTCGATCTTGGAGCAAGGCTTGCGCGGCTGGCTGATCTCGACCACGGCGCTGCCAAGCGTGAAGCGGTCGCCGATATGCACCATGTCGTCGGTGATTTCGCGCACCGCAAGGTTCGATCCGAAAGCGCCCGGATCAGCCAGCAACTCATGCGCTCCGATCACCGCGCGCCACCAGTCATGGTGATCGAGCGGGTAAAGGTGCACGGCCATGTCCGGCCCGCCGTGATAGCGCTTGTTGGCTTGTTCATCGCCGGCAAGCCCCAACCGAAGCACCGCTACGCTGCCGGTGCGCGGGCTTTTGGCGATGGCGCTCGGCTCTGCGCCCTTAACGGGCTGCGCGATTCCGGTGCAGACTGCGGCGATGGTGCGCGAGAGCATCATACCGATGCGGCAGCTGCCGCAGCTTCGGCCGCCTCGCGGTCGCGCAGGGCACGCGATTTTTTCTCGGCCGCCGTCTTGAGCTGGCCGCAAGCGGCATCAATGTCGCGCCCGCGCGGGGTGCGCACGGGTGCGGAAAAGCCGCCTTCGAACACGATATCCGAAAAGGCGCGGATGCGTTCCGGCGTCGAGGTTTCATAGCCTGCGCCCGGCCAGGGATTGAAAGGGATGAGGTTGACCTTGGCGGGCAGATTATAGGCCTTCAAAAGCCGAACCAGCTCGCGCGCGTCCTCATCTGAATCGTTCTTGTCCCTGATCATCACATATTCAAACGTGATGCGCCGCGCGTTGCTGGCGCCGGGATAATCGGCGCAGGCCTGGAGCAACGCCTCGATGCCGTATTTCTTGTTGAGCGGCACGAGTTCGTCGCGCACCTCCTTGCGCACGCCGTGGAGGCTCACCGCAAGGTTGACGCCGATTTCCTCGCCGCAGCGCTCCATCATCGGGATGACGCCGCTGGTCGAAAGGGTGATGCGGCGCTTGGAGAGGGCGAGGCCATCGCCGTCCATCACCAGATTGAGCGCATCGCGCACATGATCGAAATTATACAGCGGCTCGCCCATGCCCATCATCACGATGTTGGTGAGCAGGCGACCATCGGCGGTGTAGTGGCCCGCCTCATCATCCTCGTCGATGGCATCGGCATCGCTTGCCATGCTGCCGCGCGGCCATTCGCCGAGCGCATCGCGCGCCAGCATCACCTGCCCGACAATCTCGCCGGGAGTAAGGTTGCGCACCAGCCGCATGGTGCCGGTGTGGCAGAACGAACAGGTCAGGGTGCAGCCGACCTGGCTGGAGACGCACAAGGTGCCGCGCGCTTCATCGGGGATGAAGACCATCTCGAAATCGTGGCCATCGGCCGTGCGCAGCAGCCACTTGCGGGTGCCATCGACCGAATGTTGCGCCTCGACTACTTGCGGGCGGCCGATCACAAAGCGCTGCGCCAGCCACGGGCGCATCGTCTTGGCGATATCGGTCATGGCGTCAAAATCGGTGACACCCCGGTGATAGAGCCAGTGGAACACCTGCTTGGCGCGCAGCTTGGCTTGCCGCGCATCAAGCCCAGCCTCTTCGAACAGCTCACGGATACGAGGGCGGGGCAGGCCGATCAAGTCAAGGCGCCCATCCTCTCGCGGCGTGATGTCACGCGCGGCGGGCACCGGGTCAACAAGGCCCGGGATCGGCATAAGGCTCATTTTGCGGGCCTTTCAGGTTGCGGGAGGTAGCAATCTCGAATTCCATCGACGTGGTCGATCAAATCTTTTGCGGCTCGCGCCTCACCCATTCGATCCAAAACGACGTCCATGCCTTCACGTCGAGCAAGTTTGGCTGCCGGAACAAAGTCTGCATCAGCCGCTACGAGCACGATCTGATCAACTTGCTTTTTGAATGCGAGAGATGCCACGTCGAGACCGAGGCGCATGTCCACTCCTTTTTGCTTAGTATCGATTTCGAAGTCTTCATCGGTGGGGACAAAACTTTCTGGCGTCTCGATGAGTCGCTTGGTGGCCGCTTCCTTCAAACGCCACAATGAAGTGTCGTTCAGTCGACCGAGCCGCAAAGCAACCTTTCTGATCTTCTGGATTTCATCATGTACAGCCAGTCTGAAAAGTGCATCTTCGTTTGTTGCGAAGTTTATTGATCTTTTGCTGACGGGCGTGTGCATGCGCTTTGTCAGGGGTGGACAATCATAAAAGAAGAGGCGATAAAATTCGGGAGATTCGGATATTTCTGATTGATATCTCCGAACTTCTTCAGTCAGCTTGATCGGACCTATTTTCAGCGCCAGATGCCAATAAGCAAGCAGACCAAGGCCGTGGGCTACTGATGTGGGATCAGTGTGATCGTGGTCCGGAAAGCACTTCTTGAACCGACGAAGGAAAAACGCCCCATCAACCAAGATTGCGGTTGCCATCACAAATTTCCAAAAAAGTTGTCCCCGGGAGCGGCCTTGAGCTGATGTCTGCTCTTACGAGCGCCTCAAGACGGCATGCCGGGGACGTGATAAGTTCGCATATAGCCAATCTGGACAAGTTATCAACCCTTCAAGCCTTTGGCACACCCGATGCTGGCCGCATCCATGGCCGTCGCAACACCTGCCAGCGCATAGCGATCGGTAAAGCGCGCGCCTGTGGCCGAGCGCGCGGTGATGCTCATCGTGCTGGCCGAACGCAGCGCGGCCACGATCTGCGCATCCATAGCGGCATCGCCCCCCCAGGCATTGCGCCCCTTGGCAATGAGCGCAAAGTCCCTCGTTCCGATGCGCAGGGACACGCGCGCGCCCTCTGCCACCGCGCGGCTAAGCACGACATGCACTTGCCCCCGCACGCGCTTCTCGGGCCATGTCGCGATGCTGGCGGCCGCATCCGGCGCCGCGCTGGCGTTGGCGGGCCGCGCGATGGCGTAGCAGCGCTTGGGGCTTGCATCGCGGAAGGCGGCCCAGCCATCGAAGACGCCAAGGCTGTCGCGCGCGGCAAGCGGCTGGCCAAGGGCAAGCAGCGCTCCCAGACCCAGCAGCCTAATCATAAGCAATGCTCATCACTTCCCATTCGCGGCTGCCGGAGGGCAGGGTGACGATGCGGACATCGCCCACGCCAGCCCCGCGCAGCGCCTTGGCGAGCGGCGCATTCCAGCCGATCCGCCCTGCGCCCGCATCTGCCTCGTCATCGCCGACCACTTGGATGATCTGGCGGGTGTCATCTTCGTCCGCGATCTCGACCCGCGCGCCGAAGAACACGCGCGCACGATCAATCTGCGCGGCCGGATCCACCACGCGGAGCACTTTCATCCGCCGGGCAAGGTGCGCCAGCTCGCGATCGATCTCGCGCATTTTCTTGCGGCCATAAAGGTAATCGCCGTTCTCGCTGCGATCCCCATTGCCCGCCGCCCAGCTCACGATCTCGACAATCGCCGGACGCTCGGTGCCCAAGAGGTGATCGTAGCGCGCCTTGAGCGCGGCCATCCCTTGCGGGGTGATGGGCGGGCCAGCGGGTTTCATCGCGTGGGGACTAGCGCAGGAAATTGTCGATCGGGCGCGGGTAGCCGGCCGTCTCGGGATACATGTGCGAATAGGTCACCGCATTGCCGAGCACGCGCATGATGTAATAGCGGGTCTCGTAATTGGCGGGGATCTTTTCGATCCAGGTCACCCAGTCGATCGCCCCGGTGCGCGGATCGCCATTGAGACGCAGCCATTCGTTCACCCGGCCTGGCCCTGCGTTATAGGCCCCGATGGCGAGCGGATAGGAACCGCCGTAATAGGCCAGCATCCGCTGGAAATAGCCATCGCCGAGCTGGATATTGTAGCTGGGGGAGTCGATCAGATCCGCCGCCAGATAGGTAACGCCAAGCTTGCCCGCCTGCTCGCGTGCGGTGCCGGGCATCAGCTGCATGATCCCGCGCGCACCTGCATGGGAGACGCGGGTGCGATCAAATTCGCTTTCCTGTCGGCCAATGGCATGCACCATCGTCCAGTCGCTCACCGGAGGCGTTGTCAGCGTCGGGAAGCCGAGCCGTTCATAGCCGACAAGGCCGACTTCGCCCGCTTTCATGCCCAGCACCACCGCCATTTCCTTCATGCCGGTTTCGGCTGCGAGCATGTTGACGAGCGCAATGTCGCGCGGGGTGCGGGCGGTCTCGCCCAGCGCCTCGAAAAAGCGCCGCTCGGTGCGCCAGTCGCGCCGCACTGCTGCAAGCGAACGGATCGCGCGCACCAGCGGGCGGCTTTCGAATTCGGCGCGGGTGCGTTCATCGATAGCCACCATCGGAAGGGCTGCGAATTGCGGCATGGGGCGGTTGAGCGCCGAGAGCGAAAGCTGGCCGTAATAATAGTGCGGCCAGGTTGCGGCACGCTCGAAATAGGCGGCGGCCTCACGCTGCATCCCGGCGCGGCCCGCGGCACGGCCCGCCCAGTAATAGCCCTTGGCCTTGGTGAGCGGCGTTCTTGCCGCATCGCCATAGCGCGCAAACAGCGGTGCCGCCGTCGCCCCGTCGCCCATCGACCACAGCGCCGAGGTGCCGCCCAGCCACATCAGGTCGGTATAGCGGTCGCGCAGCACATAAGAGCCCTGCGACACATCGGTGCCGCGTGCGAAGATATCATCGATACGGCTCGCAATGCGCGCGGCATCACCGGCGCTGGCATTCTTTGCCGCAGCCAGCATCACACCGACGAAATCTTCGGGGTCAAACGCGGGGCGGGTAAAGGGCTGGCGGGTGGCGAGCACCTGCACCGCTTCGTAATTGCGCCCCGCGCCGCGCAGGTATTTGACATAATTGGTCACATAGCCCGGATCGCTCATCGCGCCGAAAGGCACCGCGAGGCCCGCATCCTCGGGCCGCGTGCCGCGCAGCAGCGCGAGCCGCGCCAGCGCCATCGGCCGGTCGGCATCGGCAAGGTTCATGATCTGGCGGCTGGCGGCGTCCGCCTTGCCCTGCACCAGCAGCGCGTCCGCGCGTGCGGCATGATCTTCCGGGGTGAAGCGGGCCTGGTAAAGCCCGAGCAGATACATCTCGACAGGCTCGGCCATCGCGCCGCCGCGCCATGCAGCGCGCGCCATCTCCACCGCCTCGGGACGCTGCGCGTTTGCCAGCGCAAGTGCGTAACGCGCCCGGCCATTATTGGTGAGCGGCGGGAAGGCATCGAAAAAGCGCAGCAGATCGCTTTGCGCAGGCGCCTCGCGATCAAGCGCGTTTTCGGCGCGGATGCGCAGGGTATCGAGCCGCGGGAAATCGGGATAAGCCAGCACAAAGTCGGCATATTCGCCGAAGCTTGCCGTGGTGGCCGCCTGCAATTGCTCCCAGCGGGCAACAGCCGGACCAGCCGTTCCGCCCTGCCGCGCCACCAGCTGATCTGCGCCCGTCTGGGCCAGCGCCGGCGCACTGCCGAGCCCCGTCGCCAGCACGGCCAGCACAGCAGCGGGCAGAAGACAGGTGCGAAGCATGCTGGACATAGTGCTGATGTGATCCTTATCAGGCGCTGAACGTGCGGGACGGAACGATCCGATCTCCCGATGCGTGGTCAAGGTAACTGCAATCAAGGGGCAAATGCAATGTTCGCCGGATCAATCCCCGCTCTCGTGACGCCTTTCCGCGGCGGGTCGTTTGATGAGGCCGCCTTTCGCCGCCTGATCGACTGGCAGATCGAAAACGGCAGCGCCGCGCTGGTCCCTTGCGGGACGACTGGCGAGGCCTCGACCCTGTCCAACGCCGAACATCACCGCGTGATCGAGGTGTGCATCGAGCAGGCAGCAGGCCGCGTTCCCGTGATTGCGGGCTGCGGTTCGAATGATACGCGCAATGCCCAGCTGCACATGACCTTCGCCAGGAAGGCCGGGGCAGCAGCAGGCCTGTGCGTTGCGCCCTATTACAACCGCCCGAGCCAGCGCGGGCTGATCGCCCATTTCAGCTACCTGGCAGAAAATTGCGAGCTGCCGATCGTGCTCTATAATGTGCCGGGGCGCACTGTGACCGATATTCTGGATGATACGGTGGTGGAACTGGTGCGCAAATATCCCGACAAGATCATCGCCATCAAGGATGCCAGCGGCGATCTGTCGCGCGTCGCCGATCATCGCATGGGGATCGGGCGCGAGTTTTGCCAGCTTTCCGGCAATGACGAGCTGTGGCTGCCCCACGCGGCGGCAGGCGGGCGCGGGTGCATTTCAGTGACCGCCAATGTCGCGCCCCGGCTGTGCGCCGAATTCCACGAGGCTATCGCTGCCAACGAATTGAAGAAGGCGCGCGAATTGAACGACCGGCTGTTTCCGCTCCACTATGCGATGTTCGCTGATGCCTCGCCTGCGCCGGTGAAATATGCGCTTGCCCGCGTTCACGACTGGATCGCGCCCGAAGTGCGCCTGCCGCTCGTCGAATGTTCCGACGAGGCCAAGCGCGCGGTGGATGAAGCGCTGGTGCTGGCGGGCGTGCTGGAGGGCTGATCGCGCCAAGGTTGCCAAACCGCGCGAAGCTTCTATCTGGCACCCCATCATGGCACGTCCCAAACCCGTCACATTCGACAAGGTGAAAACCGTCGCGGAAAATCGCCGCGCGCGGTTCGACTATTATATCGAGGACAAATACGAGGCCGGGATCGCGCTGTCGGGCACCGAAGTGAAAGCGCTGCGCGCGGGCGAGGCGAGCATCGCCGAAAGCTATGCCGAGGCACGCGATGGCGAGGTGTGGCTGATCAACGCCAACATCCCCGAATACAGCCACGGCAACCGTCTCAACCACGAGCCGCGCCGACCAAGGAAGCTGATGCTCCATGCCCGCGAGATCGAAAAGCTGTTCGGCGCGGTTGAACGCAAGGGCATGACGCTGGTGCCGCTGTCGGTCTATTTCAACCGCACGGGCCGCGCCAAGGTCGAACTCGCGCTCGCCAAGGGCAAGCAGGCGCAGGACAAGCGCGCCAGCATCAAGGAGCGCGACTGGAAGCGCGACAAGGCCCGTCTCATGCGCGAAAAGGGGTGAGCGCGCGCCCGCGGCGGCTGCGGGCCGGGCGGTGCGGGATAAATGCAAGGCGCCCGATTTACCGCTTGGTCATCGGCGCTATGCTACCCAACTGGCTGCTCATGGAATGCCGCGCACACATCATCGACTTTGGCTTGCCTTGCTGCGCCTTGACGCGCAAGAGCAGAGCGTGACCATGCCCCGCGACCCTGCCTCCTTGCCCCCTGATCCCGCAGCGAATTCGGCCAGTATCAAATCGCGCTCCAAGACCTGGGCGATGGATATCATCCGAAAGAATACCCCGACGCGCGAGGAGATGGCGCAGAACAAATATCTTGCCCCGATCGCGCACCGCTTCCTTTCGCCCGAGCTGTGGCGGTTCACGCGCCGCTCGGTGCCGCGCGGGGTGGCACTCGGGCTGTTTGCCGCTTTCATTATTCCGGTCGGGCAGATTTTCCTGTCCGCCTTTCTGGCTTTGCCGGTGCGGGCCAATGTGCCGCTGGCTGCCTTGCTGACCTTTGTCACCAACCCCTTTACCTTGCCCTTCTGGCTGGTGGTCGCCAACCGGATCGGGGAATTCCTGCTCCGCTTCGAGCCAGCCGGTGCAAGCCTGACAGCGGCGGCGCCTGCACAGGGATCGTGGGAAATCCTGACTATGATCTACGAGGTCGGAGCGGCAACCATTCTGGGTTGCGTGGTGCTGGCGGTGGTCTCGCCCCTGCTCGGCTGGGTGATTTCCGGATGGGTATGGCGGCTTATCGTTGCACGCAAACGGGCGACGCGGCTCAAGGTGATGGAAGCGCGGCTCGACCAGCGGCTCGGCGCGCAGTAACAAGGCAGCATTGCATCACCGTCGCTGGTCGGCTTTCCCAGTGCTCTTAGAGGTTTGAGTGACATTGCCCGATAGTGCCCGCAAGTCCCGCTCGTCCACCCGCGGCGAGGCCAGCAGCGCAGGCGGCCTTGCCTTTCCCGGCGGACCGAGCCTCGGCCTGCTGGCAGCGCTGGCGGCTGGCCTTCTGACAAGCGCATGGGTGCTTTACATCGCCAGCGGCGAGGCGGTGCTTGCGCTCGCCTATGCAGGCGGCGTGGTGGTGTTGCTCGCCGGTTTCCTGCTGCTTGATCGCGCGCGCAACCCGGCAGCTTCCGGTGCGGCCGCACTGCCTGACTGGACTGTCACGCTTGCGGCGATCGAGCGCAGTGACGAGGCGATTGCCATCACCGACCGCGCCAATCGCCTGGTGTGCGCCAATGTGCTCTATCGCGAAGCCTTCTCGCCCAGCATCGCTCCCGCCGCGCTGGCGCTCGACAAGCCGGTGGCCGAGGCACTCGCGCGCCTTACCCGCGCAGCATGGTGCGATGGCCGCAGCGAACTGGCTGCGCTGGCGCTTGAGGGTAGCGATGCCGAAAGCGGGGCGGGCTGGCGAGTTGCTTGCGAACGGGCAGGGCGGGCCGAGGATCATCTGATCTGGCGCCTCAAACCGCTGGCCGAGCCTGCGCGAGCGGTCGCCGCCGATATCGATCTGTCGGGCCCGCTCGGCCGGATGCTGAGCCGGGCCGGGATCGAGGCGGCGCTCACGACGGCGTCAGGGGTGGTGTGTTCGGTCACCCGCGGCTTTGCCGAGCGGGCAGTGGGCGATGCTTCGGCAAGCCTTGCGGGGCGCGATTTCGTCGGCTTCCTGCGCTCCGATGATCGCGACCGGATTTACTTTGCTCACGAAGGCCGCGCCGGAACGCCGCAGACGCTGATCGATGTGCCGCTGCGCGAGGCTGACGCCAGCGGCGCTGCCGTCAGCGCGGATGAACCTGCATCGCTGATGCTGCTGATCGACAGCGGGGTGGGAATCGGGAGCGGCTGGGAAGGGGCGGCGCAGGCCGGGCTCAGCCAGCTCGATGCGCTGCTGGCGCAATTGCCGCTGGGCCTCGCGATGGTGGACCGGGATGGGCGCTTCCTGTTTGCCAATGATGCGTTTCTGCGTGCGGTCGGGCGTGAGGAGCGGGGCCTGCCCGTGTTCCCCACCGATCTCGTCGTGCGCGAGGACAAGGCCGCGCTTTCCGATGCGGTGCGCCGCCACGGACGCGGGCCTGCGATCAGCGGGGATATGGCGGTGCGCCTTGTCGCCAGCCCGGAAGAGCCTGCCGTGCTCGGCCTTGCCAGCGTGCGGGGGCTGGGCGAGGCGGCCGTGCTGCTCAGCCTCGGCGACAGCGCCCAGGAAAACCAATTGAAGCGCCAGGTCGCGCAGGCCACCAAGATGCAGGCCGTCGGGCAACTGGCAGGCGGCGTCGCGCATGATTTCAACAATGTGCTTACCGCCATCATCGGCACCTGCGATCTCATGCTGCTGCGCCATATTCCGGGCGATAGCGATTATGATGATATCCAGCAGATCCGCGCCAATTCGAACCGCGCCGCCTCTTTGACGCGGCAATTGCTCGCTTTCTCGCGCCAGCAAACGCTGCGCCCCGAAATCCTGCAATTGCCCGATGTGGTGAGCGAGGTGAGCCCGCTGATCAAGCGGCTGGTTGGCGAGAAGATCGATTTCTACGTCCAGCACGATCGCAATCTGGGTGCGGTGCGCGCCGATCCGCAGCAGCTCGAACAGGTGATCATGAATCTCGCGGTGAACGCGCGCGACGCGATCCAGTCGCATGGCAGCGGCAAGGGACGGATCTCGCTGTTCACTCGCAGCCTGCAAGCGCGCGAGGTGGTGCAGCTGGGCTCTGAAGTGCTGCCTCCCGCCGATTACACCGTGCTGATCGTGCAGGATACCGGGGGCGGCATCGCGCCCCATGTGCTGCCCAAGCTGTTCGAGCCGTTCTTCACCACCAAGGAACAGGGCAAGGGCACCGGCCTTGGCCTTTCGACCGCTTACGGCATCGTCAAGCAATCGGGCGGCTTCATCTTTGCCGATAATGTGCTCGACAAGACGGGCCATCCGGTGGGCGCGCGCTTTACCATCTATTTCCCGGTCCACCGCGGCGAGGCTCCCCGGCGGCGGGCGGCGGCCCCGGTGGTGTCCTCGGACTGGTCGGCAGGGGGCAAGGTGCTGCTGGTGGAGGATGAGGATATGGTGCGCACGGTTGCCGAACGCGCGCTGACGCGGGCGGGCTATGAGGTGACGGCCTGCGCCAGCGGCGAGGAGGGCCTTGCTGCGATTTCCGAAGGCGGCGTGTTCGATCTGGTCGTCAGCGATGTGGTGATGCCGGGGATGGATGGCCCCGCAATGGTGCGCGAGATCCGCGCCCGTCTGCCGCAGATGCCGGTCCTGTTCATGTCGGGCTATGCCGAGGAACAGCTGCGCAAGGATATCGACATCGCCGACATGCACTTCCTCGCCAAGCCATTCAGCGTGGCGGCGATCGGCGACAAGGTCGGCGCAGTGCTGCGCGAGGCGCGGGCGGCTGCTTAGCTGACGCAGACTGCCCGCCGCGTCTCTCTCTACCAGACCACCATAGCCCAATGGTATGATTTGTGGCCGGGTTGGGCCAAAGGCGAAGAGGCGCGGCGAGAGGTCTGTTGTTCGCGAATGCGAACATCCGAAAAAAGTGTAGGAAATAATTTCGTTCCCTACTTGTTCCAACAGAACAAATGGGATACATCCTCGTTTGCCGCTGGGTCGTCGAAAACTGTCCGGCCCCCTCTAGGCAAGCGAAGGAGCGCATGCGATGGCTACTCAACTCAAGTTGGTCGTAGAGAAGGACAAGGACGTGGATCGGCAAAAGGCGCTCGAAGCGGCTCTCGCACAGATTGATCGCGCTTTCGGCAAGGGTTCGGCAATGAAGCTGGGCTCGAAGGAGACGATGCAGGTTGAGGCTATCTCGACCGGGTCGCTTGGCCTCGATATCGCGCTGGGGATCGGCGGCTTGCCCAAAGGCCGCGTGATCGAAGTCTATGGCCCGGAAAGCTCGGGCAAGACGACGCTGGCCCTTCATGTCATCGCCGAAGCCCAGAAGATGGGCGGCACTGCGGCGTTTGTGGATGCGGAGCATGCGCTCGATCCGGTCTATGCCAAGAAGCTGGGCGTCGATATTGACGAGCTGATCGTCTCGCAGCCCGATACTGGTGAACAGGCGCTTGAAATCACTGATACGCTGGTGCGCTCGAATGCGATTGATGTGCTGGTGGTCGATTCGGTGGCGGCGCTGGTGCCGCGCGCGGAAATCGAAGGCGAGATGGGCGATTCGCACGTTGGCCTCCAGGCCCGCCTGATGAGCCAGTCGCTGCGCAAGCTGACAGGCTCGATCAACCGCTCGAAATGCATGGTGATCTTCATCAACCAGCTGCGCATGAAGATCGGCGTGATGTATGGCAATCCTGAAACCACCACGGGCGGCAATGCCTTGAAGTTCTATGCCTCGGTGCGGCTCGATATTCGCCGCACCGGGCAGATCAAGGATCGTGACGAGATTATCGGCAACACCACGCGGGTGAAGGTAGTTAAGAACAAGGTTGCGCCGCCGTTCAAGCAGGTCGAATTCGACATCATGTATGGTGAGGGCATTTCCAAGATCGGCGAAATTCTCGATCTTGGGGTCAAGGCAGGAATTGTCGAGAAATCAGGCAGTTGGTTCTCCTACGATAGCATCCGCATCGGTCAGGGCCGCGAAAACGCAAAGAACTACTTGCGCGAAAATCAGGAAGTTTGCGACCGTCTCGAAGCTGCCATCCGCAGCCGCACCGACGAGGTCGCCGGGGAGCTGATGTCAGGGCCGGACGCGGACCCTGAAATGTGATCCCCAAGCGGGCCATGCGGGATAGTTGTCCCGGCCCGGAAGACCGTGAAACCGGCGCTGCTCCCACGGTGGGGTGCGCGCCGGTTTTTCGTTTTGGCATGTTCTGGCAGCGCAACTTGTGGCAGCAGCGCCGCACCTGTTTGCCGGGTTTGCCGGATGAAAGGCGCGCGATCACCGGCTCCATTGCACAAAGCGCCGCCATTGCCTAACTGCACCGCCATGACTTCGACGAACGAAATCCGCCGGTCCTTCCTCGATTATTTCGCCAGGGCTGGCCATGCTGCGACGCCGTCGGCGCCGCTGGTCCCTTACAATGATCCGACGTTGATGTTCGTCAACGCGGGCATGGTCCCGTTCAAGAACATTTTTACAGGGCTTGAGACCCCGTTATCCCCTCGCGCGGTCTCATCGCAGAAATGCGTGCGTGCGGGCGGCAAGCATAATGATCTCGATAATGTCGGCTACACCGCGCGGCATCACACCTTCTTTGAGATGCTCGGCAATTTCTCGTTCGGCGACTATTTCAAAGAGACCGCGATCGAGCACGCCTGGACGCTGCTGACCCGCGAATGGGGCCTGCCCAAGGACAAGCTTACCGTCACCGTCTACCACGACGATGATGAAGCCCACGGCCTGTGGCGCAAGATTGCAGGCCTGCCCGATGATCGCATCATCCGGATCGCCACCAGCGATAACTTCTGGTCGATGGGCGACACGGGGCCATGCGGGCCGTGTTCGGAAATCTTCTACGATCACGGGGATCACATCTTCGGCGGGCCGCCGGGAAGCCCGGATGAGGATGGCGATCGCTTTGTCGAGATCTGGAACCTCGTTTTCATGCAGTTCGATCAGGCTGCTGATGGCACACGCCGGTCGTTGCCCAAGCCCTCGATCGACACCGGCATGGGGATCGAACGCATCGCGGCTGTCATGCAGGGCGTCCACGACAACTACGACACGGATACTTTCAAGGCGCTGATTGCGGCATCCGAGGGTCTCACCAGTATCGCCGCCGAGGGCGAGGCTGCCGCCAGCCACCGCGTCATCGCCGATCACCTGCGCTCGGTCAGCTTTCTGATGGCCGACGGGGTGCTCCCTTCGAATGAAGGGCGCGGCTATGTGCTGCGTCGGATCATGCGCCGCGCAATGCGCCATGCGCATCTGCTGGGCGCGGCCGAGCCGCTGATGCACCGCCTCGTTCCCGCACTCGTCACCGAAATGGGCGCGGCTTACCCCGAGTTGGCGCGCGGTCAGGCGCTCATTCAGGAAGTGCTTGAACGTGAGGAAACCCAGTTCCGCCGCACGCTCGACAAGGGGCTCAAGCTGCTTGATGAGGCGACCGGTGATCTGGCGCAAGGCGGCGAGCTTGATGGCGACATCGCCTTTCGCCTCTATGACACTTACGGCTTCCCCTATGATCTCACCGAAGATGCGCTGCGCGCACGCGGTATCGGAGTGGACAAGGCTGGCTTCGATGCCGCCATGGCGCGCCAGAAAGCCGCCGCCCGCGCCGCCTGGAAGGGCAGCGGCGATGCCGCTTCGGGCGAAGTGTGGTTCGACATTGCCGAGCGCGAAGGCGCGACCGAATTCACTGGCTATGCCGCCACCAGCGGCGAGGGCCGGGTGGTCGCCATAGTCAAGGGCGGGGTAGAGGTCGCCAGTGCACGCGCGGGCGAAAGCGTTGTTATCCTTACCAACCAGACGCCTTTCTACGGTGAAAGCGGCGGTCAGACCGGCGATGCAGGCCGCATCGCCAGCCTTGGCGGATTTGCGGGCGAGGTCACCGATACGGCCAAGCCGCTAGGCCGCCTCCATGCTCATCAGGTCACGATCACGGCAGGCGTGGTGACCGTGGGCGACAATGTCCAACTGGAAGTCGACAACGCCCGGCGCGACCGCATTCGTGCGAACCATTCGGCAACCCACCTCGTCCATGCGGCGCTGCGCAACCGCCTCGGCGGGCATGTCACCCAAAAGGGCAGCATGGTGGCCGAGGAGCGGCTGCGTTTCGATTTCTCGCATCCCGCACCGCTTTCGCCCGAAGACGTTGCCGCGATCGAGGCCGAAGTGAACGCCGAAATCCGCGCCAACGAGCCTGTCACCACCCGCCTGATGAGCCCGGACGATGCCGTGGCCGCGGGCGCGCTGGCTCTGTTCGGCGAAAAATACGGCGAGGAAGTGCGCGTGCTCGCAATGGGTCGGCCCGGCCGCGAGGGGCGCAATTACTCAGTCGAATTGTGCGGCGGCACCCATGTGCGCGCGACTGGTGATATCGGCGTGTTCCGGATCGTTGCGGAGAGCGCTGTATCGTCGGGCGTGCGCCGCATCGAGGCGCTTACCGGCGAGGCCGCGCGCGGCTGGCTTGTTGCGCGCGAGGAGGCGCTGAAATCAGCGGCGGGCGTAATCCGGGCAACCCCCGAGGAGGTGCCTGCACGGCTTGCAGCGCTGATGGAAGAGCGCAAGCGTCTCGAAAAGGAGCTGGCCGAGGCGAAGAAGGCCTTGGCACTGGGCGGCGGCCGCGGCGGGACGAGCGGCACGGCGGCGCAGCCGGACGAGGAGATCGCAGGCGTCCGGTTTTCGGGCCAGGTGCTCGAAGGGCTTGACCCCAAGGAACTTCGTCCGCTGCTTGACGAGGCGAAGAAGCGGCTTGGCTCGGGCGTTGCCGCAGTCATCGCGGTCAATGATGGCAAGGCAAGTATCGCGGCGGCGGTAACCGATGATCTGACGGCGCGTTTCAGTGCCGTCGATCTGGTGCGCGCGGGCGTGGCTGCGCTGGGCGGCAAGGGTGGCGGTGGGCGCCCCGATATGGCTCAGGGCGGCGGACCGGATGGCGCGAAGGCAGGCGATGCGCTGGCTGCTGTCAAGGCGGTGCTTGCCGCCTGAAACGCGGCGGCGCTGCGTCAGCACTGCTGCTTGAGGAATAGGCTTGTCAGCGCTGCGTGTTGGATGCGCGGCGCCGATCTCCTTCGCTTCCGCGTTTGGTCTGTGCGGCGCTGTGCCGATCAAGCTGCAGCTGTTTGACAGTGCCGTTGGTCGCGTCCGTCTGGTGCTGCGGTCTGGACTTGTCCTCGGCGGTGTGCTGGTTGCGATTGTCGTGCATGACTTATCCTCCTGAGGTCATGCTACGGGCACAGGCGGCGCTTGTGGGGCAGATTGCGACCGGCGGTAGCTGTGATTAGCCCGAGCGCAATTTCGGCCTGTGGCTGAGGCCGCCTTCCAGTTCCAGCTTTTCACGGTATTCATCCCGCTTTTCGTGGATGCTGGCGATCACCGGCCCCATCGCCACCCCGATATCGACCAGCACCGCTTCGGAAAGTTGCAGCGAGGCCTCGAGCGTTTCGGGCACGGCATGGCTGGCGCCTGCGCGGTAGAGGGCGGCGGCATGATCGGCATCGCGTGCCCGCGCAACGATCAGCAGATCGGGATGGGATTGCCGCAGCTTGCCGACGAGGCGCTGAGCAAGCACCGGTTCATCCATCGTCAGCACGACCGCAGGTGCCGTTTCGAGGCCAAGCCGTGCCAGCACATCGGGCCTTCCGGCATCGCCGAACACCGCACTATAGCCCTTGCGCTTGACGCGCTCGACCAGGTCGGCATCGGAATCGATCAGCACGCAGCCCTTGCCGTGACGGTGCAGCATATCGGCGATCAGCCGTCCGACGCGGCCCGCGCCGATGATGATGGTGCGCTCCGCCGCTTCGTCTTCCTCAGGCGGCATGCCCGGCAGCGTCTCAACCCGGCGCGCCACCACCTTGCCAAGCTTGGCCAGCAGCGGGGTGACAGTCAGCCCGATGGCGGTGACGATCTGCCAGAATTGTGCGGTTTCGGCGTCGAGCACCAGCGCGCTGGTTGCTGCGGCAAGCACGATCAGCGTGGTTTCCGACGGGCTTGCCATCAGAATGCCGGTTTCCGCCGAGGTGCCGCGCCGTGCGCCCATCAGGCGGAGCAATATGCCGGTGACGATTGCCTTGAAGGTGAGCACGCCGACCACCGCCAACGCAATCTGAGCAAAATCCCGCCAGATCTCGGCCAGATCAATGCTCATGCCGATGGTGATGAGGAAGACACCGAGGGCAAGGCCCTTGAACGGCTCCATGATGATTTCAACCTCGCCGTGATATTCGGTCTCGGCGATCAGCAGCCCGGCAATCAGCGCGCCGACGATGGGCGAGAGGCCGACGACCGCAGTTGCCAGGCTCGCCCCGATCACCACCAGCAGCGAGGCGGCGAGGAATAATTCCGGGCTCTTGGTGCGGGCCGCCTGCGCGAACAGGCCGGGCAGGGCATAACGGCCCACCACCAGCAATATTGTCACCACCAGCGCGCCTTGCCATAGAGTGGTGATCAGCCCCGTCATACCTTCATCCGCGGCATTGGGGGCAAGCGCGCCGAGGATGAAGATGATCGGCACGATCATGATATCTTCAAACAGCAGCATCGAAAGCGCCGCCTTGCCGACCTGCGTCTTGGTGCCCGAAATCGGCAGGACCATCGCGGTCGAGGAGAAGGCCAGCGCAAAACCGAGCGCCAGCGCGCCTGTCCAGCCGAGAGTGCCGGTCAGAGCGAACATCGCAGCCAGCGCACTGCCGATAATGAGCAGTTCAAGCGCGCCAAGGCCGAACACCAGCTTGCGCATTTCCCACAGGCGGTTGAACGACAATTCCAGCCCGATCGCAAACAGCAGCAGGATGATGCCGAAATCGGCAAAGGGTATCAGCGCCTCGGGATCGCTTATTGTGAAGTAATAGAGCCAGGGATACTCGCTGACGAGGCCGCCGAGCCCAAACGGGCCGACAAGCAGCCCGATGAGGATGAACCCGATGATTGGTGTGATGCGAAAACGCGCAAAGACCGGGATCACGATTCCGGCTGCGCCCAGGATCACCAGCGCATTGGAAAGGATTGGAGAAGGTGCAAGTTCGCCCGCCACCCGGATTGCTTAACCCGAGTGGCGGGCGCTGTCATCTGGCGTTTTGCCAGTCGGAAAAAATCGCCTCGGGGTCAGCGGTCCTAGGCCCAGTTCGTCATTTCCGCCTCGAGGTTCGCGACGATCGTCTCGAAGAATTGCTCGGTGGTCTGCCATGCCTGACCCGGCCCGATCAGCAGGGCAAGATCCTTGGTCATGTAGCCCTTTTCGACTGTCGCGATGCAGACCCGCTCGAGCGTTTCTGCAAACTTGACCACATCGGGCGTGCCATCGAACTTGCCGCGATACATCAGCCCGCGCGTCCAGGCGAAGATCGAGGCGATCGGGTTGGTGCTGGTCGCCTTGCCCTGCTGGTGCTGGCGATAGTGGCGGGTGACAGTGCCGTGCGCAGCTTCGGCCTCGACAGTCTTGCCGTCGGGCGTCATCAGCACGCTCGTCATCAGGCCGAGCGAGCCGAAGCCCTGTGCGACAGTATCGGACTGCACATCGCCATCATAGTTCTTGCAGGCCCACACGAACTTGCCCGACCACTTGAGAGCGGATGCCACCATATCGTCGATCAGGCGGTGCTCGTAAACGATGCCCGCCGCCTTGAACTTTTCGGCAAAACCTTCGGTGTCGAACACTTCCTGGAACAAGTCCTTGAAGCGCCCGTCATAGGCTTTCATGATCGTGTTCTTGGTCGACAGATACACTGGCCAGCCGAGGTTCAAACCGTAGTTGAAGCTGGCGCGGGCGAAATCGCGGATCGAATCGTCGAGATTGTACATGGCCATCGCGACGCCCGCGCTGGGGAAATCGAAGACGTCGAGATCGATGGTCTCGCCATTCTCGCCGTCCCACACCAGCCGCAGCTTGCCTGGGCCGGGGATGCGGGTATCGGTTGCCTTGTACTGATCGCCGAAAGCATGGCGGCCAACCACGATCGGATCGGTCCAGCCCGGCACGAGGCGCGGCACGTTGTCGATCACGATGGGTTCGCGGAAGACCACGCCGCCAAGGATGTTGCGGATCGTGCCGTTGGGGCTCTTCCACATTTTCTTGAGGCTGAATTCCTCGACGCGCTGTTCATCGGGCGTGATCGTCGCGCATTTGACGCCGACACCATATTGCTTGATCGCATTGGCGGAATCGATGGTCACCTGATCATCGGTGGCATCGCGGTTTTCGATCGAAAGATCGTAATATTTCAGATCAATATCGAGATAGGGCAGGATCAACCGCTCGCGGATCCACTGCCAGATGATCCGGGTCATCTCGTCACCATCAAGCTCGACGACCGGGTTTGCGACTTTGATTTTTTGCATGGCTAATGCCCTATCCTTTCAGGCCCCGTCCAAAGGGCTGTGCATGGTCGATAGGATGTTCGTAACAGATCCCGCCGCGCGCTTTAGCAGAGGCGCGCGCGCTTGCAAGGTGAGCGCAAGGCAAGCGTTGTTGCGCCTCACACAAAGCGCAGTCGCCCCTGCGGGCGGGGAAGGCCTATCCTTGCAATGCAGCAGGGAGAGGGACAATGGATGCAGCCGAAGTCGCGCGATTGAAAGCGCTGATGGAGTGGGAGGGGCAGCGCCGGGCGCCTCCGCACGGCTTTCCGCATCTGCCCGATCTGCCAGCGGCGCGCTATACCAGCCCCGAATACTACGCGCTCGAACGCGATCATGTGTTCCGCAAGTCCTGGCTGTTTGCCGGGCACATGGACGAAATCCCCGAGCCGGGCTGCTACATGCGCTGGCACAATGCGGGCGATCCCATTGTGATCGTGCACGGCATGGATGGGGTGGTGCGCGCTTTCTACAATACCTGCCGCCACCGCGGTGCGCCAGTCGTCACCGCAGATCGCGGCAAGTCTTCGCGGCTGATGTGCGGCTATCACAACTGGACTTACAAGACCGACGGCACGCTGGTGGGTGTGCCCGAACGGCAGGATTTTCCGCCCGATTTCGACTTGTCGTGCCGGGGATTGTTGCCGGTGCGCTGCGAATTGCTGGGCCGGGCCATCTTCGTCAATTTCGACGAGGGCGCGATGCCCCTAAAGCAATGGATGGGGCCCTTGTGGGACGAATGGGCCGAGTTCGCCTTTGACCGCATCCGGCTTGCCTCGCGGCATTGCTTCGATCTCCAATGCAACTGGAAGATCGCGATGGAGGCTAACATGGAAGTCTACCATGTGCCCTTCATCCACCCCACCACCGTCGCCCCGCTGGTGGATGCAAGGCGCAATCTCAACACGCTCTATCCCAATGGCCATGCGCGGATGCTGGCGCCCGCGCCGCGCCAGACCGACCGCGAGCATGTGCGCGCCATTGATTCCCCGCCCGGCTGGCAGCAGATCGAAAGCGTGGGCGAATTGGGGCGCACCGCTACGCAGAGCTACACGCTGTTTCCCAACTGGGTGAGCCCGCTGTCCAATTACTTTGTCCCGCCGCTGGTATTCTGGCCCACCTCGCTCACCACCACGCGGCTGGAACTGGTGACGATGGCGCTCGACTGGGGCGATGGCTCTGCGCCCGATTTGTGGACCGTGCCCGACGAAAGCCAGCCGAACGGCCGCCAGATGAGCCCGATCATCCTCGAAGACACCCAGTTCGGCGAGGCGATCCAGCACTCGGCGCAATCAGCCGCGTTCCGCTCGGTGCCGCTGTCCTATCAGGAAGCGCGCATTTATGCCTTTCACCAGAGCCTCGACAAGATGATCGGGATCGACAATGTCCCGCCCGCCTTGCGCACCCAGCAGGTGATCGGGCCGGAATGGGTGTGGCCCAATGATCCGCGCGTTGCGCAAATGGCGCGCGAGGCCGCCGAATAGGTGCGTCAGGCGGGTTTCAGCACCAATGGCGATTGCGCCTCGGGATAGGTGCCAAGCTCGGCGACAAGCTCCTTGGCACGCGCGCAATAGGCGCTGGGATCATAGGCGAATTGTGCCAGCTCGCCGCCCAGCAGCGTATGATATTGCCGCAGCGCGCGGCCCTGATTGGCGGTGGCGACATCTTTCGCGGCCCCTTGCGAGATCGGCCGCATCGCCCGCATCATCACCGCGGTCAGGCGTTTCTGATCCACGGCGTAGGCCGCGCAGCTCGCGCCGATTGCCTCCTGCTTGGCAATCAGCACCATCCGCATGAACACGCCGGAGCGCTTGGTCTCGTCAGGGATAAACTGCTTGAGGTCTTCGAGCACCATGGCGCTGACATGCATGGCGATACGGCCATTGGGCGGCACCTCGCTGCGCGCGGCAGGCGCGCCGCTGGCGGTTTGGGCTGCGGCCGGACAGGCGAGCACGAGTGCGGCAAAAGCAGGGGCGAGAAGAAAAGTGCGGAGCATGGAGTCCTCCTGAAATCCCAATGGCGCGCCCGGTGCGCTTACATGCGTTTGAAATCGGTCTTGCCGCTCTTGAAGCTGTAGGCGCAGCGCCAACGCTCGTAATCGGGCAGCCTCGGATTGGGCCGCGCGCGCATGTATACATAGGCCCACTCGTCAGTCATCTGCTTGGCCTCGTCGATCGAAATATTGCGCAACCGCTCGCCGGGTGAACGCTCCAGGCAGACAGTGCGGGCGCGTTCAAGATCAACGCCGAAGGTGCCGAAATCGCCAAAATCGCCGCCCATGCCTTCGCCCGCATCGGCAAAACCCGCCGATGCAGCGAACATCCGCTTCGTCCAGCTGTAGGAATAATGGCCGCGCTCATAGCATTGGCGCTGGCCCGGCACGCACACCACATTGGCAGCAGGCGTGAAGGGATTGCCATAAAGACTGCCATCCCACTGGGTGTCGTGGCGGTGGCTGTCGCCGTGCTTGGTGGTGGCAATCGCGATGCCGATGCCGATGGCCGCAAGCCCGCCCAGCGCGGCGGCGGCATTGTCCCTGGGGGTGTCTTTCTTGGCGGATTTCTCGTCGCGCTCGTCGGCCAGTGCAGGTGCAGGGCAAACCCCTGCGCCCGCGAGCGCAGCAGTGGCCAGCCACAGGGCTGCTGTTTTCATCGCGTCATCTCCCCTCCTTGTCGCTTTCGCTGAGGCTAGCAGATCGCTCGCGCCGGGAAAAGACGGCCTGCACCGGTCGTGCCGCCGGTGTTGGTCAGGCGACTTTAGGAGGGGATTTGCCGCGCATTGTGACGGATTTGTCGCAGTTTTGCCGGGCTCCTAACGCTTTTGCTAGATGAGCCTGAGCGTTGCGCTCCATACACCGCTTATGTGCTGAAAGGTGCAATCAATGCACCTCGGTGACTGGGGAACCGGGCCGCGTCTATGTGCGGCCATCTGGGGAGAGAGAGCATGATGATCACACGTGATGCCCGAACCGCGTCTCGCGTCCGTTCGAGCGGCCTGCGCCGGGCTCTTTGTGCGGAGGCGCGCTCGGCGCGATCGCCGCCTTGCCGACTGCGGCGGCTGCTCAGGATCAGGAGGCTGGTGCCGCCTCGACCGATATGGATGAGCGGGTCATCATCGTGCAGGCCCGCCGCCAGAACGAAACCTTGCAGGAAGTGCCGGTCACGATCACCTCGGTTTCTAACGAAGTGCTCGATGGCTACGTGATGAACTCGGTTGCCGCGATCGCGGCGCGCGTTCCCACACTGAATGTGCAGGTGGGCGGTTCGGGTTCGGGCGGGCAGCTGTCCTTGCGCGGTGTGGGCTCCTCGAACATTTCGGCGGCTTTCGACAGCGCGGTGGCCTTCGATCTCGACGGCGTTCAGATCTCGACCATGCGCCTTGTGCAGGCAGGCTTCTTCGACATGAAGCAGGTCGATGTGCTGAAAGGTCCGCAGGCGCTCTATTTCGGGAAGTCGGCAACCGCGGGCGTCTTCGCCATGCAAACCGCCAACCCGACCGCCGATTGGGAAGTCGGCATGACGGGCAATTATGAATTCGAAGAGCGCGGCTATCTGCTCAACGGCTACATCTCCGGCCCTATCACCGATACGCTGGGCGTGCGCTTTGCCGCACAGTGGAACGATATTGATCGGCTTGTCGAATTGCAGCCCAATCTGCGTTCAGGCAATGGCCCCAATCGCGGCCAGTCGATGTTCCTCAGCCGCCTCACGCTCGACTGGAAACCGACGAGCATGTTCGATGCCAACCTCAAGGTGCAATATATGCGCAACGAGGGCGATGGTGCGGTGCAGCATTCGGATGTGTTCTGTGGTGCCAATGGACGGGCTGATCCGGTGTGGCTGCTCAACGGCCTGGTTGCGATCCCGGCAGGGTATGATTGCAACATTCGCGACAACAAATATTTTCTCCCGGATTCCGCTCCTGCACTGGCAGGCGGCGTTCCGACCCCGTCGCGCGCGGCAGGGCGCAATGGTGTTCCGTTCAATGAATCGGAAATCTGGTTTGGGCGTCTGCTTGCCAACCTCCAGATTTCCGACGCGATCAAGCTGACTTCGACCACCGGCTATCTCAGCATGGATGCGGTCGATTTCGATTGCTATGCCTATGGCGGCCTTGGGCCGGCATTCTCGCCGATCGGCAATGCGCTGGGCATTCCGGGCTTCCTTGCCGCCAATGCTCCCGCGCTCGGCCGCACCAACGGGCCGGGTGTCGCGCAGGGCACGGGTTGTTCGGATCCTGTCAACCAATTGACTCAGTTCACGCAGGAATTGCGGCTCCATTCCGATTTTGACGGGCCGATCAATTTCATGCTCGGTGCCTTTTACGAAGATCGCAAGTTCGTGTTCGATACTGCGCAGCAGGCGGTCAACATCTCGCTGATCGCGCCCGATCCGGTCACCGGGTTCACCTGGGATTGGCAGAAGCGCCATGTTACCAAGACCGAGGCGATCTCGCTGTTCGGTTCGCTGATTTTCGACATCACCGAGGATCTCGAACTCGTGGCCGGTGCGCGCTGGACCACCGAGGACAAGGTCCAGACCATCTCGGTGCCCTATCTGCACACGCTGCTGCAAGGGCCGGGTTTTGTGCGTCCCGGTTTCTTCTCCGGCCCAATCCCGTTCAGCGACAGCAATGTTTCGCCTGAAGTGACGCTCAAGTACCAGGCCAACCCCGATCTCAACCTGTTTGCCGCCTTCCGCACCGGGTTCAAATCAGGCGGGATCGACAATTCCGCGCTGCCTTCGAACAGCCTCAGCCAGGCGGCGCTGACGGGCAATTTCGGAGCGCTGGTGTTCCAGTCGGAAACCACGATCGGCGGCGAAGTGGGCTTCCGCTCGCAGTTCAACAACCGCCGCGTGACCCTGAACGGGACTGCATTCTATTACGTCGTCGATGATTTGCAGGTGCAGAATTTCGATGGGGTGAATGTGCAGTTCATCACGTTGAACGCCGGCCAGCTCACCACCAAGGGGCTTGACCTTGAATTCAACTGGCGCACCCCTCTCGAAGGGCTGACCATCACGGCCAACGGCACCTATCTCGATGCCAAGTTCACCGACACGTTCCGTTCGGCCGCCGGGGTTGACATCAATGGCCGCGCGGCGCCGCGTGCGCCTGAGCTTTCGGGCAATCTCGCGTTCGACTGGGCGATCCCACTGGGCAAGAACCTTGATCTCATGCTTGGTGGCAACATGCTCTATTCGGGCGAATATTTCGCCGATCAGCAGACCTTCAACGATTTCGTGCAGGAAGAATACGTCACCTTTGATGGCAATATCTCGATCGGCCATCCCGACGGCAAATGGCGCGTTTCGCTGATCGGGGTGAACCTGACCGACGAGATTTTCGTGATCACATCGGGCCCGCGCCCGTTCCTCGCCCCGGGCGGGCCGGGCGGGTTCGGGATTCCGCGCGGCGATGACTTGCAGGTCTCGACCAACCGCGGGCGGCAGGTGTTCGTGCAAACGACGTTCCGGTTCTGACGCGCTGGCAAGGGGCGGGCGGCAAGGCGCAGGCGCTCGCCCCTAAAAGTGAGCATTGTCCCAGCGCCCGCTGGCGCGCATTCTGTGCGCCAAAAGGGATGATGGGAGCAAGGCAATGTCGCGTGAGCAACTGGTCGCGATGACCCGCAATCTGGTGGCGCACGGCGCGGCGGACACGATGGACTACGCCGATGACATCGTGCGTATTCCTGCCAGCACCTATACCGACCCGGCGTTGTTCGAGCGGGAAAAGGCACGCATCTTCCGGCGCCTGCCGCTGATGGTCGCGCCCAGTTGCGAATTGCCCAACGTGGGCGATTTCAAGGCGATGGACATTTGCGGCGTGCCGCTGCTGCTCAGCCGCCAGAAGGATGGCCGCATCGCCGCCTTCCTCAACATGTGCACCCACCGCGGCAATCCGCTCGCGGCAGGTTCGGGCAATGCCAGCCGCTTTACCTGCGGCTATCACGGCTGGACTTTCAAGGCCGATGGCGACCTCATCGGGGTGGCGGACGCCAGGGATTTTGGCAGCATCGACAAAAGCCAGCACTGCCTCACCCGTTTTCCGGTTTACGAAAGCGCCGGGCTGATCTGGGTCACGCTCGATCCCGCGTCAAAGCTGGATATTGCCGATTACCTGTGCGGCTATGACGATCTGCTCAAGGCCTTCGAATTTGCCGGCTGGACGCTGTTTGCCCAGCGCACCATTGCCGGGCCGAACTGGAAGACGGCATACGACGGCTATCTCGATTTCTATCACCTGCCGGTGCTGCACAAGGATACCTTCGGCGTCGATTTCTACAACCGCGCCAATTACTTCGCCTTCGGCCCGCACCAGCGGCTCAGCACTCCGTCGAAATTCGCGATCAAGGTTTCGGGCAAGGATGATCAGCAGCTTGATCTCGAAGCCCTGAGCGATGACGAATTGCCGCAGGAAGTGCTGGTGCAGGGCGTGTGGACAATCTTCCCGCACATCTCGATCGCCAGCTTTTACGGCGGCGGGCAGCGGGGCGCGCTGATCAGCCAGCTGTTCCCGGGCAAGGATGTGGGCGAAAGCACCACCACCCAGTTCTATGTGATGGAAAACCAGCCCGAAACGCCCGAACAGGTGCAGGCGGCGCACGATCAGTTCAACTTCCTCGAAGTGGTGGTGCGCGATGAAGATTACGCCACCGGCAAGCGCCAGCAGCAGGCGCTTGCCTCTGGGCTGATGAAAGAGGTGCTGTTCGGCCGCAATGAAAGGGGCGGACAGGTGTTCCACCAGTGGGTGGAGCGGCTGGTGGCGGCGAGCGATGATGAGCTGGTAGAGATCTTCGCGGGCGAGCAGCGGCAGGCGGCGGAGTAGAAGATCCGCGCGTCGCTTTTGAAGCGGCAGCTTTTGGGGTTAGCGCTGTTCGGTCTGAATGGCCGAAAGTGGGCGAGGACCTGATGGTCGGCTCCCAGGTCAACGAGGCCCGTAGCCGAAGCTTAAGCCGCGACGCTGCCGGGACCTGCGCGCCCATTCATGTCATTTCAAGCGCCGGTCGCGAGACTTAAGAGCGGACGTTCGTTAAAGCGGCTGGTATTGCTCGCGGCGACTTATCGCTTTGAATCGATAGCTAGGCTCAGGACTCATTGCGGCAGCCAGAAGATGACGGTTGCGGCGATGCAGATG
>VFQU01000231.1_pt1 | contig 59402 bp, 47 predicted proteins | sample 3512311 | NCBI WGS metagenome assembly VFQU01 (sample SAMN10412377, study PRJNA504923) | tailings metagenome | isolation source: Relicate 3 Philex TSF3 active mining site | place: Philippines: Tuba, Benguet | collected 2017-08-29 | reverse complement strand
CCCCGGCGACGGGCCTCGGTGCCCCGCAAAAGCTGCACCATGACTGCGGAGTGCCGAGGACGCAGCGATTCGCCCCGCGCTGACGCCCCCGCGGGACGCTCAGCCGCGCAGGCGGACCGCCATCACGGCCGCCAGCACCAGCGCCATCGCCAACACGGCGACGCCGACTCCCGTCATCGTGGGCACCGCCACGGCCGGCGGGCGCTCGCCCAGGTTGAGCAGCGCGGGCGAGAAGGTGCCGGGGGCGAAGGTGAACACGCGCACCTCGTCGATTTCCCCGTTGAAGAACTCGGTGGCCAGCAGGCTGTTGCCGCCGATGTGGAACGCTCCGGCCGGCGGGTTCGGAGCGGCCAGGGTCTGGATCCGCTCCGTGCCGTTCACATAGAAGCGGCTGAGCCCGTTGTCGCGGACGATGGCGAGGTGGGTCCAGTCGGAGGTCGCCGGCGTGTTGCCGTCAGCGACGACTCCGCCGTACAGGAACCCCCAGTTGCCGCCGAGGCGGAACAGGCCGAAGCCGCTGTTCGCGGAGTTGCCGTTGTAGGCGATCACCGCGTTGCCGGTGGTGCTGTTGGAGCGCACCCAGGCCTCGACGCCGAAGTTGTCGGTGGGCGTCGTCAACACCGGGCCCTCGTAGCGTGCACTGCTACCGTCGAATCGCATCGAGGCCGTGCTGACGCGGCCCCGCGGCGTGCCACCCGCACCGTACACAGGGGCTCCGTGGCGCTTCAGCCCGGTGCCCGCAGCGCCCGGCTGGGTCGGGTCGCTACCCGGCCCGCCGACCACCACGCCGCCGTCGTTCTCACCCAGCCGGTATTCGGCGATCACATTGAGCTGGGCCGCCGCCGGCGTCGACAGCGCACCGAACAGCAGGGCCAGCAGGACAGACGGAAAACGCATCGGAGACTCCCCTTGTTGGACTTCAGAGTGGCGGCCCGACTGGGCCGCCTTCGCGGTGCGGAAGGATAGCGCCAGGGCGTGCACGCGAGCCGTGGAATCCGGGTTTGCGGCAGCCCTGATTTAGCGGCCTCGGCTCGCCGGACGGGATCCGCGTTGCGCGCCCGGCTCATGCCTGCGGTAGCGACGCGCCGTCTGCATTCGATCCCTCGCTCTTCGAGAGAGCAAGCGCCGTCATCCGGTGGATCAGCAGCCTGCGAATCGGCGTGTGACGCGGGGTGTCACGTCCCCGCGCCTCACCGTGCCTGCCGCTGCAACCGCGCTCGCCTCCGCCGTCTCGAATGCCCTCGAAGCGCGGCCGGCCGGCGGCGCACGCAGGAGACAGGCATGAGCACAGGCAAGCACGCAGGGCAGGACGGACACGGATTCGCAGCGGCAAGTACAGAGGAAGCCCAGCCGCGCAGCCCAAGGCTGCACAGGTTTGCAGCAGCACTTTGCTGGCTGGGGCTGGCCCTGGGCTCGGACCTGGGCGTGAGCGTCGCTTTCGCCCAGCCGGGACCCCCGCCCGATCCTGCGGCCGTCAGCCTCAGCCCCACGCAGTCGCGCGAGGTGGTGCTGGCCCTCGCGGACGTGCTGCGCGAGCGCTTCGCCTTCCGCGCGCGCGGCCGCGAGGCGGCGGCAAAAATCGAGGCGCTCGAACAGCAGGGCGCCTTTCGCGAGGCCCGCACCGCGGCCGAGCTGCTGGCGCTGATCGAGCAGAAGATCACCCCGATCGTCGATGACGGCCACTTCCGCGCGCGCTACTTCGGACCCGAGGCGGTGGCCGGTTTCAGCGAAGCGCCGCCCTCGGCCGAGGACATCGCCGCCTTCCATGAAGAAGTGCGCCTGCGCGGTGGCGAGCTGCCCGAGCTGCGCTGGCTGCCGGGCAACGTCGGCTACCTGCGCATCCAGCGCTTTCTGGATGCGCCGCCGAGCGCCGAGCAGCTGGCGCTGGCCATGGGCATGCTCGCCCACACCGGTGCCCTGATCGTCGACGTGCGCGGCGCACCCGGCGGCGAACCCGCCGGCGTGGCCAACGTGATCGGGCATTTCGTCGGCGCGCGCGCGCCCACGGTGCGCGTCCAGGACAGTGACGAGGACACACCCGACCGCACCTACTACGCCGAGCCGCGCACGCCCGCCTACACGGATCGACCCGTGTTCGTGCTGGTCGATGGCGACACCGGCTCGGGCGCCGAGGAGTTCGCCTACGACCTGCAGGCCATGCAGCGGGCGACGCTGGTCGGTGAAACCACGGCAGGTGCCGCCACGCCGGGTGGCTACCGCCCGCTGGCGCACGGCTTCGTCGCCTTCATTCCCATGCAGATCGTCGCCAACACGATCACCGGCACGAACTGGGAGGGCGTGGGCGTGGCCCCCGATGTCGCCGTGCCCGCGGCCGAGGCTCTGGATCATGCGCACCGGCTGGCGCTGGAAGCGATCCTGAAGGACGCCCAAGGCTTGCAGCGCGCGATCGCCGAGGAAGGGCTGGCGTCGTTGGCGCCCACCGAGGCGCGCTGACGCCAGCGAGGGGCGCCGGTTCAGAGCGCGACGTTCGCCTGCGCCGCACGGAGCGCGACGGGTGTTTCGAAGCCGTCGCGGAACTGCGCGTCGCTGCACGGCGCGAACTGGCCCTGACCGACCGCGATATCGCCGTTCAGCAGCGGCAGGGTCTGCTCCAGCACCTCGCCGGTGCTGGCGGTCACGCGGATCTGCACCGGGCCCGGGCCGCGCGTCTGTGCGTAATCGAAGTAGCTGTCGTCGCGACGCTGCATGGGCCGGTACGCGCCGTCCGCGAACACCGACATCGCGGTGATGCCGTAGCGGTGCTCGCGGACCTGCAGGGACAGAAAGAACTCGGACGAGCCCTCGCGGAAGCGGAAGGCCAGCGGGCCGGGATTGGGGTGGGCGATGCGCTCCCAGCGGATCGCCGCCTGTCCGCTCACCGGCTCGGCGATGTCCGCGAAGGCGTTCGGCGACAGATCGAGATCGTTGGCCGCGCACTCGGGGCAGCGGTCGACCACGCGCACCACGATGCTGCCGAGCGGCCCGGTGACCCGCAGGAACTCGCCGCAGTGGCTGGCGCCGTCCCACTGCGCACCGCTGATTGCCACGATCCGCTCCTCGGGCCCCCACTCCAGGGCGCAGGCACCGATGCGCGGGCTGGCGAAGTAGTAGAAGGCGCGCCCGTCGCCGCCGAAGGGCGCCGGGCAGGCGGCCGAGGCGATTCCGCTCAGGCTCAGCAGCAGGGTGACGAGAAGCGGAATTCGTCTCACGGGTGCGTCTCCTGCGATGGGCGGGCGATTCTCACGGTCGAGCCCGCCCGCACACAAGCCGACGTCGGTTTTACTCAGGCGCCTGGGTCATCTGCGCGGCGAACCCATCGACGAGGTGGCGCGCAGCGGACGCCCCCTCGGCGCCTCTCACGGCATGCGTCCGCGAGCCCGCGCGTCCACTCGGCGCCGCTGGCGACGCGGAGCGTGGCGGACTTTCGCGAGACGGGCGTGGTGCTGGTGGATCCTTGGCGGGGTGAGCGTGGGGATGCGTCAAAACAAGACCTGACCCTCGCGCTTTGACAAGCCGACGTCGGTTTTACTCAGGCGCCTGGGTCGTCTGCGCGGCGAACCCATCGACGAGGTGGCGCGCAGCGGACGCCCCCTCGGCGCCTCTCACGGCATGCGTCCGCGAGCCCGCGCGTCCACTCGGCGCCGCTGGCGACGCGGAGCGTGGCGGACTTTCGCGAGACGGGCGTGGTGCTGGTGGATCCTTGGCGGGGTGAGCGTGGGGATGCGTCAAAACAAGACCTGACCCTCGCGCTTTGACCCTCGCGCTTCCGCGCCCCGGTGGCCTCAGGCGAACTCACCGACCAGAACGCTGAGCCCGCCAAGCGCGACCAGCCAACGCATGAGGTTGCGTTTCCAGACCACGAAGGCAACTCCGAGGGCGGCGAAACACATCAGCAGCACCAGCCCTCGTGCGCCGCCGAAGCTTGCCAGCCAGGGAATGCCTGCTCCCAGCACGGTCAGGCAGCCGGCAATCACGTGCTTGTAAGCGAAGATCGCTGCCCCCTCCACAGGCTCGGGCCGGTACGATCCGGGGACGATCAGCAGGCTGCCCACAAGGACAGCAGTGAGCAGGAGCGCGGCAAGGGAAACAGCGAGGGCAAGCAACCTCATGGCCGATGGCTCTGTTGGGGAGACTGCATGAAGGCGAAGCGGGCATGTGCGCCCTGCGCACCCGCCATGACCGAGTCCGCTGTGAGTGCCGCCGAGCCGCAACGTGACCGTCAAGATGCTAGGTCACTTGGGCGGTCTCCTTGGCGAGCTGATGGGCGAGGCGGCACGTGCGGGTCGCCCGACGAGCGCACCCGACGGCAGGATCGCCGCCATCGCCCGCATCCACTCGGCGCCGCTGGCGACGCGGAACGCGGCGGACTTTCGCGAGACGGGCGTGGTGCTGGTGGATCCTTGGCGGGGGTGAGCGCGGGGATGTGTCAAAACAAGACCTGACCCTCGTCCTGCTCTGACCCTTGTCCTGCTCGCGCCCGCGGGTTCGAGGCTTCAGCTGGACGGCCCTGCGTTCGAGGACGAAACGATCCCTCAGACCCACTCGATGTTCAAACCCTCAACGCGTGCGAAGCCGCGATCGCCCGTCAGCATTACGTGCTCAGGTCCCAACTGCAGACAGCAGGCGGCCTGCAGGGCGTCGGGCGTGCGCAGGCCGAGGCGCCCGCGCAGCTCGGTGGCGAGTTCGACCACGCTGCGTTCGAGTTCCAGCCAGATCAGATCCGGCTGCTGGAAGAAAGAATCAAAGCGCGCGAGGCGTTCGGGCGAGCCGGCCTTGATGGGCCCCACGCGGCACTCCAGCCAGCTCAGTCGGCTGAGCGCGATGCGCAGATCGGGATGCGCGGCGGCCAGCGCCTGCAGCTTTGCGCGCACGCTCGCGGCCAGCGCGGCCTCGCCCTCGATCAGATAGATCAGCGCGTTGGCATCGAGAAAGGCGATCACCAGTCGCGCCCCACCTCCAGCTCGGCATCGATCTCGGCGCGGCTGCGCTGGGCCTGCGGTGCCTGTGTCAGCAGCCATTGCAGCGCGCTCTGGCCGGGCAAGGCCGTGGGCTGGGCCTGCAGCAGGCGCGCGTACTCGGCTTCGCTCAGCACTACCGCCGTGCGCCGGTTGCGCTTCATCAGGTGCACCGGGCCCTGCGCCAGGCGCTCCTCGATCACGGCCAGACCGTGCCGCTTGATCTCCGCGCTGGTGAGGGTGTTGTCGGCCATCGTTGCATCTCCAGTTGCCTCGCGATGGCAGGCTAGCACGGAAGAGTACTGTTATCGGTACTTTAAACAGTGCCTAAATCAGACCGCTCAGCCAACGGCGTGGCCAACGAGGCCGAGTCCAGCGCCTGATCGAGTCGCCGGGGTTGAAGGCGGCAGCGCGTTTCGCAGCTTCAGCCTGAACCCGCCGATCGCCGAAACCACCGCCCAGCAATCTTGATGGCAGATAGCTTGCGGCCTAGCCTCCAGGGCCTCAAGGCACGAGGACAGCCTCATGGCCGAGCCCCAACTCTCCGTGCGCAGCGCCCGGGCGCGCGATCTGGCGCATCCGCTGGCGCGGCGCGAGCAGTGCACGGTGGCTGAAGTCGTCGAGCGCGCGCTGGAAGCCTACGAGGCCGCCCAAGCGGGTCGCGAACCGGCGGCGAGTTTCTACGCGCGACTCAGCCAGAGCTACGGCACCGATATCGATTTTGAATCCGTGCTGCGCGAGCAGCGCCAGGCCCATCGCGGCCTCGAGCTGTGATCTTCCTCGACACCAACGTCGTGTCCGAGACGCTGAAGCGCGCGCCGGAGCCGAGCGTGCTGCGCTGGCTGGAGAAGCACGACGCCGAACTGGCGCTGAGCACGGTGGTGATCGCCGAACTCGCCTTCTGCATCAGCAAGATCCGTCCCGATGAACGCGCCCAGCGATTGGCCGATGGTCTGGAGGCTTGGCGCAGTCGCTTTGCCGGGCGCATCTTCGCCTTTACCGAAGAGGCCGCGCTGAGCTACGGCGAGCTGATGGGCGAGGCGGCACGTGCGGGTCGCCCGATGAGCGCACCCAACGGCATGATCGCCGCCATCGCCCGCGTCCACTCGGCGCCGCTGGCGACGCGGAACGTGGAGGACTTTCGCGAGACGGGCGTGGTGTTGGTGGATCCTTGGCGGGGTTGAGCGCGGGGATGTGTCAAAACAAGACCTGACCCTCGCGCTGTTGATACCGAAACACAGGCGGGGACGGTCAAGCCAAGAGCGGATCAGCAGGAGAAGAGAGAAGCCCGAGAAGCGGGAGGAGTTTTGTCGGCCCTGTTGACACGGGCGGCGCAATGGTGACCCCGTGCCCCTTGACCCCGTGCCCCTCTGCGTTCGCAGCAGATTCGATCAGGGTTCAATAATCACAAGATTGACAAAGTTTCTCGGTAGGTCTCGCAGTTTGCACCAGGCGTCAAACTTATCTCGTTCATGCGAGATCCAGCCGCCATCGCTATCTCCATCAATTAGCAGATGAGTCGCGGGAAACAGCGCGCGGAGAACGCCATCTTGTTTGGCAAAGCACATCGAATGGAGCAGCTCATTCAATGCGTCTGCGAGCTGAACCTTGTGCTTGGCCATGAGGTAATCCGATAGCGCCGAATCAAGAACAAGACAGCCGCCGCTCGCCGAAAGCTGAAAAAATAAAGAAACTCCAGCGGCGCCAACTCTACAGGGGGACCATTCCACAAAATCAACCTTACTCAAAGATTTCTCTTTCCTGACGAGCGCCCTGAACTTCCAGCCGCCAATCCCGGATTCAACTGCGGGAGTTGCAATTAGAAGTGGTTCGATGGATTCCATTTCAAGGTCGTCGCCATAGTCAAAGCGTACCCCAAGCCTCTGTGAGATAATTGACCAGATAACTTCCAAGATAAGCCTTGCCGGGTTGCAGCGAGTGGAAGCCATACATGCCCATTCGTTGTTGCCAGTCGCAGCAATATATGGGAGACCATTGGTTTTGACTAGACAGAATCGACTTGAAGTCACAAGCGAAGGCAGCGCTGGTACGCCCAGAGAGCAACCGCCATCGGTGAGAAGCTCGTGTTCGAGAATCTTGACTAGTGCTTCTCGAAGGCCTGACTCCGTTGAATGTCCCTCGTGGCCATGAATTATTGTAGCTGGAGCGAGCTGCTCAGTGGTCAAAGTATGGAGCAATATCCGTTCGTGGTCCGGGAAGTCGCACATAGCCGATAGGTCAGCAGGCGCAAACTTGCCAGTGATCTGGGCAAATGTCTTGCTCGCTCGACGCATGTCCGGCTTCCAATTGCCTTGCGAAATCTTCTTGTCTAAGGCCCTCGCAAAACTTTGCTTAACTTGGGCGAGATGCTTGACCGCATCCGACAGATCGGCCTTCGTCAGATTTTTCTTGACCTCGAAGATGCAAAGGACTTGTTCAATAGGATAGAAGTACTGGTCAGTCAACCCGTAGCGCTTTCCATTTCCCTCGACGAGCATGCAGTCAATCTGTTGTGGCAGCGTCTCGCCATCGCACTCAATGAAGCCAGCTACAACTTTTAGATTTAATTGCTTCGGAATTGAGAAGGCTTGGTCAATCCCTCTCTTTGTTATCTCTTCGTATGCGGTCCCAAGCGTTGGCATGTGAGACATCGGCATGGCTGCGACTTTCCGTCGTTCTTCCTCAATAAACGCGGAGAGGAGTTCGGATGCGTACTTTATCATGGGTGTGTTTTCCCGATTATCCAGAAATCTTCTCGACGGTTCGGATCTCGGACCCGCTGCAACCTCTATGTGAAAATCAGTGGTGAAGTTTTGACTGATTTTCTGGCATCTTCTACGGTCTGCAGTTTATCAGCGTAAGCAATCTCAAGAGTTGCTCTTTGTCGAGTCTAGGGAACATCTCGCTCGAAAAGTTGATCGTGAAGCTCAGCTTATCGTTGTACGTTGGTGTCGGTTTTCTCGGTTGACACCAAACCCAGAATCCCGCGAGCGCTCGATCCATCGTGCAGAGTGAGACAGGGGGTTGTTGATGGCTCATCGACATCACGAGGAACTCTAGAGCATGCAGATCAGATGTCGCGTTATAGGCGTCCGGTAGTTCGAACTTTCCCGACGGTTTCAGGATTCTTCTGGCGGGTGAGGTTTTGGAGCCTTCTCTTGCCTCGCATACACAGCTAAGCGCGCCTAGCACAACTAAGGAAGTCCGATCGATGCGTTCAGAATCAGCGAGGCTGACAATCTCTTCGACTATCTGCATGAGCTGACTTGAACGAGGACGATGGAGGAATTTGGGAGCCGCTCGAACCAGAAAGTGCGCCTCTCTATCGCGAGTTGACATCTTTTCTTGAAGTGCAGAGAAGATCTTCTGCAAGCTTTCTGCGGAGTGCTCTACCAACTTCGCTCTTGGCAGTCGGATGGATATTCGTGATTTGAGCGAAGCCGCTTCTTCGCAGAATTCCTCAAGTGTCGGTGTTCGCCTGTGGCTATTCTCATAGGCGCACAAGATGGGATTAATTTGATTGCCGGAGTCTTGCAGTGCTTCGATCCAGAGAGAATCGGCGCTGGAACGCCTAGAGGGTTCCAAGAGAATTTTACTGGCTATGTTTTTGTCGATAAGCATCACATGACTAGAAATCATGGCGAGCGGAAACCAACCGCCGGGAACTAGGCAGAACACGTTTTGTGGCTGCTCAGTCTTAATGGAAATCTTCATTGTCGTTGCCTCAATTGCAGCTGGTGCAAGCGCTTCTAAGCTGGGCGCTAAGTCGCTGCGTTGAATCGCCCCTGGTTTCTCAGGAAGGCATCCTCCCGCAAAGTGTCTATTCTTCAGGCCGCTTTCCGCTTGATGGATCAATACAAATCCCCCGGATCCACATCCAAGCTCCACCGCACCCCGCGCCCGCTCTTCAGTTCAAACAGCGCCGCATTCCAAGCCCGCAACACCGCCTGCAACCCCGGCCTCAACTTCGCCGACAAGAGCATCTGCGCCCGCAGCCGTCCCGCCCGGCGCGCCATCGGGGCCGGCATCGGCGCATGCACCTCCACGCTCAGGCTCGGATCTGACGCCACGATCGCCCGCGCCGCCGCATGCGCCTCGCGCATGAACAGCTGCAGCGCGTCCTCGCGATGGCTGTCGACGCGCAGCAGGGCCAGATGCGCAAACGGTGGAAATCCCGCGGCCTCGCGCTCCGCCAGTTCCAGCTTGGCAAAGGCCGGATAGCCGCCCGCCAGCAAGGTCGCCAGCAGCGGGTGCTCGGGGTGGTGGGTCTGCAGCAGCACTTGACCGGGGGCCTGGGCGCGGCCGGCGCGGCCGCTGACCTGGATGAGGAGTTGGGCGAGCTTTTCGGCGGCGCGGAAGTCGGCGCTGAACAGGCCTTCGTCGATGGTCACCACCACCACCAGCGACAGCTTCGCTAGGTCGTGGCCCTTGGCCAGCATCTGGGTGCCGACGATCAGGCCGGCGCCTTGTCCCAGCGTGTCGAAGTGGCGGGCCAGGTCGCCGTGGTCGCGGGTGGTCTCGCTGTCGATGCGCACCAGCGGCACGTCGGGGAAGCGTTCGGCCAGCGCCACTTCAACGCGCTCGGTGCCGGCACCCTGCGGCATCAGGGCGAGGCTGCCGCAGTCGGGGCAGGCCGTGGGGGCGCGCTCGCGGTGGCCGCAGTGGTGGCAGATCAGGCGGTCGCGGCCGTGCAGGGTCAGCGCCGCATCGCAGCGGCTGCAGTTGGCGCGGTAGCCGCAGTCGTGGCAGAGCAGGGCCGGCGCGTAGCCGCGGCGGTTGCGGAACACCAGGGCCTGTTCGCCGCGCTGCAGGCACTCGGCAATCGCCTGGAAGGCCGGCTCGCTGAGGCCGTGGGTCAGGCGCTGGCGGCGGGCGTCCAGCACGCGCACATGCGGGGCGCGTGCGGCGGCGGCGCGCTTCTTCAATTGCACATGGGCGAGGCGGCCGCTGCGCGCCAGCTGCAGGGTTTCCAGCGCCGGCGTGGCGCTGCCCAGCACCACCGGGATGCCGAGCGCCTTGCCGCGCACCAGGGCGAAGTCGCGGGCGTGGTAGCGGAAGCCGTCCTGCTGCTTGTAGCTGCTGTCGTGCTCCTCGTCGATGATGATCAGGCCCGGCTGCGGCAGCGGCGCGAACACTGCCGAGCGGGTGCCGACCAGCACGCGGGCCTCGCCGCGGCGCATCGCCGTCCAGGCCCGCGCACGCGCGCCCTCGGCCATGCCGGAATGGAAGCTGTGCACCTCCACCGGCAGGCGCTGCTGGAAGCGCCGCAGGGTCTGCGGGGTGAGGCCGATCTCGGGCACCAGGATCAGGGCCTGCTCGCCGCGGCTGAGCGCGGCTTCGATGGCGTCCAGATAGACCTCGGTCTTGCCCGAGCCGGTAACGCCTTCGATCAGGATCGGGTCGAACTGGCCCAGCGCCTGTCGGATGCGTTCGGCGGCGGCGGTCTGCTCGGGGTTGAGCGCGGGTGGTGCGCGTTCGGGTGATCTCTGAGCGTTCGCACCCAGGCATTCCTCGACGAAGCCGCGGCCCATCAGGCTGCGCAGGGCGGGGCGCCAGTCGGGCAGGCGCTGGTTGAGCGCGGCGGCATCGAGCGCGCCGGCTTCAGCCAGCCAGTCGGCGAGCTGGCGCGGGCGTCCGCCGGCGCGCAGCTGGCGCAGGTTGGCCGCGCCAATGGGCGTGAGTCGCCATGCCAGGGGCGCGGTATCGGGCAGGGACTTGCCCTGACGCAGGTCCACGGGAAGCGCCGCGGCCAGCACTTCGCCCAGCGGCCGCTGGTAGTAGCCGGCGGCCCAACGCAGGCTGGCCAGCAGCTCGCCGGCGATCAGCGGCTCGGTGTCGAGGCGTTCGATTGCGGGTTTGAGCTTGCCCGGATCGATCTCGGGAGGGCCGACCTCGGCGACCACGCCGATTGCATGGCCGCGGCCAAAGGGCACGCGCACCCGGCAGCCGATCCAGCCGGCGTCGACTGTCGCCCGCGCCGGCGGGGCGTAGTCGAACAGCTGCGGCAGAGGCAGGGGCAGGGCGACGCGCAGGGCGGTGAAGTCGAACATCCGGCCAGTGTAGCCAGCCGCTTGGCGCCGACCGGGGCCACTTGGCGGGCATTCCTCAGCCAAAACTGACGAATGGCCCCTAAGTCGCCGGTGGGCTTGGAGTTTCCGGCTTATCCACACAGCCTGTGGATAAGTCGGTGGATGAAGCCCGGATGACAGCCCTGCCGGGCCGCTGGCGTCGGGCTCGCGTGGATTGTGGCGAAAATTTGACCATGGCTATCAGTCCAATACATTCAATGACTTACAAGCATGCGATTCCGCAAATGTGACGGGGTCGGGCGTCGCCTGCGGCCTCGAACCGGGCGCGGACACCCACCCAGCGACCTGTGCACAAGTCAAGCCCCCCGCTGATGCAGGGGTGGCGCGGGAGAGCGCCGCCGGCCCGAAAGTCAAGCGGCAAAGCAGCGTGCACGGCGGGGGTCACCGGCACTTCCGTCAGGTCGGTGCGCGCCCCGGCTGCCGCTACACTCGCCGGCCGTTCCCGCCCCGCCGACCCGTCTGATGCCTGATTCCGCCGCCGCCCGCTCCTCCGCCTTGCTGCGGGCCTGGCTTCTGGCGGAAGGGCTGTCGCCCGCGGCCGCGCGGCGGGTGCGCGATTTCGCCCAAGGCCTGACCCTGCTGCAGTCGCAGCCGGGCACGCGCGGGCATCCGGACCACCACGACGGCCCCGCCTGGCTGCGCCTGTGGGCCGGTCTGCCGGCGGGCGCCCGCGACCTGCTGGCCCTGCGGGTGCTGGGCGGGCTCGCACTGGATCGCGTGGCCGAGCTGCAGGGCCGGCCCTTGAACCGCGTCGAGCGCGAATGGCTGCTGCTGGGGCGGCGACTGGCGGCGAAGGACGCCGCCTGGCCGGCGGCGCTGCGGGCCGCCTTCCTCTCGCTGCAGCCGGCGGCCGAGCGACGTCGCACCGGCGTGCGCCTCGCGCTCGGGCTGGCGGCGCTGGCCTGCTTCGTGGGCGCGGCCTTCGCGCCGCAGCTGCATTACGCCTTCCTGCTCGATCCGGCCCAGCAGCGCCTGCAGGCGCCGCCCGCTGCGCCGCCGCCGGTGGTCGAGCAGGTGCCGCTGTCGGCGCCGGAATTCGCGCTCTGGGCCGATGCGGTGGACTACGCCATGCTGGAGCGCCTCGACTTCCTGCTGTGGCGGCTGCGGGAAGGCGGCGGTGAGGTGGTGCTGGCCGAGACCGCTGCCGAGCTGCTCGCAGCGCCCGAGGTGCCGCCCGCGGACCTGGGTGCGCTGACGCCGTGGACCGAGTCCTGGCCGCGCCTGCAGCCCGCGCAGCGTGCGGAGCTGCTGGCCCGCGCGCGCCAGTGGGAGGCCTTGAGTCACGCCGAGCGCCAGCGCTTCGCGGAGCGCGCCGCGGCCTACCAGACGCTGGCGCCGCTGCAGCGCGCCGACCTGCGCGAGCGCCATGCGCGCTGGGCCAGTTTCGACGCGGCCACGCAGTCGACGCTGCGCGCGCTGGAGTCGGGGCTGGCGTCCAGCCCGGCCGAGGCGCAGGCCGCGCTGCGCGCGCAGTTCGAGGCCCTGCCCGAAGCGGTGCGCCGCGGCCTGCTGGCGGGCAAATCGCCCGAGCTGGCCGAGCTGGCGCGCGAGGCCTTCGCCTTCGTGCCCGAAGACGAGCGCGAAGCCACCATCGAACTGCTGCGCGGGCTGGGCGAGACCGAACACGACCTGCTGCGGCGCATGGCCCGCCGGCTCGACCCGGCGGCGCGCGAAGCCCTGCGGGCCGAGCTGATCGCCGCCGAACCCGCTGCCCGCCCGGCCCGGGTGCGCGAGCGCGCGGCGGCGGTGGGGCTGCGCGCGGACTGAGGGGCCGAGCGCAGCGCTGTGCCGCCCGCGGCCCCGACGGACTGCCCTGGCGCGAGTGGCCGCACGCTCCGCATGCCTGCGAGGCGCCGGAACGACTGCGCTACATCGAGACCAGGCCCACCAGCAGGGTCACCAGCACGCCGGCAGCGATCAGCGCCGTGTAGGCCGTGCCGAGCAGGCCGAATTTGATCAGGGTGGACGCCCAGCCCTCCCGGTACACGCGCTTCTGCATCAGCAGCAGATAGAGCGGCATCCACGCGGCCAGCCCGATCGACAGCGCGCCCACGCCGTCGCGCAGCAGGCCCGGCGCCAGCGCCGTTTGCAGCAGCCCGCCCAGCGCGAGCAGGAACACGGCGAGGCTCAGGAATGCGTGGCTGTGCAGGGCGACGATCAGGTGTTCCATGTACAGGCGCCGGCGGAAGGCGTAGGCCAGCTTGAGCAGCAGGGCGAACACCGGCAGCAGCACGAACAGGGTCTGCGGCAGCAGCTCCAGCAGGTACTCGCCGAGGCGCTGGCGCGCGCTGCGGTCGCCGCGAAGCTGCATGAGGTTGTCGACGCCGCGCTGCAGCCAGGCGTTGAGCCGCAGGTTCGCGGCCTCGGGCAGCCAGGCGAGCCGCAGCGGGTTCCGCTGCGGATGCCACACGCCCTCGCCCAGGCGGATTTCCAGCGGCGTGTCGCGTCGCGCGGCCGCTGGCGGCGGCGTCGCGGTCGGGTCGGCTGGCGTGGCGCTGTCGGCGACGCGCAGCGCGTCGAGCCGCGCCTGCGCCGCCTCTTCGATCGCGGCGCGCGCGCCGGCGAGCCCGAGCGAGACTCCGGGCGCGTCCGTGGCGAAGCCGCGATGCGCGCCAAACTCGCTGAGCGCACGGTCGCGCAGGGCGAGCACCTCCGAGACCGTGCGCGCCTGTGAAAAGTCGCCGCCCGCAGCCGCGCTGCCGGGCGGCACGGCGACAGCGGCCTCGGGTTCGATGTTGAGACGCCCGGCGAGAAAGGCGAGCAGGCTGATGAACACGAACAGCCGCACCGGGCTGACATAGCGCACGCGGCGCCCGGCGAGGTATTCGAGGCTCAGGAAGCCCGGCCGCAGCAGCAGCGGGCCAAGCGTGCGCAGCAGCCGGCCATCGACGTTGAACACGGTGTCGACGAAGTCGCCGAGCACGCTGCGGAAGTGCCGCACCAGGCCGCGCGCCGGCTGCCCGCAGGCATGGCAGTGCAGGCCTTGCAGCGCCGCTCCGCAGTTGCCGCAGCGGCGCGCGGGGCTGGCCTCGGTGTCGGGGGCAGTGGCGGGGTCCATCACGGCGGGCGCGTAGCCGGCACCGCCGCTACATCGCCACCAGGCTGATCAGCAGGGTCACCGTGATGCCCACGCTGATCAGCACGCCGTAGGCGGTGCCGAGCAGGCTGTACTTGAGCACGGTCAGGAACCAGCCCTGGCGGTACACCCGCTTCTGCATGATCAGCAGGTACAGCGGCATCCACAGCACTAGCGCCAGCTCGACCCAGCCCAGCGCCGAATGCAGCACGCCCTCGCCGAGCGCGGTGCGGGCCAGCGTCGCCAGCGCGAGCAGCAGCACCGCCGTGCTGAGAAAGGCATGGCTGTGCAGGGCGACGATCAGGTGCTCCATGTACAGCCGGCGCTTGAACAGGTAGGCCAGCTTCAGCATCAGGGCGAAGAGAGGCAGCATCACGAACAGGGTCTGCGGCAGGAAATCGAGGAAGGCCTCGGCCAGCAAACGCGGGTTGCTGTTGACGCGCTGGCTGTTGTCCACGGCGCGACCAATCCAGGCATTGAGCCGGGCGTTCGCCAGCTCCGGAAGCCAGCCGATCCGGACCGGGTTGGTCTCTGGGTCCCAGACGCCGTTGCCGAAGTTGAGCGAGCTGCGCAGCGCGCGGTTTCCGGCGGCCTGGGCTTCGCTGGGGCTGTCCTCCGCGCGCGCAGCGGTGGACGCCGCGTCCACGGTGCTGCCGGCGGCCCTGTCCGCTGCCGTCGCCGTGTTCGCACGGTCGGCCGCTGCATCGCCTGTCTCCGCGGCTTCGGCCTTCTGCAGCTCGCGGATGCGCCGCTGCGCCTCCGCCTCGATGCCCTGACGGGCGGCCTGCATGCCGATGGCCAGTCCCGGCACGTCTGGGCTTTCCTTGAGCGCCTTGTCGAACTCGGCCAGCGCGGCGTCGCGTGCGGCCTCGACCTCGGCCACGGTCTTGGCGTCCAGCATCGAACTCGAGGCGACTTCGATCGGCGGCCGCTCCGCCGTGATGTCGCCGGTATCCACGCTGAGGCGCGAGGCCAGAAACGCCAGCAGGCAGGTGAACACGAACAGGCGCACCGGGCTGACGTAGCGCACCCGCCGGCCGGCGAAATACTCGAGGCTCAGGAAGCCCGGCTTGAACAGCAGCGGCCCCAGCGTGCGGAAGATGCGGCCGTCGATGTTGAACACGGTATCGACGAAGTCGCCGATGATGCTGCCGAAGTGCCGGACCAGACCCTTGGTGGGCTGTCCACAGGCATAGCAATGCTCGCCGCGCAGTTCGGCGCCGCAGTTCTCGCACTGCCGTCCGGGTGCGGCTGCGGCGGCGGCTGGCGAGGGGGGCAGGGCGGAGGTCTCGGCGGGTCGGCTGTCCATGGCGCGGTTCGTCGGCGAAGTCAGCGGCTACCATAGCGCTCCCGCTTCACGGTGCGCCACGCATGACCTCGCCCACGCCTCCGTTCTTCCGCCGTCTCGGCGCGGAGGTCATCGCCACCACCGTGCTGGCCCTGCCGCTGGTGATGGGCCAGCTGTCCTCGATGATGATGAACGTCATCGACACCGTGCTGGCCGGGCGCCACTCGGCGCTGACCCAGGCGGCGGTCGCGATCGGCACGGCGGTGTGGTCGGTGGCCATCCTGATCGTGATCGGCGTGCTGATGGCGATCCCGCCGACCGTGGCCCAGCTCGACGGCGCCGGCCGCCGCGGCGAGATCGGCGCGGTGTTCCGGCAGTCGGTCTGGCTGGCCCTGATCCTCGGCGCGGGGCTGGCGGTGTTCGTCGCCAACGCCGGCTGGCTGCTGGCGCTGGCCAACGTCGCCGAGGAAGTGCGGCCGCAGGCGCTGGCCTTCCTGCGCGGCGTTGCCGCGGGCGCGCCGGCGCTGGCCCTGTTCTTCTGCTTCCGCTACCTGAGCGAGGGCGTGTCGCTGACCAAGCCGACCATGCTGATCGGCCTGGGCGGCCTGGTGCTGCTGCTGCCGCTGGGCTACGCGCTGATGTTCGGCCGCTTCGGCGCGCCCGAGCTGGGCGCCCAAGGCCTTGGCATCGCCACCGCGGTTACCCTGTGGGCGCAGGCGATCGCGTACGGGTTCACCCTGCGCCATGGCCGCGGCTATGCCGATCTCGATCTCTTCGCCGGCTTCGAATGGCCGCGCTGGGCGCCGATCGCCGACCTGCTCAAGATCGGCCTGCCGATGGGCTTCTCGGTGTTCATGGAGGGCAGCCTGTTCGTCGCTACCGCGCTCATCATCGGCAGCCTCGGCACGCTGCAGACGGCGGCGCACCAGGTGGCGATCAACCTCGCCTCGGTGACCTTCATGATTCCGTTGGGTGTGGCCATGGCGACCGCGGTGCGGGTCGGCAACGCGGTCGGCCGCGGCGATCCGCGCGGCGTGGCCTGGGCAGGCGGCGCCGGCTATGCGATCACCTGCGGCACCCAGCTGGCCTCGGCCCTCGTGCTGCTGTTCGGCGCCGGCGCGATCGCCTCGATCTGGACCAAGGACGCCGCCGTCGCCGCGCTCGCCGCCCAGCTGATGGTGCTGGCCGCGGCCTTCCAGTTCTCCGACGGCATCCAGGCGGCCTCGGCCGGCGCCCTGCGCGGCCTCAAGGACACCCGCCTGCCGGCGATCATCACCGTGCTGAGCTACTGGGGCCTCGGCATGCCGCTGGGCTACTGGATGGGCATCGTCCAGGGGCAGGGCGCGCAGGGCATGTGGTACGGCCTGATCCTCGGCCTGTCGGCGGCGGCGCTGATGCTCACCACGCGTTTCGTCATCCTCGCCCGACGGCTGCGCCGCGGAGCCCTCCGCGCCGGCGCATGACGCCCCGCAGGTGACCGCGGGCGCGCGAGCCACTACGCTTCGGGCCCGTTCGCGTCACATGCGCGGATATCGGCGCATCCTGCCGACCACCTCGACCCCGGGCGACCGTTTCCGCCTGCGGCGATTCCTTGAACCACGAGACTGTCCATGAACCAGCCCAAGCGCGGCGCCTTCGTCAACTTCGTGATCTTCCTCTGGGACGCCCTCAACTTCAGCCGCCGGCTGCTGATGAACGGCGTGCTGCTGCTGGTCGCGGGCCTGATCCTGTTCGCGGCGCTGAAGGGCGGCCCGACCCTGGAGGAGCGCAACGCCTTCGTGCTGGCGCCCAAGGGCCGCATCGTCGAACAGTTCACCGTCGACCCCGCCTCGCGCGCGCTCGGTGAGCTCACCGGCGACAGCGTCGCCGAGGTCCAGCTGCGCGACCTGCTGCGGGCGATCGACTCGGCCGCCACCGACAAGCGCATCGAGCGCATGGTCATCCGCACCGACCAGATGGCGGGCGCGGGCTTTGCCGCCCTGCGCGAGGTCGGCGCCGCGCTCAAGCGCTTCAAGGAGAGCGGCAAGCAGATCGTGGCCTACGCCGACAACATGGACCAGGCCGGCTACTACCTCGCTGCGCACGCCGACGAGGTCTACCTGCATCCGTCCGGTGCGGTGCTGCTGGAAGGCATCGGCCGCTACCGCGCCTACTACCGCGAGGCCCTGCAGGACAAGCTGGGCGTGAAGGTGCACCTGTTCCGCGTCGGCGAGTTCAAGAGCTTCGCCGAGCCCTACATCCGCGACAACGCCTCGCCCGAAGCGAATGAGGCCGACCTCTACTGGATGACCGACATCTGGCAGCGCTACCTCGCGGAAGTCGCCGAGCTGCGCGAGCTGAAGCCCGAGACCCTGCAGGCGCAGATCGACGGCCTCGACGTCGAAGTGGCCGCGGTGCAGGGCGACCTCGCCCAGCTGGCCCTGCGCATGGGCCTGGTCGACGAGCTGAAGACCGCCGATGAGTTCCGCGCGCTGATGATCGAGCGCGGCGAGAAGGACGAGGAGAACCACACCTTCCGCCAGGTCAACCTGGAGGCCTACCTCGGCTTCCTCGACCGCGAGAAGCTGCCGATCGACAGCCGTCCCAAGGTCGCCGTGGTGGTCGCCCAGGGCGGCATCGCCGATGGCGACCTGCCGCAGGGCCAGGTCGGTGGCGTGTCGACCTCGGCGCTGATCCGCCAGGCGCGCGAGGACGAGGACGTCAAGGCGCTGGTGCTGCGCGTCGACTCGCCCGGCGGCGGCGTGTTTCCGTCGGAGCAGATCCGCCGCGAAGTCGAGCTGACCCGCGCCGCCGGCAAGCCGGTGGTGGTGTCGATGGCCAACGTCGCGGCGTCGGGCGGCTACTGGATCTCGATGAACGCGCAGGAGATCTATGCCGACCCCAGCACCATCACCGGCTCGATCGGCATCTTCGGCCTGTTCTTCACCGCCGAGGACACCTTGGCCCGCGTCGGCGTGCGCAGCGATGGCGTGGGCACCACCAAGATTGCCGGCGCCTTCGACCCGACCCGTCCGCTGGATCCGATGGTGGGCACCATCCTGCAGACGGTGATCGAGGACGGTTACCGCGACTTCATCAATCGCGTGGCCGAGGCCCGCGGCAAGAGCTACGAGGACGCCGACAAGGTCGGCCGCGGCCGCGTCTGGAGCGGCGCGCAGGCGCTGGAGCTGGGCCTGGTCGACAAGCTGGGCGGCCTGCGTGACGCCGTCGACGCGGCCGCTGGCTTCGCCGAGCTGGCCAAGGACAGCTTCCAGGTCAGCTATGTCGAAAAGCAGCCCTCGCCCTTCGAGAAGTTCCTGGCCGATCTGGGCAAGAACGCCACCGCGCGCGCCGTGGCCGGCAGCCTGGGTTTGCCGCCGGGCCTGGCCGAGCAGCCGCTGGTGCGCCAGCTGCGCGAGGAGATCGAGCTGATGGCGCCGCCGGTGCGCGGCCTGCCGGCACGGGTGCTGGCGCACTGCCTCTGCAGCGCCGAGTAAGCCGGTTTCCCCTCTACAGCGCGCGGGGCCGATCCCTCGGGATCGGCCCCGCGCGTTTTCGGCAGTCGTCGTGGGCCAGCGCTTCCGCAGGTCGGAGCGCCGCCGTGTCGGTCTTCACGGATCGCCGCCGATCGCGCTGACTTCCGCTCCGGATCCGCGCAGATCCGCCCCCTTCCAACTTGCAGCACCGGACAAAGCCCGGTAGCGTTCGCAGGCTTTGCCGTCTTCCACACCGGAATTCCCATGCTGTTCCAGCACGTCTCCATCGCCAGCGTGGCGCACATCGATGCGCCGCATCCGCTGAGTTCGGCGGACATCAACGCCCAGCTGAAGCCCACGCTCGAGCGCCTGAATATCCGCGCCGACGTCCTCCAGGACATCGCCGGCATCCGCTCGCGGCGCATGTGGGACGACGACGTGCTGGCCTCGGACGCCGCCACCCTGGCCGCCGAGAAGGCCCTGGCGGAAGCCGGCGTCGAGCGCGGCCGCATCGGCCTCCTGGTCAACACCTCGGTCAGCCGCGACTTCCTCGAGCCGTCGACCGCCAGCATCGTCTCCGGCAACCTCGGTCTGCCCGAGACCTGCCAGAACTTCGACGTGGCGAACGCCTGCCTTGCCTTCCTCAATGGCATGGACATCGCCAGCCGCATGATCGAGCGCGGCGAGATCGACTACGCCCTGATCGTCGACGGCGAGACCGCCAACCTGGTCTACAAGAAGACCATCGACCGCATGCTGAGCCCGACCATCACCGACGAGGAGTTCCGCAGCGAACTCGCCTCACTGACGTTGGGCTGCGGTGCGGCCGCGATGGTGCTGGCGCGTCGCGAACTCGCCCCGGACGCGCCGCGCTACCGCGGCGGCGTGACCCGCGCGGCCACGCAGTGGAGCCACCTCTGCCGCGGCAACCTGGATCGCATGGTCACCGACACCAAGTCGCTGCTAATCGAAGGCATGAAGCTGGCACAGGTCACCTTCGGCGCCGCCCGCCAGGCCTTGGGCTGGGTGATCGACGAACTCGACGAGTTCGTGATCCACCAGGTCAGCCGCGTGCACACCGAGGCCCTGCTGAAGACCTTCGGCATCGATCCCAAGAAGGTCCACACCATCTTCCAGGAGCACGGCAACATCGGCCCGGCCTCGGTGCCGATCGTGCTGTCCAAGCTCAAGGAGATGGGCCGCCTGCGCAAGGGCCAGCGCATCGCCCTGCTGGGCATCGGCTCGGGCCTCAACTGCTCGATGGCCGAAGTGGTGTGGTGATGCCGCGCGCGCGGGCCTGAGGCCCGTGCCCCGGCCGGCACCACCCTCGAAATAGCAGCGCGCGACGTACTCCGTCGCTCGTCTGACTCCGCCGAAGCCCGCGCCCTGCGCGGGCTTTGGCGTTCATGGGGCGGGCCTGGCCAAGCGATCGCCTCAGTGTCAGAGATCGCCGCTTTGAGCCCCTCTCCCCGCGGGAGAGGGGCGCGTCTCGGCATCTGCTGCAACCGCAGCGAGGCTTGAGCTCAGGCTGCGCCAGCGTCCAACCTTCGCCATGGTGGTGAGGCCTTCATGCCACGGCCCACCCGGATCCCTAGGCCAGCAGCCGCTCCAGCATCTCCCCACAGTCGCGCGACAGGCCCTGCGCGGCGAGCCCACGCAGACCGGCCTCGATCAGCTCACGCCGACCGCCGTCGAAGCGCTGCCAAGCCTCCAGCGCCCCCAGGAGGCGCGCCGCCACCTGCGGATTGAGCGCGTCGATCTTCGGCAGCTGGGCGAACAGCAGGGCGTAGCCGGCGCCATCGGCACGGTGGAAGGCGGCCGGGTTGCTGCGGGCGAAGCTGCCGAGCAGGGCGCGCACGCGGTTGGGATTGCGCGGGTGCCAGTGCGGGCTGGAGAGCAGGTCCAGCACCTCGTCGAGCGCGCCCGGCTGCGGCCGCGTGGCCACCGCAGCGATCCACTTGTCGTTGAGCAGCAGGTCCTCGCCCACCCGCTGCTGGAAGGCGTCGAGCGCGGCCTCGGCCTGCGCGGCACCCCCGTGGATCAGCACGGTCAGCGCGGCAAGACGGTCGGTGAGCGTGCCGGCGCGCTCGAACTGGGCGAACGCGCGCAGGCCGTCGCTCTCGACCAGGCCGAGGTAGTGCAGGCAGGTGTTCTTCAGGCGCCGCGCGGCGGCGGGCTCGGCCTCGAGTGAATCCGGTGCCTGCGCGTCGAGCGCCGCGTAGCGCTGCGCCAGCAGGGCCGCATGGTCGTGGGCGAGCTTGAGCCGCAGGGCGCGGCGGGTGCCGAGCAGGCCGTCGATGTCGACCTGCGCACGCGCGTTCACCAGCACCTCGAACTCGGGCAGCTGCCAGCACAGGGCGACGAAGCTCGGATCGACGCCTTCATCGGCCAGCAGTGCCCCCAGCGCCTCGCTGAGCGCCTGCGCGTGTGCGGCTGAAGCGTCGAGCAGGGCGGACTGCGCCAGCTGCTGCAGGGCATCCCAGCGGCACAGCGGATCGCGCTCGATGCGCGCCAGCCGCGCCAGCTCGGCGGGGCTGTAGTCGAAGCGCAGGCGCACCGGCGCCGACAGGCCCTGCAGAAAGCTCAGCAGCGGTGGTGCGTCGATGCCCTCGAAGACCACCGTGTGTCGCTCGGCAGTGAGCTCGATCAGGCCGGAGCGCGCGAGGGCATCCCCGCTGGGCACCGCGTCGATCGGCGCATCGTCGGCGCCGTACAGGGCAAAGGCGAGAGGAATGTGCAGGGCCTGCTTGTCGGCCTGGTCGGGCGTCGGCGCGGTGTGCTGGCGGATGTCCAGCGTGCAGCGCCGCGCCTGCGCGTCGAAGCGCGTTTCGATCTGCACGTCGGGCGTGCCGCTCTGCGCGTACCAGCGCTCGAACTGCACGAGATCGCGGCCGCTGGCTTCGCGCATCGCGTCCAGAAAGGCGTCGACGCTGGCGGCCTTGCCGTCCCAGCGCGCGAAGTAGAGGTCGCAGCCGCGGCGGAAAGTCTCCTCGCCCAGCAGGGTGTGCAGCATCCGCACCACCTCCGCGCCCTTTTCGTAGACGGTGGCGGTGTAGAAGTTGTTGATCTCGCGGTAGCTGTCGGGCCGCACCGGATGCGCCAGCGCGCCTGCGTCCTCGGGGAACTGGCGCATGCGCAGCATGCGCACGTCCTCGATCCGCTTGACCGCGCGCGAGCGCAGGTCGGCGCTGAACTCCTGGTCGCGGAAGACGGTGAAGCCTTCCTTCAGCGACAGCTGGAACCAGTCGCGCACGGTGACGCGGTTGCCGCTCCAGTTGTGGAAATACTCATGGCCGATCACCGACTCCACCGCCTCGAAGTCGGCGTCGGTGGCGCTGTCGATATCGGCCAGGATGTAGCGCGCGTTGAAGATGTTGAGGCCCTTGTTTTCCATCGCGCCCATGGTGAAATCCTGGGCGGCGACGATGTTGAACACGTCGAGGTCATAGCAGCGGCCGAAGCGCTGCTCGTCCCAGCGCATCGCCCGCAGGGTGGCGCCCAGCGCGTACTCGCAGCGCGGCGTGAAGCCCGGCTCGGCCCAGACATTGACCTCGACGTGGCGGCCCTCGCTGGTGATGTAGGGCGCCGAGACGCGCTCCATGCGCCCGGCGGCGATCGCGAACAGGTAGCAGGGCTTGGGATGCGGGTCCTGCCAGCGCGCGTAGTGGCGGCCGTTCTCCAGCTCACCGCTGCCGGCCGGATTGCCGTTGGCCAGCAGCACCGGGTAGCGCGCGCGCTCGGCGCGCAGCTCGACCGCGTACACGCTGAGCACGTCGGGACGGTCGATGAAGAAGCTGATGCGGCGGAAGCCCTCGGCCTCGCACTGGGTGAGCAGCAGCGCGCCGCTGGTGTAGAGCCCTTCCAGTGCGGTGTTGGCGGACGGCGCGATCGTCACCCGGCTACGCAGCACGCAGGGCTGGCGCAGGCCCTCGATGCGCAGCCGATGGCCGTCGTAGACGTAGTCGCCGGGGCCGAGCAGGCGACCGTCGAGCTCCAGCCATTCCAGCTCCAAGCCCTCGCCGTCCAGCTCCAGCGGCTCGCCGCGGCGGCTGCGCTCGGGCTCCAGCCACAGCTCGCCCTCGACCACGGTGCGTTCGGCGTCGAGTTCGAACACCAGGCCGATGCGCGGGATGCGCCAGGCCGGGGAGCGGTAGTCGTGGCGGTGGATCAGTGGAGACTCGGACATGGCAGAGAGAGGATGGAATCGATGGCGTAGCATGCCGCCACCGGCGCGATCCGGCGAGCCGCGAAGGTCATGTGCCGCGCCCGCCAAGGGCGTAGACGGCTTCGCTGCGACCAAAGTCGAAGGAGGGTGTGCATGTATCAGCTGTATGGACGCGAGGGCTGGGGCTCGGCCCTGATCGAGGCGCAGCTCGAGTGGTACTGCCTGCCGTTTCGCTTCGAGCGCGTAGGCGATCTGCTGGCCGACGCGGAGGCGCGCGCGGCGCTGGCCAGGATCAATCCGCTGGCCCAGGTGCCGACCCTGGTGACTGCCGGCGGCGAAGTGCTGGCCGAGAGCCTGGCGATCACGTTGTGGCTGGCCGAAACCAACGACAGCGAGGACTGGGTGCCGCTGCCCAGCGAGCGCTGCCGGGGCCGCTTCCTGCGCTGGCTGACTTTCTGCGTATCGACGATCTACCCCACCTTCACCTACGCCGACATTCCCGCGCGCTTCGTGCCGATGGCCGAGGCGCAGCCGGGCTTCCTCGAGCGCATCGAGGACTGGCGCAATCGCGCCTGGGCGATGCTGGAGGCCGAGGCCAGCGGGCCGTGGTTCCTCGGCGAGCGGATGAGCGCGATCGACCTCTACATCGCGGTGATGAGCCGCTGGGAACCGCGCCGGCCCTGGTTTGCCGAGCACGCGCCCAAGCTGCATGCCATCGCTGTCGCCATTGACGCCTTGCCGCCGATCGATGCGGTGATGGCGCGCAATTTTCCGGCGAAGGGTTGAGAGCTGGGAATCGGAATTCGGGAATTGGGATTCGGGATTCGTAGAGGGGCCGCGGCTGCCGCGAGGCGTCGTCCCTGCTCTTTGTGGACACTCTCTTTCAGGTCAAGCCTCCTCGGCGGTGTAGAGGTGAGCGCGCGACCCGCAAGCTGGGTGCAGGCCGCAGGCTGCGTGCAGAGCGTTGGCTGCTGTTGAGCCCCTCTCCCCCCGAGGGAGAGGGGTTGGGGAGAGGGGGCACACTCGCGGCAAGATCGCCCCCTCTCCCCCGGCCCCTCTCCCTCCAGGGGAGAGGGGAGCAAAGCACTGAATCGGCGCGCGGGGGGCCACAAGGGCCGTCCTTCGAGCAAGTGCCCTCAAGGCGTCGCGTGCCTCGGACTTGCGCATCGAGGCTCCAATTGCGCCACCATCGCCGCTCGCTCAGCCTGCGCTCTCCCATCGAGCCCACCTTGACCATGAACCCCGCCACCACCGTTCCCACCCTCGACGACATCCGCGCCGCCGCCGCGCGCATCGCCCCGCATGCCCACGTGACCCCGGTGCTGCGCTCCGGTTCGCTGGACCTCATCGCCGGCTGCCGCCTGCACTTCAAGTGCGAGAACTTCCAGCGCATCGGCGCCTTCAAGTTCCGCGGCGCGGCGAATGCAGTGTTCGGGCTCAGCGATGAGCAGGCCGCGCGCGGCGTGCTGACCCAGAGCAGCGGCAACCATGGCGCGGCGATCGCGCTGGCCTGCCGGCTGCGCGGCATTCCCGCCCGCGTGGTGGTGCCGCGCTCGGCGCCGAAGATCAAGCTCGCCGCGATCCGCGACTTCGGCGCCGAGATCATTCCCTGCGACACCCATCAGGCCGCGCGCGACGCGGCCATGGCCGAGGTGCTGGCGCAGACCGGCGCCGAGGTCGTGCACCCCTACAACGACGCTCGGGTGATCGCCGGTCAGGGCACCGCCACGCTGGAGCTGCTGCACAGCGTGCCGGTCCTCGACACCGTGCTGGCGCCGGTCAGCGGCGGCGGCCTGCTCTCGGGCACGGCGATCGCCGCGCAGTCGCTGAAGCCCGGCATCCGCGTGTTCGGCGCCGAGCCCGGGCAGGCCTGCGACGCGCACGACTCGCTGAAGTCCGGCCAGCGCATCACCGGCCGCATCGCCGACACGATCTGCGACGGCCTGCGCGCGGAACTCGGCCCGCTCACCTTCGGCATCCTGCGCGAGCGCCTCGACGACATCCTGCTGGCCTCCGAGGCCGAGATCATCGCCGCCATGCGCCTGATCTGGGAGCGGCTCAAGATCGTCATCGAGCCGAGCTGCGCGGTGCCGCTGGCGGTGATCCTGAAGAACCCCGCGCTGTTCGAAGATCGCGAGGTCGGGGTGATCCTGTCGGGCGGCAATGTGGATCTGGACGCCTTGCCCTGGTAGCCCGCGTCGCGCGTCGCGCGGCCCTGCGTGACGCCTGTCGATTCGCGGAGCCTGGTTCGAAGCCGGCGATGAGCCCCTCTCCCACTGGGGGAGGGGTTCGGGAGGGGGCCGGGCGAAGCGCTCGCTCGGAGCCTTGCCGGGCGTTTGTGCTCGGCTCTTGTTTCGGCTGCGCCAGCGAAAGGCAAGAGCAAGAGCTTTCGGTCAGCCCTTCCGCGCTCCCAGAGCATGGCCATCCATGGCCATTCCCGCGTGCGGGCTGCCCGACCTACTTCTCTCTGCGTGGCCAAAGAGAAGTAGGTAAGAGAAAGGCCACCCCTCGTCCGCGCCCTCCGCGCATCCCTGCGCTCCGGGTTCGCGAGCCTCGGCCGGTGTTCGTGGACAGTGCATCCCTGCACTGTCACGATCATCGCCGGCTTCCCTGCCGGCGCCCCTGCGGGCGGATCGTCCGAGCCTCGCCGCTCCCCAGGGGCCCCGAGGAAGAGCGCGGGCTCCTGCCCGCTGGAACAACAGCCGAAGCCGAAGCGTTCATAGGGTGGGTCTTGACCCACCGTAGTCCTACACTCGCCTCGGTTCTGCGATCGACGAATGTCACGCACTGCATCCGCCGAAACAGATCGGCGTGTGAGCCTGCGCCAGCTAGCCCGGCGTGCGTCGATCCGCGAGGCCCAGCTCCCGCTGAAGCGCATCACCCACATCGCAGTAGCTGCTCTTGCTGTGCCAGCTGCGTGACTCCTCGAAGTAGAGCGAAGGCCGCCCTGGAACGCCCTCCGCATTGCGGTGCAGCGTGAACTCACGGAATCGCACTGGGAGCTCCTCGAAATAGGACTCATGCAGCTCCCGCTCCGCGACGACGACCACTGGCCCTGACTCCGGGGCGACCGTCAGACGGAAATCACGCAGCACGCAGTCCGCACCCTCGTGCGTTCTTAGCGAGGCGGATTCACCGTCCTGCATAAAGAACGGAACGAGCTGCTGCTTCTCTGCGGACTCCGATGAGCTTGCGCTGTGCACGAACAGGACATCGAAACCATGCGCATTGAAGTTCTCACGGCGCAGCAAGGTCGTGCGCAGGCCGAGCTCAGTCGCGGCGCCGCGCACTTCGTGGGTCCCGTACGACAGGCGGAGGGTTTCGCCGCGTTCTTCCGCCGAAGCAAATGCCGACGCAGTGGTGCCTGCGATCATCAGCAGGAACTGAATCCATCGGCCAAGAGTGAAAGCAGGAAGTTCGCAGCCGCGGGGCCAATCTTTCATAAACGTCACTCCTGAAGAACGCCGACGCCTGGCTGGCTCAACTGCTCAGATCCCGCCAATGGCTGCAGAGATCGGGCGGGCGCCCGCCTCGCGCGCAGGGTAACGCGCCGAGGTACGCCCCCCAACCAACGACCCTCACCCCCGCGCCACCCCGCGTCCATACTCCGCGCCACCCCATCGGCAAAGGACGCTTCATGGCCCCCTCGATCTTGAGCCGCGCGCTGCGCGCTTCGCTGGTACTCGCGGGCTTCGCCGCGGCTGCGCAGGCCGGCGCGGAGACGAAGCTGCTGCGCTTTCCTGACGTGCACGGCGAGCGCGTCGCCTTCGTCTACGCCGGCGACCTCTACATCGCCTCGACCCAGGGCGGGCTGGCCCAGCGCCTGACCTCGCATGCCGGCCGCGAGCTGTATCCGAAGTTCAGCCCGGACGGCACCCAGATCGCTTTCTCGGCCGAGTACAACGGCACCCGCCAGGTGTTCGTGATGCCGGCCGCCGGCGGCGAGCCGCGGCAGCTGACCTGGTACAACGATGTCGGCTTGATGCCGCCGCGCGGCGGCACCGACAACCGCGTGCTCGACTGGACGCCGGACGGCCAGCACGTGGTGGTGCGCATGAATCGCGTGCCCTATGACGAGCGCAGCGGTCGCCCCTACCTGGTGCCGGTGGCCGGCGGCATGGAGCAGCCGCTGGCGATCCCCGAAAGCGGCGGCGGCATGCTGAGCCCGGACGGCACGCAGTTCGTCTACACGCCGATCGACCGCGACTTCCGCAGCTGGAAGCGCTACCGCGGCGGCCGCGCGCAGGAGGTCTGGACCTATAACCTGGTCAACAACACCTCGCAGCAGTTGACCAACCATCCGGCCACCGATCACCAGCCGATGTGGATCGGCGACACGATCTATTTCGTCTCCGACCGCAACACCACGCTCAACCTGTTCGCGATGCCGGCCAGCGGCGGCGAGCCGCAGCAGCTCACGCAGTTCACGGATTTCGACATCCTCTGGCCCAGCGCCGGCCCGGACAGCCTGGTGTTCGAAAACGGCGGCGCGCTCTGGCAGTTCCTGCCGGCCAACGGCGAGACCCGGCAGATCCCGATCACGGTGCGTGCGGACTTCCCCGAGACCCAGCCGCGCTTCGTCGATGCGTCGAAGAACATCGAGAGCTTCGATTTGAGCCACGACGGCAAGCGCGCCCTGTTCGGCGCGCGCGGCGAGGTCTTCAGCGTGCCGGCCAAGCACGGCGAGGCGCGCAACCTGACGCGCACGCCGGATGCCCGCGAGCACAGCGTCAGCTGGTCGCCGGACGGCCGCTTCGTCGCCTACCTGTCGGATGCTTCGGGCGAGTACGAGCTCTACGTGCAGGCCCAGGACGGCAGCAGCCCGGCACGCCGCGTCAGCACCGACGGCGACATCTGGCGCTTCGCACCGAGCTGGTCGCCGGACGGCCGCCATTTCGTTTACGGCGACAAGCGCCAGCGTCTGCGCCTGGTCAACGCCGAGACCGGCGTCACCGTCGAGATCGACAGCTCGGTGCAGGAGGACATCACTCAATACAGCTGGGCGCCCGACAGCCGCTTCGTGGCCTACGTCAAGACCGGCGGTAGCCGCAACGGCTCGATCTGGCTGTACAGCCTGGACAGTTCGTCCACGCAACAGCTGACGCCGGACGAGACCAGCGAGTTCGCGCCGGTGTTCGATCCGGAAGGCCGCTACCTGTACTTCCTGTCGAACCGCGACTTCAACCTCGGCTTCTCGGCCTACGAGTTCAACTACCTCTACCAGAACGCCACGCGCCTCTATGCCGCACCGCTGGCGGCCGACGGCCCGGTGCTGTACGCGCCGAAGAGCGATGAGGTCGCGCCGCTCAGCGCGGCCGAAGCCAAGCCCGCCAACGGTGGCTCGAAGGGCGAAGCGAAGCGTCTGCGCATCGACGTGCCCGGCTTCAACCAGCGCGTGGTCGCGCTGAAGGCGCCGGCCGGCAACTACCAGGCCCTGTCGGCCAATGCCAAGGGCGTGTTCTTCGTCGCCAGCAGCGGCCAGGGCCCGGCCGAGCTGCGCTACCTCGGCCTCGACGACGAGCAGCCCAAGACCGTGGCCGGCCAGATCACCGGCTACACCCTGGCGGCCGGCGGCGGTCACCTGCTGCTGCGTCGCGGCGAGCGCTTCGCCATCGTCGAGGCCAAGCCCGAGGTCGACTTCGAGGCCGGTGCGCTCAAGCTCGACGGCCTGCAGCTGCGCGTCGATCCCAAGCGCGAGTGGGCGCAGCACTACGTCGACGCCTGGCGCATCCTGCGCGACTGGTTCTACGACCCCGGCATGCACGGCCAGGACTGGGCCGCGATCCGCGATCGCTACGCCGCCCTGCTGCCGCATGTCGCCAGCCGCGCCGACCTCGACTACCTGCTGACCGAACTGGCCGGCGAGACCAATGCCGGCCATGTCTACGTCGAGCGCGGCGACGAGCCGCAGGTGCCGCGTCGCGCCGGCGGCCTGCTGGGCGCGGATCTCCGCGCGCATGAGAGCGGCTACTTCCAGGTCGGCCGGATCTTCGCCGGCGAGAACTGGAACCCGGCCCTGCGCAGCCCGCTGACCGAGGCGCATGCCAACGTGCGCGAGGGCGAGTTCATCCTCGCCATCGACAACGTCAGCACCCGCGAGGTGGCCAACGTCTACCAGCTGCTCGAAGGCAAGGGCGACAAGGTGGTCAGCCTGCGCGTCAACACGCGGCCGGAAGAGGCGGGCGCACGCACCGTGCGCGTGCAGACCCTGACCAGCGAGCAGCCCCTGCGCTACAAGGACTGGGTCGACGCGCGGCGTCGCCTGGCCGCCGAGCTGTCGGGCGGGCGCATCGGCTACATCCATCTGCCGAACACGGCGGTGGAGGGCAACCGCGAGCTGCACCGCGGCATGCTGGCCTACGCGCACATGGACGCGCTGATCATCGACGACCGCTACAACGGCGGCGGCTTCATCCCCGACCGCATGATCGAGATGCTGTCGCGGCAGCCGCTGAACTTCTGGAAGCGCCGCGGCCTGGAGCCCAACCCGACCCCGCTGCTGCACCACGCCGGGCCGAAGGTGATGCTGGCGAACGGACTGTCCAGCTCGGGCGGCGACGCCTTGCCCTACTACTTCCGCAAGATGGGCCTGGGTCCGATCATCGGCACCCGCACCTGGGGTGGGCTGATCGGCATCAGCGGCAACCCGCGCCTGGCCGACGGCGGCGCCATCCTCGCCGCGACCTTCCGCTTCATGGACACCGAGGGTCGCTGGGCGGTGGAGGACGAAGGCGTGGCGCCCGACATCGAGGTCATCGACCGTCCCGAACTGATCGCCGCCGGCCGCGATCCGAGCCTGGAGCGCGGCGTGGACGAGCTGCTGCGCGCCCTCGAAGCCAACCCGCCGAAGCGCATCGAGGCCCCGCCGGCGCCGACGCAGTTCCCGCGGAGGTAAGCAGGTCAGCGCGGGCGCTCGGGAGGGCGCCCGCGCGCTGTGTGGCGGTGGCATTCGGGCAGGCTGCACGCGACACGCGGGAGACAGCGCGCGTGAGTCACGCCTGAGTCGCGCGTGCCCGCCGCCCTGCGTGGACGCCTTGTGAGGTCGAGCCGGCGCGTGCGCCACCCTGTGCCAACTGGCAGGTCGGCAGGCCGATGGCGCACCGCTATGATCGCGCTCCCTTTCCATGGATACGGAGCAGCGCATGCGACTGCCTTCCACCAAGCCGCTGGCGGTGGCCCTGCTGGGCGCCCTGTTCGGCCTCTCGCTCGTCGCCTGCACGCCCGCCGAGCGCGTGCGCAGCGATGTCGCCACCGCGTCCGCGCAGACCGAGATCGCGCTGCCGGTCGACATCCCCTACGAGACCTTCACCCTGCCCAACGGCCTGCGCGTCGTGGTGCACACCGACCGCAAGGCGCCGATCGTCGCGGTCAACGTCTGGTACCACGTCGGCAGCAAGGACGAGCCGGCCGGCAAGACCGGCTTCGCGCATCTGTTCGAGCACCTGATGTTTCAGGGCTCCGAGAACTACCGCGACGAATTCTTCGGGCCCTTCGAGCAGGTCGGCGCCACCGGCCAGAACGGCACCACCAACACCGACCGCACCAACTACTTCCAGAACGTGCCCACCACCGCGTTGGACATGGCGCTGTGGATGGAGTCGGACCGCATGGGCCACTTCCTCGGCGCCATTGACCAGGGCCTGCTCGACGAGCAGCGCGGCGTGGTGCAGAACGAGAAGCGGCAGAGCGAGAACCAGCCCTACGGCCAGGCCTGGGAGCGCCTGTCCAAGGCCATGTACCCCGAAGGCCACCCCTACAGCTGGAGCGTGATCGGCTCGATGGCCGATCTGAACGCCGCCACCCTGGATGACGTGCGCAACTGGTTCCGCACCTGGTACGGCCCGAACAACGCGGTGCTGGTGCTGGCCGGCGACATCGACGTCGAGACCGCGCGCGAGAAGGTCACCCGCTACTTCGGCGACATCCCGCCCGGCCCGGTGACCACCCAGCCCAAGGTCGACGTCGCCAAGCGCGAGGCCTCGACCCGCGAGGTGCTGCCTGACCGCGTGCCGCAGGTGCGCGTCTACCGCGCCTGGAACGTCGCCGAGGTCACCGACGCCGACGCCGACCGCCTGCAGCTGGTCTCGCAGCTGTTGGGCGGCAGCAGCACCTCGCGTCTCGATCGTCGCCTGGTCCACACCGACAAGCTTGCCGACAGCGTGTCGAGCTTCCTGCTCGGCGGCCAGCTCGGCAGCCGCCTGCTGGTCTTCGTCGACGTCAAGCAGGGCGTCGAGCCGGAGACCGTCGAGCGCGTGCTCGACGAGGAGATCGCGCGGCTGCTGAACGAAGGCATCAGCGACGAAGAGCTGGCGCAGGCGCGCACCGTGTTCGAGGCCAGCTTCATCCGCGGCATCGAGCGCGTCGGCGGCTTCGGCGGCAAGTCCGACGTGCTGGCGCAGTGCACGGTCTACACCGGCAACCCCGGCTGCTTCCGCGACGAGATGCGCACCATCCTCGCCGCCACCCCGGCCGAGCTGCAGGCCACCGCCCAGCGCTGGCTGTCGAGCGGCGACCACACCCTGGTGGTGGTGCCGGGCCAGCGCCCGCCCTCGCCGCCGGACGTGCGCAGCATCGAGGCCGGCGAGGAGACGGTCGCCCTGGTCGAGCCCACGCCCGCCCCGGGACTGCGCGCGCTCGACGAGGGCGTCGACCGCTCGACCGGCGTGCCGCAGACCACCGAGTTCCCCACGCTGAGCTTCCCGGCGCTGGAGCGCGCGACGCTGTCGAACGGCGTGCAGGTGGTGCTGGCCCAGCGGCACGACGTGCCGGTGGTGCAGCTCAGCATCGAGTTCCGCGGCGGCTACACCCTGGACCAGGGCCGCACCCTCGGCACCGCCGGCTTCACCATGGGCATGCTCGACGAGGGCGCGGGTGAGCTTGACGCGCTGGCCTTCGGCGCCCGCGCCGAATCGCTGGGTGCGAGCATTGGCGCCGGTGCCGGCCTCGACAGCGCCAGCGTCTCGCTGTCGGCGCTGCGGGTGAACCTCGATCCCTCGCTGGACCTGCTGGCCGACACCCTGCTGCGCCCGCGCTTCGACGCCGCCGACATCGAGCGCGTGCGGCAGAGCTGGATCGCCGCCATCCGCCAGGAGAAGGCGCGGCCGAATTCGATCCCGCTGCGCATCCTGCCGCCGGTGCTGTTCGGTGAAGGCCACCCCTATGCCATTCCCTTCAGCGGCACCGGCACCGAGGAATCGATCGCGGCGCTGAGCCGCGAGGAGCTGCTGGCCTTCCACCGCGAGCAGACCCACCCGGGCCTGGCGACCATCGTCGCGGTCGGTGCGATCACGCTCGACGAGCTGATGCCGCTCCTGGAAAAGCACCTCGCCGACTGGAAGGCCGAAGGCCCCACACCCGCGGTGCCCACGCTCGCCACCGTGCCGCTGCCGCAGGGCCAGCGCGTGTTCCTGGTCGACCAGCCCGGTGCGATCCAGGCCAACATCCTGGCCGGCCAGCTGGTGGCTCCGACCCAGGACCCGCGTTCGATCGAGTTCGATGTCGCCAACGGCGTGATCGGCGGCACCTTCACCTCGCGCCTCAACATGAACCTGCGCGAGGACAAGAGCTGGTCCTACGGCGCCTTCAGCTTCGTGCCGGCAGCGCTGGGCCAGCGTCCGTGGATCGTCTCCGCGCCGGTGCAGATCGACCGCACCGTCGAGGCCATCGCCGAGATCAAGCGAGAGCTGCGCGAGTTCACCGCCGCGCGGCCGGCCAGCGCCGAGGAAGTCGAGAAGATCAAGTCGCGCAACGTGCGCGCCATGCCGGGCTCGTTCGAGAGCGCGGGCGCCGTGCTCGGCCAGATCAGCGGCATCCTGCGCTACAACCGTCCGGACGACTGGCCGCTGCAGTACCAGGCCCTGCAGGAGGCCATGAGCGTCGACCAGGTCCGCGCCGCCGCCGGCGTGATCCAGCCGGACGCGCTCACCTGGGTGATCGTCGGCGACCTCGCCAAGATCGAGCAGCCCGTGCGCGAGCTGTTCGGCACCTCGGTGCCGGTGCAGGTGCTGGATGCGGACGGCGAGCTGGTGAAGTGAAGCGCAGCGGCTGAGCGGCCGCACCAGAACGCTGCAAACAGCAACGCCGCCGGAGGTATCCGGCGGCGTTGCTGTTTGTGCGCCTCCGCTCGGGCACGCCCGCTCGCGTGACGCGACCTGAATGAGAGGCAAGGCCGGGGCAGCGAAGGTGCCGGCGCTTGCTAGACTCCGCCGCGTTCAGCTATCCCGGAGCCCGCCCATGCACTCGATTGTTCGCGTCGCACTCGTCACCAGCCTCGTCGCCCTGCTGCCGGCCTGCACCTGGGTCAAGATCGAGCCCGAGGCCAAGCAGATCCGCGTGGTCGACCTCAATGCCGACATGAGCCGCTGCGGCAGCATGCTGAGCGAGATCACGGTCAGCGTGCGCGACCGCGTGGGCTTCGTCGATCGCAATGCGATCAAGGTGCGCGATGAACTCGAGACGCTGGCGCGCAACCAGGCCGCCGGTGGCCAGGGTGACACCCTGAAGCCGCTGGCCGAGCCGCTCAACGGTGAGCAGACCTTCGGCACCTGGCGCTGCGGTGGCGGCACGCCGCCGCGCGCGCAGGCCTCGCAGCCCGCGGCCGAGACCCGGCCGTCGAACTTCGAGGAAGTGGAGGTGATTCCGCTGGAAGACTGAGTTCGTCCAGGTCGAGCGGCAGTGCGGGCGCCTGCGGGCGCCCGCACTGTTTCCGGTCTTCGGTACGCCTTGCGGCCGCCGCGTTCCCCGTTCGGCGGGGCGCTTGGCTTGCTGGCGGCTCGGGGGGCCTCAGTCGCGCATCCAGCCCTGGATGCGCGCTTCCGATTCGATGGCTTCGATGTCGATCTGCAGCTGGCGCTGGCGCCGCTGCAGGGCGCCGGCCTGTTCCCCGCTGGCGCTGCGCAGCTGTTCACCGAGCTCGGCGGATTCGGCGCGCAGGCCGGCCAGTTCGGTGCCAAGCAGATGGGCTTCCTTGGCAGCGTCTTCGCTGCAGGTCGGGTCGGGCAGGCGGCGCTCCAGGCCGGCGCGCCACTGCGCCTGCGGACTGCAGTCGCTGGCGGGCGCAGGCGTTTCGGCACAGCCGCCGAGCAGGAGCGCGAGCAGGCTGGGGGCGATCAGGCGGAGGTCGGCGCGCATGCGGGTTCTCGCGGCGGTAATGGCCTGCGATTATGCCCGCCGGATTCCCTGCATCGAGGTCGTGGCATGAGTGCATCGCGCTGGCGTCTGGACGGCCAGGTGGCCCTGATCACCGGCGCCAGCTGGGGCATTGGCCTGGCCTGCGCGCGCGAGCTGGGCGCGCTTGGCGCACGCCTGCTGCTGGTGGCGCGCGAGGGTGAGCGACTCGCCCAGGTGCAGGCCGAGCTGGAGGAGGACATCGCCGGGCTGTCGTGCTCGACCTTCGCCGCCGATCTGGCCCAGCCCGAAGAGCGCAGCGCCCTGTTCGACTGGATCGAGGACCGCGGCGAGCCGCTGTCGATCCTCGTCAACAACGCCGGCACCAACGACAGCCGCGCGGCGGTGGACTACGAGGACGCGCAGTGGCGGGCCATCGTCGAGCTGAACCTCGCAGCACCCTTCGAGCTGTGCCGGCTGGCCTATCCGCTGCTGCGCCAGCACGCGCAGTCGAGCATCGTCAACATCGGCTCGGTGTCGGGCCTGAACCACGTGCGCACTGGCGCGCCCTACGGCATGAGCAAGGCCGGCCTGCACCAGCTCTCGCGCAACCTCGCCTGCGAGTGGGCCGAGGACGGCATTCGCGTTAACACGGTGGCGCCCTGGTACATCCGCACGCGCCGCACCTCGCCCAAGCTGGCGGACCCGGACTATCTCGATGAAGTGATCGCGCGGACGCCGATGCGGCGGGTGGGCGAGCCCGAGGAGGTCGCTGCGGCGGTGGCCTTCCTCTGCCTGCCGGCGGCGAGCTACATCACCGGCCAGTGTCTGGCGGTCGACGGCGGCTTCAGCGAATACGGTTTCTGAGCTTTGCATCGGCGCGCGGCGATCGACGGATCGCCGCGCGCCGATGCGAGCGCTCACACTCAGCGCTTCGGCACCACGTACTCGGCAGTGAACTCGATGCCGTCGGCGCTGAACAGCATCTGCGCGTCGGCGCGTTCGATCATGTCCTCGTAGATCTTGAACATCGCGCTCATGTCGGGCGCGTTGGGGTCGGCTTTGGCGGCTTCCTCCATCACGCTGCGCATCAGCCCGCCGTAGAACTTGCCCTGGTAGCTGAACTGGAACAGCGGCTGCGGGCCGGTGGCGTCCACGGCCAGCGAGGCGCGCAGACTGTCTCGCTGCGCTTCGCCGATGGCAATGCCCAGCGCCTGGCTGCTGGCCGCGCCGAACAGCTGCAGGTCGGCGGGCGCTTCCGGCAGGGTGGGCAGAGCGACCGGTTCGGCGTCGGCCTCAAGGCGGAACTCGGCCAGCTGCGGCACGAAGTTGCGCGCCATCGCCACCAGACCCTGCGGGTTCGGCGAGCCGATCAGCAGCTTGCCCTCGAAGCTCGGGGTTTCACCCGAGGACAGGCCGCCCGCCGGCAGCTCGAACTTGCTGAGCAGCACGTGGAAGGCGTTGGCGCTGGGGCCGACCGCGTACACGGCCGGGTTCTGCAGCGCGTCCCCCAGCTCGGCGAAGCTCTCGTTGAGCGGCTGCAGGGCCTCGCAGGTCCAGGGCGCGCTGCGCACGGCGTTGGCCCATTTGCTGGCCAGCGGCGGCAGGGCGTCGGCCTTCAGCGCGAACGAGAAGCTCATCAGCGCGCTGGCGGCGTCGGCCAGGCCCGGCGTCGGCGCCAGCACGGTGCGCAGGTCGTCCATCACCGGCTTGGGCGCTTCGACCAGCGCGCGCATGCGGTAGCCGCTGGCATCGAAGCGGGTGTAGCCGATCGCGGTGCGCGGCCACTGCGCGGTCAGCGCGCGGCCTTCGCTCATGCACGCCTCGGAGGTCGCGTCGGGCGGGGTGATCTTGAGTGCCTTCAGGAAGGCGCCCTGGCTGCCGGTCATCGGCTTCGCGAACAGCTCGAACAGCCGCGCGTGGTCGAGGTAGCCCGAACCGTAGGCGACATAGCCGAGGCGCTTGTTGAGGTCGGCGAGGGTGCCGGCATCGAGCAGGTTTTCCTCGGGCAGTTCGAGACCGAGCAGGCGGCGCAGCAGGGCGTCGTCGGCGGTGGCCGGCGCCAGCGTGGCGACCAGCTGATTGCCCGGGGTGGCGAAGACCAGACGCAGCGGCGCCTCGTCCGGCTGGAAGCTCCAATACGACAGCTCGTCGACCGTGCCGCGGGTCAGGGCCGCGCCGGCGGCGGCCTCCATGCGGGCGACGCCCTCGGCGAAGCGCGCGGCGTCGGCCAGCTCGACGCGCAGCACCGGCACCAGGTCGATGCCATAGACCGCGCTCAGCGGGGTCAGCGTCAGGCCCCAGGCCTCGACCAGCTGGGCGAGGTCGGCCTTGCCCTCGAGTTCGGCGCGCAAGCCGCGCAGCAGCGGCAGGCCGGGCGCTTCCTCGGCCGGCTTGGCTTCAAGCTCCTTGATGGACTGGTCCAGCAGGTCGCGGTACATCGGCAGCAGGCGGCTGCTCAGGGCCAGCCATTCGTCGGCGACCGCGCGCGGAATCGGCTCGATCGCGCCCATCACATAGGGCGTGTCTGCAGGCACGTAGGCGAGCGGCGGCAGCGGACCGTCGTCCTTGCCGCAGGCAGCGAGCAGCAGGGCGGCAAGGGCGGCGGGCAGGACGGCGAGACGCAGCTTCATGGCGGAAGTCCGTAGGGTGAAAAGAGCGTGGATGGTAGCAAGCCTTGCAATTCGCCCGGCCTGCATTCAAGTCTGTGCGGCCAGCGCCAGACCCGCGACATCGCCATGCGTGACATCGATGCTTCCCCGCAAGCCATCCCCGACGGGCTGCTGGACGCCCTGCGTGCCGCCGAGCGCCCGCTGCTGCTGACCGGCGCCGGCATGTCGGCGGAAAGCGGCATCGCCACCTTTCGCGGCGGCGACGACAGCCTGTGGTCGCGCTTCGATCCGATGCGGCTGGCGACGCCCGAAGCTTTCGATGCCGATGCGCCCCTCGTGTGGGCCTGGTACCGCTGGCGGATGGCGAAGATCGCCAGTGCCCAGCCGCATGCCGGCCATCGCGCGCTGGCCGCGCTCGCCGAACTCAAGCCAGGTCTGGTGCTGGCGACGCAGAACGTCGACGACCTGCACGAGCGTGCGGGCAGCGTCGACGTGCTGCACCTGCATGGGCGCATCGCCGCCACCCGCTGCCGTGACTGCGATGCCGAACAGCCGGTCGCCATCGATCCGGCTTGGGCCGAGGCGCCCGAGCTGCGCGTGGCCCCGCCGCCTTGCCGCCGCTGTGGCGGTCCGCTGCGGCCGGGCGTGGTCTGGTTCGGCGAGTCGCTGCCGGTCGGCGAATTCACTGCCGCCGGCCGCGCTGCGCGCGCGGCCGATCTGGTGCTGGTGATCGGCACCTCGGGCCTGGTGCATCCCGCCGCCGGCCTGCCGGACATCGCGCCTGAGACCAGCCCGCGCTATGAGATCAATCCGGAGCCCTCGGCGCTGAGCGCGCGTATGGATGGCGTGTGGCGGGCGACTGCCGGCGAGGCGCTGCCGCGGCTGGTCGAGGCCTTGCGGATGGGGTGAAGGCGAGGCGCGGGAGGGATTCGTGTCGCGGGGCGCCCAAGCGCGCAGGGGAGTGCGTGGCCGCGGTGGGCCGGGGGCCCGCCCGATTCGAGCGGAGGGGATCGAGGCGTGGGGTGTTCGTCGACCATCGCCTTGCGGACGGCACCGGCGGCCTGCCGGTGCCGTCCGCGGCCTGAGCCTCAGCGGTTGGTCAGCTGGATCTCGATGCGGCGGTTGCGCGCCAGTGCCTCCTCGCTGGCGCCGGGGTCGAGCGGGTGGTGCTCGCCGAAGCCGTTGGCGGCCAGACGCTGCGGCGGGATGCCGGCCTGGGTGAGGAACTTGACGATGGCGATGGCGCGCGCCGAGGACAGCTCCCAGTTGGAGGGGAAGCGGCCGGTGCTGATCGGCCGGCGGTCGGTGTGGCCGTCGATGCGCAGTACCCAATCGACATCACCGGGGATCTGCGCGCTGACTTCCTTCAGGGTGCTGGCCAGCTGCTGCAGCTGCTGGATGCCGGCCGGGTTCAGCTCGTCGGAAGCGCTGGGGAAGAGCAGCTCCGAGGGCACCACGAAGCGGTCGCCGACCACTTGGATGTCGGCGCGGTTGCCGAGTGCCGCGCGCAGCTTGCCGAAGAACTCCGAGCGGTAGCGGGTGAGCTCGTTGACCCGATCCGCCAGCGCCAGGTTCAGGCGCGCGCCCAGCTCCTCGATCTGCAGGTCCTTCTGCCGCCCTTTGCCTTCCGCCGTGGCCAGGGCGGCTTCGACGCGCGCCAGCTGCTCGCGCAGAGCCAGCAGCTGGCGGTTGAGCAGCTCGGCCTGGGCGGCGGCCTTGGCCGACAGGTCAGTCTGCACGACCAGCTTTTCCTTGTTCTCCTCCAGCTCGGCCAGGCGCGAAGCGAGCTCGGCTTCGAGCTGGCGCTTGAGCTCGGCCAGCGCGTTGACGTCGGCGGTCAGCCGCGCGCGCTCGGACTCGCTGTCGGCAAGACTCGTGCGCGTGCTGTCGAGATCCAGCTGCAGCCGCGCCCGCGCCTGCTCGCTGGTCGAGAGGCTGGCGGTGAGGTCGCCGACCTGGGTCAGGGCCTGCTCCTTGGCGCCGCGCTCCATCGACAGGGCCTCGGCCAGCGCCGCGAGCTCGCGGTTCAGCGCATCCAGCGCGCGGTCGCGGCCGGACAGCGCATCGGACAGCGCGAACTGGCCGACGGCGAAGACCAGCAGCAGGAACACCAGCACCATCAGCAGGGCCGAGAGCGCATCGACGAAACCGGGCCAGAAATCGACGCCGCGACGGCGGCGCGCGGCCAGCGTGCTCACGGCGTGCCCCGGCGCGCCTCGCTGGCGGCCGCGATGGTGCGGCCGAGCAGGCGGAACTCCGAGCGCAGGTCCTCGCTGAGCGTGTTGCCCTGGCCAAGGGATTTCAGCGCACCGCGCAGTTCGACCTGGGTTTCGGCCAGCCGAGCGAGCTGGGTCGAGAGTTCGGCCATCTGCTCGGCGGCGCCGCGGCGTTCGCGCTCGCCCTCGACCATCGCGCGCTGCATGCGCTCCAGGCCGTCGGCGGTCTGCTCCAGCAGGGCCTCCACGTAGGCCGGCACGCTGGCCTCGCCTTCCCCGCTGCCGATGCCGCCCGAGGACAGCCGGGTCAGGCCCGACAGCCACTCCTCGACTTCGTTGTAGAAGCGGTTGGCAGCGCGCGCGGTGAACAGGTCGGTCAGGCCCAGCACCAGCGAGCCGGCGAGGCCGAACAGCGAGGTCGAGAAGCTGGTGGCCATGCCGCCCAGCGGCTCCTGCAGGCGCGACTTCAGCTGCTCGAACATCTGCGCGGCATCGGTGCCGACCGACAGGCCGGCGATGATTTCGCTGACCGATCCAATGGTGATCAGCAGGCCCCAGAAGGTGCCCAGCAGGCCCAGGAAGATCAGCAGGCCGATCAGGTAGCGCGACAGATCGCGCTGCTCCTCGAGGCGCAGGTACACGCTGTCGAGGATGGTGCGGGTCGACGCGGTCGACAGGCTCTGGGGCTTGACGCCCTTGCCCAGCATCTTGGCCATCGGCGCCAGCAGCACCGGCTGCCCGCTGGGCGGGTGATCCGGATTGGCGCGGCGGAAGCCCTCGATCCAGCGCACCTCGCGCTGCAGGCGCAGCACCTGGGTCAGATTGGCCACGAGGCCGACCGCGAACACGGCGACGATCACGCTGTTGAACACCGGCGTGGCGGCGAAGGCGGAGGCCAGCGGCGACGCCAGGGCGATCGCGACGGCGACCAGGAGAATCAGGACGCCGAGTATCCAGGCGAGGACGCGGATCGGTTGGCTCATTGGGGCTGTCCAGTACGGGGGAGGGCGCGCGGAGCGGGCGCGCAAGCATGACTGCGCGCTTCGCTGCTTTGTTCCCTCCCAGCTGAACGGCCGGTCGTGACGCCGCGTCACGGCAAGGACCTTGCAGGCGAGTCGACGCTCTCCCCGCATCGATCGACGGGATGTCGTCGCGGGGTGGTGGACTCGGGCCAGGCCTTGGTCCGGCAGCGGTGCGCGGCGGGATGCGCACGCTCCGGTCATTGCTAGAATCCGTCACGCCGCCGCCTCGGGCCTCGCCCAACCTTTCCGGACCTCGACCATGTCCTCGGCCCTGCCTGCCTCCCACGCCAGCCCCGCGGCCTCCGCCGCCCAGGCGCATGCGCGTGAGTGGGTCGAGCGTTTCGGCCGGGTGCTGATGGGCCAATGGCAGCCGGGCGAGGTCGTCGGCCTGCACGAACAGCTGGACGAACTGGTGCACGAGGCGGACCTTGCCAGTGCAGGCGACGTCGTCGAACACGCGATCGCGCTGTCCGCTTATCTCTGCTCCTTCGTCGAGGAGGGGCGCCACCCCGATGCCAACCAGCGCCTGCGCCTGCGTCGCCTGTGCGAGGACCTCGCGCCCGAGGTGCACCTGGACCTGCTGCCCGCGGCCGCTGCCAGCAGCGCGCAGCCGGCCCGGACCCTGCTGCTGGTCAGCCAGGACCAAGCGCTCGCCGAGGCCCTGGCGCGTCGGCTGCGTGACACCGGCATCGAGGTCCAGGCGCGTCGCGACGTCGAGGCAGCGATCGCCCAGCCGATCGAAGCCGGACTGGATGCCGTGCTGATCGATGCCACCGAACTGCCGGAGTACGCGCGCCGCGCGCGCGCCTTCAGCCATGCCTACCGCAGCGAGGACCGGCGGCTTGCCCTGCTGGTGCTGACCCGCAGTGCCGACCCCGCCGAGCGCATGTTCGCCCTGCGTGCCGGCGCCGACGAAGTGATCCGCCATGCCGATGGCGTCGAGGCGCTGGCCACGCGCGTGCTTGAAGCCGTGCAGCCCGGCCAGGCCAAGCCCTTCCGCGTGCTGATCGTCGACGACGACCGCAGCCAGATCCTGTTCTGCGAGGCCGTGCTGCGCAGCCAGAACGTGCAGACCCGTGCCTGCATGGACCCCGAGCAGGCGGTCGAGGCCGTGCGCGAGTTCCAGCCCGAAGTGGTGCTGCTCGACCTCTACATGCCGGGTATCGACGGGATCGAGATCGCCTCGCGCATCCGCGCACTGCCGGGCAGCGAACTGCTGTCGATCGTGTTCCTCTCCGGTGACCACGAGCAGGATGTGCGTTTCGACGTGCTCGCCGCCGGCGGCGATGACTTCTTCACCAAACCCATCCAGCCCCGGCATCTGGTCACCGGCGTGATCAGCCGCGCGCGCCGCGCGCGTGCATTGGCCCGGCGCATCGCCGAAAGCTGAGCCTGGCGGCGGCATCCAGCGCTCTTTCCGTCGACGCCGGCCTCGGACCGTGCATCGCGCGTTCGGCTGCGCCCGTTTTCTGAACGCTCCCCCACCGTGACCCCGCGCACGACGGCCGGCATGACTTCCGGCCTATCGCGCTCTTGCGCTGGTGTTGTAGTCTACCAGCACACCACAGCACGGAGACACCACCATGATCAGCCCGGACCCCCGCACGACCCCGCGCACGCCGGCTGTCACGGCCCCCCTGCCGACGCGTCCGCTGCCCCCGCAGGACGACGGCCACGAGCGCTACCGCGAGCGCGACTTCGGCGTTGGCTACGGCCGCAGCAGCGGCTATGCCCAAGCCCGTCGCTACGTGCCGGGCATGCGCAGCAGCCCCTTCAGCGTGCGCTGAGTCGAGTCAGATTTCCCGGTGATGGCGGGGCCGGATGCCCCGCCCGCCTGGCGGCCACGCCGTCAGGAGTCCGGAGACCGGTGCCAGGACGGTGCCGGTCCCGGGGGCCAAGGAGGGCCCACCCGCACAGGGATGCGCATGCGGTGATGCCGGTCGGGCAGGAGGCCCGTCGGACACACCGTTCGACACGAGGAAAGCAGGGACCGGGGCCCGCACACGCGGGCCTTTCTTCGTGGCATTATTTCGAAATTTCCCGAAACATCGAATTATGAACACGTTGATCGCACTCGACTGCCTGCGTGCCCTCGGCCAGGAGCATCGCCTCGCCGCCTTCCGCGCGCTGGTCCAGGCCGGACCGGCGGGTCTCTGCGTCGGAGAACTGAAGGACCGCTTGGGCATCCCCGGGCCCACGCTGAGCTCGCACCTCAACCAGCTGCGCGCCGCCGGTCTGGTGCAGGACCACCGCGAAGGCCGACACATCCAGCTGGTCGCCGACTTCGCGCGCATGAACGCGCTGCTCGCCTACCTCACCGAGAACTGCTGTGCCGGCGCCCCCTGCGCGCCGGCGAGCGTCTGCCCACCTGTCTGCCAGGAGCCCGCCCCATGAGCACCGACCCCGTCCGCGTGCTGTTCGTCTGCGTCGAAAACGCCAATCGCAGCCAGATGGCCGAGGCCTTCGCCCGTCTCCATGGGGGTGCGAAAGTCGAGGCCTACAGCGCGGGCTCCCGTCCCTCGGGCGTCATCAATCCGAAGGCGGTGCGCTTCATGGCCGAGCTCGGCTACGACCTGTCGGCGCACGGCTCGAAGTCTCTGGACGAAATCGAAGGCATCGACTTCGATGCGGTGATCACCATGGGCTGCGGCGATTCCTGTCCCTGGGTGCCGGCCAAGCGGCGCGAGGACTGGGCGCTGCCCGATCCCAAGCACATGGACGATGAGGCCTACCGCGCGGTGCGCGATGACATCTCCGCACGCGTCAAGCGCCTGCTCGCCGAGCTGGGCGTGCGCGCATGAGCGCCGTGACCCGCGATCTCGACTCCCAGCGCCCTGGCCTCGACCTGTTCGGCCGCTACCTCACGCTCTGGGTGGCGCTGTGCATCGTCGTCGGCATCGGCCTCGGGCAGCTGTTCCCGCGTGCCTTCGAGACCTTGGCGGCGATGGAGGTCGAGCACGTCAACCTGCCGGTGGCCGTGCTCATCTGGCTGATGATCATCCCGATGCTGACGAAGATCGACTTCGCACGCATGCGAGAGGTTGGCCAGCAGGCGCGTGCAATCGGGGTGACGCTGGCGGTGAACTGGCTGATCAAGCCCTTCACCATGGCCGCCCTCGGCGCGCTCTTCGTCTATGGCCTGTTCGCCGACTGGCTGCCCGCCGACCAGCACGACAGCTACGTGGCCGGGCTGATCCTGCTGGGTGCGGCCCCCTGCACGGCGATGGTGTTCGTGTGGTCGAACCTGGTCGACGGCGAGCCCAACTTCACCCTGAGCCAGGTCGCGCTCAACGATGCGGTGATGGTGTTCGCCTTCGCGCCCATCGTCGCCCTGCTCTTGGGCGTGTCGGCGATCAGCGTGCCCTGGGCCACCCTGCTGCTGTCGGTGGGCCTGTACATCCTGGTGCCGCTGGCGCTTGCCCAGGCGCTGCGCGCCGTTCTGCTCGCGCGCGGTGCTGACGCCTTCGAGCGTGTACAGGCACTGCTTGGGCCGGTGTCCATGCTCGCCCTGCTGCTCACGCTCGTGCTGCTGTTCGGCTTCCAAGGCCCGCAGATCCTTGCGCAGCCGCTCATCATCCTGCTCCTGGCGGTGCCGATCGTGATCCAGGCCTACCTGATCGCCGCGATCGCGTTGGGCCTGAACCACTGGCTGCGCGTGCCGCACTGCGTGGCCGGGCCCTCCGCCCTCATCGGCACCAGCAACTTCTTCGAGCTCGCGGTGGCGGTGGCGATCAGCCTGTTCGGGCTGGGCTCGGGCGCGGCGCTGGCAACGGTCGTCGGCGTGCTCGTCGAGGTGCCGGTGATGCTGTCGCTGGTCGCATGGATCCGCCGGCGTGCGCCTGCGAAGGCGCACTGAAGCCCCGTCGCCCGTCCCGCCGCGCCGCGCACCAAACAGGTGCATTCGCCAGCCGACCTGCACAAAACTGGTGCGTGCGGCGTTCGGAGCGTCAGGAATAACCAACGATTACAGAGACATGGAGTGCGACCGGCGCTGGCACGATGATTGCTGCGACTGCAGCAGTCCCCACCACCCGCGGAGCGTTTCATGTCGTTCGAACAGGTTCAGAAGCTGGCCCAGGACAACGAGATCGAGTGGATCGATCTGCGATTCACCGACGTCCGCGGCGTGCAGCACCACGTCACCTTCCCGGCCCGCGTGCTCGAGCCCAGCCTGTTCGAGGACGGCAAGATGTTCGACGGCAGCTCCATCCCGGGCTGGCGCGGCATCAACGAGTCCGACATGGTTCTGCTGCCGGATCCGAGCACGGCCTTCATCGACCCGTTCACCGCCGATCCGACGCTCGTCCTGATCTGCGACATCCTCGATCCCAAGACCATGCAGGGCTACACCCGCGACCCGCGCGGCGTGGCCAAGCGCGCCGAGGCCTACCTGAAGTCGACCGGGATCGCCGACACCGCCTTCTTCGGACCCGAGCCCGAGTTCTTCATCTTCGACTCGGTGCGCTACAAGAATGAGATGAGCGGCGCCTCCTTCGAGGTCGATTCCGAAGAAGCGCCCTGGAACACCAACCGCAAGTACGACGGCGGCAACAGCGGCCACCGTCCGACCGTCAAGGGCGGCTACTTCCCCGTGGCGCCGGTCGACTCGCTGCACGACATCCGCGCCGAGATGTGCCGCCTGCTGGAGCAGGTCGGGATCGAGGTCGAAGTACACCACCATGAAGTCGCCGGCCCCGGTCAGTGCGAGATCGGTGCGAAGTTCAACACCCTGGTAAAGAAGGCCGACGAACTGACGATGCTGAAGTACATCGTCAAGAACGTGGCCCATCGCAACGGCAAGACGGCGACCTTCATGCCCAAGCCGATCGTCGGCGACAACGGCAGCGGCATGCACGTGCACCAGTCGCTGGCCAAGGGCGGCACCAACCTGTTCAGCGGCGATGGCTATGCCGGTCTGTCGCAGCTGGCGCTGTGGTACATCGGCGGCGTGTTCAAGCACGCGCGCGCCATCAACGCCTTCGCCAACTCGACCACCAACAGCTACAAGCGCCTGGTGCCGGGCTTCGAGGCGCCGGTGATGCTGGCGTATTCCGCCAGCAACCGTTCGGCCAGCTGCCGTATTCCCTTCGTCAGCAACCCGAAGGCGCGCCGCATCGAGATGCGCTTCCCGGACCCGATGAACTCGGGCTACCTGACCTTCACCGCGCTGATGATGGCCGGCATCGACGGCATCCTCAACAAGATCGACCCGGGCGCGCCCAGCGACAAGGATCTGTACGACCTGCCGCCGGAAGAAGAGAAGAACTTCCCGACCGTCTGCCACAGCCTCGACCAGGCGCTGGATGCGCTCGACAAGGATCGCGAGTTCCTGAAGGCCGGCGGCGTGATGACGGACGACTTCATCGACGGCTACATCGCGCTGAAGATGCAGGAGGTCACCAAGTTCCGCGCTGCCACCCACCCGCTGGAGTACCAGCTGTACTACAGCCTGTAAGCAGCATCGGCGGAACGCGCCTCGATGGGGGCACACAGCGGGGCCTGCGCAAGCAGGCCCCGTTTGTTTGGGATCGCGCAAGGCTTCGGCTCGAGGCTTGGGCCAACACGGTCCGCGTCGCTCAACAAGCCCCACCCGGAAGCCTTGGATACGTTGCGTCATCCGGCCAAAGGGAAAGAAGCGGGCGGGTGCCGCCTGACACAGGGCGGTACGGCTCGGTGGAGACAGTTCAGTCCGTGCGCAGGCTGGGCCACAGGCGGGCACACCCGCGGCCTGGCCCATCCTGAGAGGCTCAAGTGCCTGTTCACGGCCCCAGTCGCGGCCCTGATCGGTACTCCCGCGCTCGCCCAAGGCGAGGCACGGCCCACCAGGGACTGCACAACGCCCCACGCCCCGACTCGGTGCCGGCGCGCGCGTCCTGCGAATCAGGCGCTCGCCAAGGCCGCCACGCCGAGACTGCGCGCAATCGCCTTCGCCGCCTCGCGGCCTTCGTACACCGCCGTCACCACCAGATCGGCGCCGCGCACCATGTCGCCGCCGGCGAAGATCTTGGCGTTCGCGGTCTGGAAGGGCAGGGCGCCGCCTTCGGCCACGCGCACGCGGCCATTGGCCTGCAGGGCGACGCCGTGCTTGTCCAACCACTCCGGCGGGCTCGGCGTGAAGCCGAAAGCCACCATCACCTGGTCGGCGGCGATCTCGCGCTCACTGCCGGGGATTTCCTCGAACTGGCGGCGGCCCTTGGCATCGGGCGGGCCGAGACGCGTCTCGACCACCTGCACCGCGCGCACACGGTTCTGCTCGTCGCCGAGGATCGCCGTGGGCTGCAGCCGGAACAGGAAGTTGACCCCCTCTTCCTTGGCCTTGGCGACCTCGCGGCGGCTGCCGGGCATGTCGTCCTCGTCGCGGCGATAGACGCAGGACACCGTCGCTGCGCCCTGGCGGATCGCGGTGCGGTTGCAGTCCATCGCGGTGTCGCCGCCGCCGAGCACGATCACGTGCTTGCCCCACAGGCGCGGCGGCTCGGGGTCGATGCCCAGCGCGTAGCGGCCGTTGCCGATCAGATAGGGCAGGGCGGGCACCACGCCCTCAAGCTCAAGGCCCGGCAGGCCGCCATCGACGGCGCTGTAGGTGCCAAGGCCGAGGAAGACCGCGTCGAATTCATCCACCAGCGCATCGAAGCTGACATCGCGGCCGACCTCGATGCCCAGCCGGAACTCGATGCCCATGCCCTCCAGCACCTGCCGGCGCGTGCGCACGACTTCCTTGTCCAGCTTGAAGGGCGGGATGCCGAAGCTGAGCAGGCCGCCGATCTCGGGATGGCGATCGAACACCACCGCGGCGATGCCCTGCCGCGCCAGCACGTCGGCGCAGGCCAGACCCGCAGGCCCTGCACCGATCACCGCGACGCGCTTGCCCGAAGGCACCACGCCCGACAGATCGGGCCGCCAGCCTTGGGCCAGAGCGGTGTCGGTGATGTACTTCTCGATGCTGCCGATGGTGACCGCACCGAAGTCCTCGTTGAGCGTGCAGGCGCCTTCGCAGAGCCGGTCCTGCGGGCAGACGCGGCCGCAGATCTCGGGCAGCGGGTTGGTCGAATGCGAAAGCTCGGCGGCCTCGAACAGCCGACCCTCGCGGATCAGCTCGAGCCAGTTCGGGATGTAGTTGTGGACCGGACACTTCCACTCGCAGTAGGGGTTGCCGCAGTCGAGGCAGCGCGCCGCCTGGTCGGCGGCGTCGGTGGCCTCGTACTGGCCGTAGATCTCGCGGCCGTCGAGGATGCGCAGCCTGACCGGCACCTCGGCCGGCATGCGGCGGCCGGAGCTTAAGAAATGCATGGGATCGCGCTTCATCAGGCAGCCCTCCGCAGCGCGTTGATGAGCGAGTCGAGGCCCGCGGCCTTGGGCTTGACCAGCCAGAAGCGCGGCAGGAAGCCGCGGAAGTCATCGAGGATCTCCGCCGCCAGCGTGCTGCCGGTGAGCACGCGGTGGCGCTCGATCAGGCCGCGCAGGTGCTGCAGGTGCGCCTCCAGGCCTTCGAGGGTGATGCGGTTCAGGTCGATCAGCTCGTGGTTGTAGCGGTCGACGAAGCTGCGGTCGAGATCGAGCACGTAGGCGAAGCCGCCGGTCATGCCGGCGCCGAAGTTGAGCCCCGTGCTACCAAGCACCGCCACCACGCCGCCGGTCATGTACTCGCAGCAGTGGTCGCCGGCACCTTCCACCACCGCGGTGGCGCCGGAATTGCGCACGGCGAAGCGCTGGCCTGCCGTTCCAGCGGCGAACAGATCGCCGCCGGTGGCGCCGTACAGGCAGGTGTTGCCGAGGATGGCCGACTTGCGCGCGAGGTAGCGCGCGTCATCGGGCGGGCGCACGGTGATCAGGCCACCGGCCATGCCCTTCCCGACGTAGTCATTGGCCTCGCCGGTCAGATGCAGCTCCAGCCCGCCGGCGTTGAAGGCGCCGAAGCTCTGGCCGACGCTGCCGGACAGGTCCAGCCGCACTGGATTCGCCGCCATCGCGGTATTGCCGTGGCGACGCGCGATCAGGCCCGACAGCGCGGTGCCGACCGAGCGGTGGACATTGCGCACCGGGTAGCTGAAGCGACCGCCCGTGCCCGCTTCGATCGCCGGGCCGACCTCGGCCAGCAGGCGCTGGTGGAAATCGTCCGGATCCTTGGTCGGTTTGCCCGGTGCGCAGGCGGCGGCCGGTGGATTCGGCGGCGGCGCCAGGATCGGCCGCAGGTCGATGCGCTGGCGGCGCGCATCGGTGTTCGGCCGCGGATGCAGCAGATCGCTGCGTCCCGTCAGCTCCTTCAGCGTGCGGATGCCGAGCCGCGCCATGTAGCCGCGCAGCTCCTCGACCACGCCAATGAAGTAGGCCATGACCTGTTCGGGCATGCCCTTGAAGTGCTTGGCGCGCAGCACATGATGCTGGGTGGCCACGCCGGTGGCGCAGTTGTTGAGATGGCAGATGCGCAGGTACTTGCAGCCCAGCGCGATCATCGGCGCGGTGCCGAAGCCGAAGCTGTCGGCACCCAGCAGGGCCGCCTTCAGCACGTCGAGGCCGGTCTTCAGGCCGCCATCGGTCTGCAGGATGATGCGATCGCGCAGGCCGTTCGCGCGAAGCGCGTGATGCGCTTCAGTGAGGCCCAATTCCCAGGGCCCGCCGGCGTACTTGATCGAGGTCAGCGGGCTGGCGCCGGTGCCGCCGTCGTAGCCGCTGACCGTGATCAGATCGGCGCCAGCCTTGGCCACGCCGGCAGCAATGGTGCCGACGCCGGCATGGCTCACCAGCTTCACCGACACCAGCGCGGTCGGGTTGATCTGCTTCAGGTCGTAGATCAGCTGGGCCAGGTCTTCGATCGAATAGATGTCGTGGTGCGGCGGCGGGCTGATCAGGCCGATGCCCGGCTTGGCATAGCGCAGCCGCGCGATCAACTCGTTGACCTTGTGGCCGGGCAGCTGGCCGCCCTCGCCGGGCTTCGCACCCTGCGCCACCTTGATCTGCAGCACGTCCGCATTGACCAGGTACTCGGGCGTCACGCCGAAGCGGCCGGAGGCGACCTGCTTGATCCGCGAAGTCTTCTCGGTGCCGTAGCGGGCCGGGTCCTCGCCGCCCTCGCCGGAATTGCTGCGCCCGCCCAAGCGGTTCATGGCGATCGCCAGCGCTTCATGCGCTTCGGGCGAGAGCGCGCCCAGGCTCATGCCGGCGGAGTCGAAGGCCTTGAACATGGCGGAGGCCGGCTCGACCTCGTCCAGCGGGATCGGCGTGGCGCCCTCGAAATCGGGCTCCAGCAGGTCGCGCAGCATGGACGGCTCGCGTTCGTTCACCAGCTTCGCGTACTTCAGCCAGTCCTCGTGTTCGCCGGTCAGCGTGGCGACCTGCAGGGCGCCGACCACGTCCGGGTTGAAGGCGTGGTACTCGCCGCCGTGCATGTACTTGAACAGGCCGCCGGCCTCCAGCCCGAAGCCGGTGTTCCACGCGCGCTCGGCCAGCTGCTGCTGGTCGGCCTCGATGTCGGCGAAACCCGGGCCGCCGACGCGGCTGGGCGTGCCGGCGAAGCAGCGCTCGACGACCTCGTTCGACAGCCCGACGATCTCGAACAGGGCCGCGCCGCGGTAGCTCGCCACGGTGCTGATGCCCATCTTGGACAGGATCTTCAGCAGGCCATTGCGGATGCCGCGGCGGTAGCTGCGGCCGAGCTCGCGGTGCTGGGCCAGCCGCGAGTCCGAGTCGCCGCTGCGGGCGAGATCGAAGATGGTCTGGAAGGCGAGGTAGGGATACACCGCCGTCGCGCCGTAGCCGATCAGGCAGGCGAAGTGGTGCGGGTCGCGGGCGGTCGCGGTTTCGACCAGCAGGTTGCAGTCCGAGCGCAGGCCGCAGGCGACGAGATGCTGGTGCACCGCGCCCACCGCCAGCAGGGCGTGGATGGGCAGATGACCTTCGCGGATTGCGCGGTCCGACAGCACCACCAGCAGCTTGCCTTCGCGCACGGCGTCTTCGGCCAGCCTGCAGCAGCGCGCCAGCGCCGCATCGAGGCCCTCGGCTTCTGCGTAGTTGAGATCGATCACCACCGAGCCCACGCCTTCCTCGCGCAGGGCCAGGATCTGCAGGAACTTGCGCTGCGACAGCACCGGCGAATTGATCATCACCTGTCGCGCGTAGGCGGGGTTCAGTTCGAACAGGTTGCTCTCGCGCGCGATCTGGGTGTGCAGGCTCATCACCAGCTTCTCGCGATAGCTGTCGATGGGCGGGTTGGTGACCTGGGCGAAGGCCTGGCGGAAGGCGTCGTAGAGCGAGCGTACCCGGGTCGACAGCAGCGGCAGCGGGGTGTCGTCGCCCATCGAGCCGATCGCTTCGCCTTCGGTCTCGGCCAGCACCTTGAGCACGGTGTCGCGCTCCTCGGCCGAGAGATTGAACATCTTCTGGTGGCGCAGCAGCTCCTCGCGCGGCATCGGCTCGGCGGCCAGGCTGGGGTCGATGAGATCCGTTTCCAGGTAGCGCACGCCCTGCTTCAGCCAGCGCTTGAAGGGCGCGCGCTCGCGGTTGATCTGGTCGATGCGGGCAGTGTCGAGGAACTCGCCGCGGTGCAGGTCCACCGCCAGCATCTCGCCGGGGCCGAGCCGACCCTTGGCGAGGATGTCGCGCGCCGGCCAGTCGACCACACCGGCCTCGGAGGCCACCACCAGCATGCGGTCCTTGGACAGCGCCCAGCGCGCCGGGCGCAGGCCGTTGCGATCAAGCGCGCAGGCGGCGTAGCGGCTGTCGGCGACGACGATGCCGGCCGGGCCGTCCCAGGGCTCCATGTGCAGGGCGAAGTATTCGTAGAAGGCGCGCAGGTCCGGGTCCATGCCGTCGACGTTCTGCCAGGCCGGCGGGATCAGAATCCGCATGGCCTGCAGCAGGTCCATGCCGCCGGTGAGCAGCACTTCCAGCATGTTGTCGAGGCTGGCCGAGTCCGAGCTGTCCTGGCTGACCAGCGGCTTGAATTCTCGGAAGTCGACGAAGGGCGAGCGCATGCGCGCGCCGCGGGCACGCGCCCAGAAGCGGTTGCCGCGGATGGTGTTGATCTCGCCGTTGTGGGCGAGGAAGCGGAAAGGCTGGGCCAGCGCCCAGCGTGGCATGGTGTTGGTCGAGAAGCGCTGGTGGAACACCACCGCCGAGCTTGCCAGCCGCGGGTGCGAGAGGTCCGGATAGAACTCGCGCAGGCGCTCCGGCATCACCATGCCTTTGTAGCCGAGGCTGTGCTCGGCCAGCGTCACCACGTGGAAGTCGGTGATGTCGATCAGCGCCATCTCGGCGCGCCGCCGCGCCATGTACAGGCCGCGCTGGAAACCGGCGGCATCCTCGCCGCGATCGGCGTTTACGAAGACCTGCTCGATCCGCGGCAGGCGCTCGCGCGCCAACGGTCCCGCGGCCTGTGGATTGATCGGCACCTTCCGCCAGCCGGCGATGCGCGAGCCGACCTTCTCCAGCTGCGCCTGCAGCTCGGCGCGGCAGCGCGCGGCCAGCGTCTCATCGATCGGCAGAAACACGAGGCCGGCGGTGGCCAGCGGCGCCAGCGAGAAGCCGTGGTCCTCCGCCAGCGCGCGGATGAAGGCTTCGGGCCGGCGGATCAAGACGCCGCAGCCGTCGCCGGATTCGCCGTCGGCGGCGACAGCGCCGCGGTGGGTCATGCGCGAGAGCGCGCTCAGGCCAAGATCGACGATCTCGCGGCTCGGCGCATCGTCGAGATGCGCGATCAGGCCGAAGCCGCAGCCGTCGTGTTCCAGCCGTGGGTCGAACAGACCCTGCGGCGCCTGGTGCTCGATTCCGCTCATACGCTTGCTGCCCCCGGGGGATGGTGCTGGCGCGGTCCACGGCGCCCACCGTGGGCGGCCGGACCCCCACACAATCACACCCTTGTGCGACGCGTCAAACTACCAAGGGGCATATTCCGGCCGGCCATGTGCGGGCGCCGCGGCGCGGCCCGCGGCGCACCCTAATCGCGGTGCTGCAGGGCCCGGAGCAGCTGCGCCACCGCCTTGCCGCGGTGGCTGATGCGGTGCTTGTGCGCGGGCGCGAGCTCGGCCGCGGACAGGCTCGAGTCCGGGTCGAGGAAGACAGGGTCGTAGCCGAAGCCGCCGCTGCCGCGCGGCGCGTCCAGGATGTGGCCCTGCCAGCGGCCTTCGGCGATCAGTGGGGCGGGGTCGAGCGGATGGCGGATGAGCGCGATCACGCTGATGAAAAACGCGCTGCGGTCGCGGTCGTCGCGACTGGCGAGCTCGCCGAGCAGCTTCTCGATGTTGGCCGTATGGTCGCCATGCGCGCCGGCATAGCGCGCGGAGTAGAGACCGGGTGCGCCGCCCAGTGCATCGACGCAGAGGCCGGAGTCGTCGGCCAGCGCCGGCAGGCCGGACAGCTGGCTGGCATGCCGGGCCTTCAGCAGGGCGTTCTCGACGAAGCTGAGTCCGGTTTCCTCGGGGTCGGGAATGCCGAGCTCGCCCTGCGCGATCAGCTCGAAGCCCTGGGGCTCAAGGATCTCGCGGAACTCACGCAGCTTGCCGGCGTTGCCGCTGGCCAGGACGAGCTTCTGCATGCGCCTCAGCCCGCGTCGAGCGCGGCGCGCTGGAAGGCGATGAGGTCGTTGATGCCCAGTGCCGCCAGATCGAGCAGGCCATCGAGCTCCGAGCGGCGGAAGGCATGGCCCTCGGCGGTGCCCTGCACCTCGATGAAGCCGCCGCCGTCGTTCATCACCACGTTCATGTCGGTGTCGCAGTCGCTGTCCTCGGCGTAGTCGAGGTCCAGCACCGGCTGGCCGCGGTAGACGCCGACCGAGACCGCGGCGATGGCGCCGTGGATCGGGCTGCGGCTGATGTCGCCGCGCTTCTCCAGCCGCCGGCAGGCCAGCGAGAGCGCGACGTAGGCGCCGGTGATGGCGGCGCAGCGGGTGCCGCCGTCGGCCTGCAGCACATCGCAGTCGAGGGTAATGGTGCGTTCGCCCAGTGCCGCGCGATCGACGCAGGCGCGCAGGCTGCGGCCGATCAGGCGCTGGATCTCATGGGTGCGGCCGCCGATCCTGCCGGCACTGGCCTCGCGCTGGGTGCGCTCCTTGGTGGCGCGCGGCAGCATCGAGTACTCGGCGGTGACCCAACCCTCGTTCTTGCCGCGCAGGAAGCCCGGCACGCGGTTCTCGACGGTCGCATTGCAGAGCACGCGGGTGTCGCCGACGCTGATCAGCACCGAGCCCTCGGCGTGCCGGGTGAAGCCGGTTTCGATGCGGATGTCGCGGAGGGCGTCGAAACGGCGGCCGGACGGCCGGACAACATTAGTCATGAGGGCGGCTTCTTAACGGCGGCCGCGCAGTTTACCATCGCCCTCCCCGCGCCCCGGCCGCCGCAGCGGCGCTGATCCTGCCGCGATCCGCGCGCTAACGGCGCATCGCCTGTTCCAACGCCAAGAGTTGCCGCATGAGCGCACGTACCGCCGCATCGATCCGCAGCATGACGGCTTACGCTTCTGTCGAGCGCGCCACGGCGTTCGGCACGCTGGCCTGCGAGGTGCGGGCGGTCAATCACCGCTTCCTCGAGCCGGGCTTCCGCCTCTCTGAGGAGCTGCGGGGGCTGGAGCCGGCGCTGCGTGAGAAGCTCGCCCAGCGCATCGCCCGCGGCAAGGTGGACGTCGGTTTCCGCCTTCGCGCCGCCGCCAGCAGCGAGGGCCTGAAGCTCAACCCGCAGGTGCTGGACCAGCTGAGTGCACTGGCGCTGGAGATGTCTGGGCGCTTCCCCGGTTTCAAGGTCGAGTTCACCGAGCTGCTGCGCCAGCCCGGCCTGATCGAGCAGGCCGAGGTCGATGCCGAGGCCCTGCAGGCCGAATGTCTGTCGCTGATGGACGCCGTGCTGGATGACTTCATCGCCGCCCGCGAGCGCGAGGGCGCGGCTCTGGCCGCTGCGATGCGCGAGCGGCTCGACGGCATCGAGCGCATCGTCGCCGAGGTCAAGGCCGCGCTGCCGGAGATCCGTGCGGCACTGCGCGCACGCCTGGATGCACGCATCGCCGATCTCAAGCAGCCGCTCGATCCCGGCCGGCTGGAGCAGGAGCTGGTGCTGCAGCTGCAGAAGATCGACGTCGACGAGGAACTCGACCGGCTCGGCGCGCACATCGCCGAAATGCGCCGCACGCTGGCCAGCCGCGAGGCGGTCGGCCGGCGTCTCGACTTCCTGCTGCAGGAGTTCAACCGCGAGGCGAATACGCTGGGCTCGAAGTCGATCGACGCGCGCTCCAGCGCGGCCTCGGTCGAGCTCAAGGTGCTGATCGAACAGTTGCGCGAACAGGTGCAGAACATCGAATGAGCGGCTCGCTTTTCATCGTTGCGGCGCCGTCCGGCGCCGGCAAGTCCAGCCTGGTCAACGCCCTGCTCGAGCGCGAGCCGGACATCCAGCTGTCGATCTCCTACACCTCGCGCGGTCCGCGTCCCGGCGAGACCGAAGGCGCGCACTACCACTTCGTCAGTCGCGAGACCTTCGAGGGCATGGTCGCGCGCGGCGAGTTCTTCGAGCACGCGGTGGTGCATGGCGACCTGAAGGGCACCGCCCGGCATACGGTCGAGGAGCCCCTGAAGCAGGGCCGCGACGTGCTGCTGGAAATCGACTACCAGGGCGCGCGCCAGGTGCGTGCGCTGGTGCCCGACTGCGTCAGCGTGTTCATCCTGCCGCCCTCGCGCGAAGAGCTCGAACGCCGCCTGCGCGGCCGCGCCCAGGACAGCGAGGAGACGATCCTGAAGCGGCTGGAGAACTCGCGCGAGGAGATCGCTCACCTCGACGATTTCGATTACCTGATCGTCAACGACAGCTTCGACCGCGCCCTCGAAGACCTCTGCGCCATCGTCCGATCCCACCGCCTGCGGCGCACCGAGCAGGCGCGCCGCCAGGGCGCGCTGATCCGCGCCCTGCTCGCCTGAACTTGCCTGCGGGTGGCGGGCGGGGCTATCCTTCCGCTCTTGTTTGAATTCCCGGAGCCGGTCCGCCATGGCCCGTATCACCGTTGAAGATTGCCTCGCCGTCGTGAACAACCGCTTCGAGCTGGTGGTGATGGCCTCGCGCCGCGCCCGTCAGCTGGCCAACGGTGCTGACAACCAGCTGGGCCTGCAGGACCCGGAAGACAAGCCGACCGTGCTGGCCCTGCGCGAGATCGCCGCCCGTCGCATCGACATCGCCACCATCGAGGCGGTTGAGAAGGCCGAGCGCGAGCGCGCCGAGCGCGAGGCCCTGGCCTGGGCTGCGGCCGAAGTCGACGACGACCTCTCCAAGGGCGGCGACGACCTCTAAGCCGACCCGCCATCGCTGCACCGCAACGGCCCCCGCGTGGGGCCGTTGGCGTTTTCGACCGCCGTCGCCGGGCGGGATGGCTCGCACCGCTGCTTGCCCGCGCGCGGGCCCTGAGCCCGAACCGGCCCCAAACGCTTGTATCGGCGCGCTTGCCGCCGGGTCGGGCGCTGTTTAGGCTCGCGTCATGCCCCCTTCTGCCCTAGCCAGCGCTGACGCGCCCTTCGACCCGTGTCCGGAGGCCATCGAGGCCCTCCTGGTCAAGCTGCGCCCCTACCTGCCGGCCGAGCAGATCCCCACGGTCAAGCGCGCCTACCACGTCGGTGCGCTGGCCCACGACGGCCAGACCCGCAAGAGCGGCGAGCCCTACATCACCCATCCGCTGGCGGTGGCCGGCATCCTCGCCGAGCTCGGCATGGACGTCGAAACCCTGTGCGCGGCGATCCTCCACGATGCGCTGGAGGACACCCAGCTCGGCCGCGAGGCGATCTCGGGCGAGTTCGGCGAGGCCGTGGCCGAACTGGTCGACGGCGTCACCAAGCTCGACAAGCTGAGCTTTCGCGATCGCAACGAGGCGATGGCCGAGAGCTTCCGCAAGATGCTGCTGGCGATGGCCCGCGACCTGCGGGTGATCCTGATCAAGCTCGCCGACCGCCTGCACAACATGCGCACGATCGGCTCGATGTCGGCGGAGTCGCGCCGACGCATCGCGCGCGAGACGCTCGACATCTACGCGCCGATCGCCCAGCGCCTCGGCATGAACCGGATCAAGTCCGAGCTGCAGGACCTCGGTTTCCGCGCCATGCATCCGTGGCGGCATGCGGTGATCGCGCGGCGCATAGCGCAGCAGCCGGTGATGCGTCGCGAGGCGATGGCCACCATCGAAGCGGCGCTGTCGCAGAAGCTCAAGCAGGAAGGCCTGAAGCATCGCCTGGTGAGCCGGGTGAAGACGCCGCACAGCGTCTACAGCAAGATGCGCAACGAGTTCAAACCGCGGGCCGGCGAGGTGCGCGCCAAGCGCTTCGAGCGGGTCATGGACGTGTTCGGCTTCCGCGTGGTGGTCGAGCAGACCATGCAGTGCTACCACGCGCTCGGCGCGGTGCACGCGCTGTACAAGCCGGTCGAGGCGCGCTTCCGCGATTTCATCGCGATCCCCAAGGCCAACGGCTACCAGAGCCTGCACACGGTGCTTTTCAGCCCCTACGGCTCGCACGTCGAGGTGCAGATCCGCACCGAGGACATGGACCTGCTCGCCGAGCGCGGCATCGCCGCGCACTGGCTGTACAAGACCGACGCGCCGCAGAGCAGCAACAACAACGCGCAGAACCGCGCCCGCGCCTGGCTTTCCGAACTGCTGGAGTCGCAGCAGGACGCCGGCAGCTCGCTGGAGTTCCTGGAGAACGTCAAGGTCGACCTGTTCCCCGACGAGGTCTACATCTTCTCGCCCAAGGGCCGCATCTTCGCCCTGCCGCGTGGCGCGACCGTGCTCGACTTCGCCTACGCGGTGCACACCGACGTCGGCAACCGCGCGGTCGCTTCGCGCATCGACAAGAAGCTCGCACCGCTGCGCACGCGCCTGACCAGCGGCCAGACCGTCGAGGTCATCACTGCGCCTTCGGCCGTGCCCAACCCGCAGTGGCTGGAGTTCGTGGTGTCCTCGCGCGCGCGCACCGCGATCCGCCACCACCTGAAGCGCCTGCAGCACGAGGACGCGGTCGAGCTGGGCCACCGCATGCTCGAAGCCGCGCTCGACGCCATCGAAGCCTCGCTCGAGCGGGTGCCGCCGGCGGTGCTCGACCACTACCTGCAGGACAACCGCCTGCGTCGGCTGGAGGACCTGCTCGCCGACATCGCGCTCGGCAACCGCATGCCCCAGCAGGTGGCGCTGGCGCTCACCGAGGGTCGCCGCCCGGGCGAGCGGCGCTCGGCGCCGCGGCTGGAGAAGATCCACATCAGCGGTGCCGGCCACGGCCTGCTCAGCTTCGCCGCCTGCTGCCGCCCGCTGCCGGGCGACGAGATCATGGGCTATCTGTCCTCCGGCAAGGGTGTGGTCGTGCACCGCATGGAGTGCTCGAACCTTCCCGAACTGCAGAAGAGCCCCGAGCGCTGGGTGCCGGTCGACTGGGACCGCGAGGTCGAGGGCGATTTCCGCGCCGGCCTGCGCGTCGAGGTGCTCAACAAGCCCGGCGTGCTGGCCCAGGTCGCGGCGGCCATTGCCGAAGCCGAATCGAATATCGACAACGTCGAATACCAGGAGCGCGACCTGCGCATGGCGGTCATGCACTTCGGCATCGAGGTGAAGCATCGCAAGCACCTCGCCGACGTGATGCGGCGCGTGCGCAAGCTCGACGTGGTGCTGGGCATCCAGCGCCTGTAGCGCCGCCTCCGAACACCTGACCCTGAACTCCGCGACGCAAGGAGCGCCCATGCCCCGCACTGCCATCCATTCCGACAAAGCGCCTGCCGCCATCGGCCCCTACTCGCAGGCCGTGCGCTGCGGGAACCTCGTCTTCCTGTCGGGCCAGATTCCGCTGTCGGCCAATACCGGCGAACTGGTGCTGGGCGACATCGCCTTCCAGACCCGCCGCGTGTTCGACAACCTGAAAGCTGTCTGCGAGGCTGCGGGTGGCTCGTTGGCCGATGTCGCTCGCATCGGCATCTACCTCACCGACCTCGGCCATTTCGCGACCGTCAACGCGGTGATGGCCGAGTACTTCGACGCGCCCTATCCGGCGCGCTCGACCATCGGCGTCTCGGCCCTGCCGCGCGGCGCAGCGGTCGAAGTCGACGCGGTGATGGTGCTCGGCTGAGTCCGGGCTTCCCGTTCAAGCCATGAACAGCCTCGCCTCGCGGCCGGGCATCGCCCACGCCGGTGAGGCCAGCGTGCGCGGCCTGCCGGGCGTGGGCCCGCAGGTCGCGCAGAAGCTCGCGACCGCCGGCATCGAGCGCCTGCAGGACCTCTGGTTCTGGCTGCCGCGCAGCTACGAGGACCGCACCCGCGTGGCGCCCATCGCCAGCCTTGCCCACGGCGAGAAGGCCATGGTCGAGGGCCGCGTCGAGGCAGTCGAGAAGGGCTTCCGTTTCCGTCCGCAGCTGAAGATCGCGATCAGCGACGACAGCGGCGACACCCTGGTGCTGCGTTTCTTCCACTTCCACGCCGGACAGGTCGCGCAGTTCACCCAGGGCGCCTGGGTGCGCTGCTACGGCGAGGCGCGCCAGGCCGGCCTGTCGATGGAGATGGTGCATCCCAGCTACCGGCGCATCGCCGAGTCCGAGCGCGGCGAGGTGTCGGAGCGGCTGGATCCGGTGTATCCCGCGGTCGAGGGCATCGGCCCGGCGCGGCTCGCCCAGCTGGTGCATGCGGCCATCGACAAGCTGCCGCCGTCGGAGGAGTTCGAGTTGCTGCCCGCCGGCCTGCGCGCAGAGCTCAAGCTGCCGGACTTGGGCCGCGCCCTGCGCTTCGTGCATGCGCCCACGGTCGGCACCGATCTCGCGGCACTCAGCGACGGCCGCCACCCGGCGCGCCGGCGACTGGCGCTGGAGGAGCTGCTGGCGCATCACCTGAGCTTGCGGCGGCAGCGCGTCGACCTCCGACAGCAGGGCGCATCGCCGCTGCGCGCGAGCGGTCGTCTGGCCCAGTCGCTGCGCGCCAGCCTGCCCTTCGCTCTCACCGATGCGCAGGAGCGGGTGCTGGGCGAGGTGCTGCAGGACCTCGGTGCCAGCGAACCCATGCTGCGCCTGGTGCAGGGCGACGTCGGTTCCGGCAAGACCGTGGTCGCGGCGATGGCGGGCCTGCATGCGGTCGAGGCCGGTGCGCAGGTCGCCTTGATGGCGCCCACCGAACTGCTGGCCGAGCAGCACTTCAACAACTTCCGCAGCTGGCTCGAGCCGCTGGGCGTCGAAGTCGTCTGGCTGGCCGGCAAGGTCAAGGGCCGCGCGCGCGCGGCTGCGCTGGCGCGCATCGCCGCCGGCGCCGGCGTGGTCGTCGGCACGCATGCGCTGATGCAGGAAGGCGTGGCCTTCGCCGGCTTGGGGCTCGCCATCATCGACGAGCAGCACCGCTTCGGCGTGCACCAGCGCCTCGCCCTGCGCGACAAGGGTCTGGTCGGCAGCCGGATTCCGCACCAGCTGGTGATGACCGCCACGCCGATCCCGCGCACGCTG